>Ga0255759_10001297_pt1 | contig 22439 bp, 17 predicted proteins | sample 101ome_20_FD_179959 | JGI IMG/M metagenome (GOLD analysis project Ga0255759, IMG submission 179959) | Coastal salt marsh microbial communities from the Groves Creek Marsh, Skidaway Island, Georgia - 101404AT metaG (version 2) | ecosystem: Environmental > Aquatic > Marine > Intertidal zone >...
ATGCCAAAAACCATATTTCAAGCTTTTAAAAGGCGAAAAGAGTATTAATAATGAAATAACATTATAAACAACTAATGCTATAATTAAGTATTTCAAAAATTTAAAACTATGGGATTTAGCCATCAATATAACATACTAAAATATTGCATCTTTATAATCAAAACAATTTTTATCTCATTTTTTTTAAATAATTTGGCATATTCAGAAGGAACAAAAATTGGTTCAATTACAGAGCTCACAGGAGAAGTTATTGCAATTACAGAAGAAGGAGATGAGAGAGTTTTAGATGTATTTGATGAAATATTTCTTAAAGATGAAGTTTTAATTGGGGAAAGTTCTTCTGCAACTTTACAATTTAATGACAACACAACTATAGTCATGAAAGAACTAACTTCTCTTAACGTAAGTGAATTTGAAAATTCACCAGCACGAAAAACTTTTCAAGCTAAAGTCGGTAAGGGAAAAATTATAATAGAGTCGGGAGCAATTGCAAAAAATTCAAGTGGTGAAATGTTAGTTGATCTATCCAACATGTCTCTTGGTATTAGAGGTACAAGATTTAATGCAAACATTAAGCCTAATGGAAATTCCGAAGTAGCACTTGCGGAAGATAGTTTTGGAACCGTAGGTCAAATTGAAATTTCATCAGAAGGTCAGACAACAAGTCTAACTTCAACAGATCAAGTAATTGAGGTAACAGAAACAAACGAGATTGCACAAAGGGAGCAATCTGAAGATGAAAAACAAGAATTAAAATCAGTAAATGAAACATTGATTAAAGTTTCTAAGATTGATGAAAATGAATTAACACAACAACTCCAAGAAAAGCTTGCAAAAGGTAAACTTCAAGATGCAAACAATGATGGTATTGTTGATGTAACAGATATTGAAGCTGCAAAAGAAATTATTAAAGAAGAAAAAAAACAAAAAATAGATTTTATTGTTGAAAATAGTAGTGATGAAAATACTACTTTTTTATCTGATGTAATTGACCAATCCGATGAACAAAATATCGGAGAGACAATTGAAAAAATTATTGAAACAAAAGATACATTGGTTGAGGGAGTTGTTGGAAATTTATCAGATAAAGATAATACATTTTTAACAACTACAACTTCAGAAGGGGCTGGTTTAATTAAAGAAAAAATATTCGAGACAATTGTTGCTAAAGAAACAGATAAATCTGCAGAAATCTTAAGTAAAGTAATGGCAAAAGCAGATACTGCTACAATTAATTCAGTGATTAATAATATTACTGAAAAAAATACAAACCAAGAATCTAAGTTATCCTTAAAAGTTATGGCAGATTTTTCAGAAAAAAATCCAGAAAAATTAGAGACATTGGCTCAAACAAATAAAGATCAAGTAGATAAACTTACAGTTGCAGCTGTTCAAAAAGCATCCGCATCAAATGAAGATGCTGGGTTAATTGCAAAAGTAGTTGCTGTTGCAAGCGATGAAATAGCAAACAAAGTAGTAGAAGAAGTTAGTAAAAATGCAACTTCTGAAAAACAATCTTTATCTGCAAAAGTTCTAAAAGCCATAGTTGATACCCAACCAAACAAAATTGGAACTTTAAATGAGGAGATTAAAACAACAATTATAAAACAAACACTAGAAGCCGCTAAAAACCAGGAAGAGGGTGGATTAATTGAAGAAGATAATCTCTCAGATGTTGTAGCAGATATTGTTGTAAAAACAGATGCTGCAACTGCCTCTAAAGTTATTGAAGAAGTAAATAATACAGAAACAGAATCTTCTCTTTCATTAAAAGTTATGTCAGGTATTTCTGATAAAGATGCTAATAAAATAAACCAACTAGCAGAAACGAACAAAGAAAGTATAGATAAACTTACAGAAAAAGCCGTTCAATCAGCAAAAAGTACCAATGAAGATAGTGAATTAATCGCAAAAGTAGTTGCTGTTGCAAGCGATGAAATAGCAAACAAAGTAGTAGAAGAAGTTAGTAAAAATGCAACTTCTGAAAAACAATCTTTATCTGCAAAAGTATTAAAAGCCATAGTTGATACCCAACCAAACAAAATTGAAACTTTAAATGAGGAGATTAAAACAACGGTTATATCTCAAGCAATTGAAGCTGCAAAAAATCAACAAGAAGGAACATCAAGTGATGATGAAGATTTATCTAATACAGTTGCAGAAATTGTAACAAAAGCTGACAATGATACTGCAGCAAAAGTACTGGAGACTTTGGATGAAGCTACAACAGACACAGATTCAAAATTGGCTTTAACTGTTGTTAATAATTTAACAAAACAAGAAAACTATGAGGAAAAAATTGAAATATTATCTGTTACATCTTCTATTGTAGAACAAAATATTACTAAATTAGTCGAGAAAGCTGTTGAGAGCGCACAAAGTGATGAAGATTTAGAAATTGTTACCAACCTTGTTGAAAACAGTAAAGGAACTTTATCTAATAAAGTATTAGATAGTGCAAATAATAATGAGGAAACTAAAAAGAAAGTGTCCGAAGTAATAATAAATATAGTTGAAAAAAATCCAGAAAAAGCAGTCGAAATAATAGAAAAAAATAAAAACACCAATTCTGTAACAGAGACAATCAAAACAAAAATTGAAAATAATGAGGCTATAACAACAGAGGATTTTGACGATGTTTTTGAAACCAATGTATCTCCTAATTGATTATGAAATTACCAAACATATTAAAGCCCAAAAATAATTATCAACTTATGAGATTGGGAAAAAATAATGACGGAGGATACCTTGTAGGTAAGAAAAGTGTAACAAATTCAAAAAATCTAATTTCATTTGGAATAGCTGATGATTGGACTTTTGAAGATCATTTTCAAAAAATAAACAAAGATATAAAGGTATTTGCATTTGATGACACGTTAGATTTTAAATGGTTATTAAAAAACTGTATTAAAAATATAAAAAAACTTTTATTTTTTGAAATTCAACTAAAAGATTTCACAAATTCAATATTGTTATTGTTAAAATATAAAAAATTTTTAAGAAAAATAAATTTTAAAAAAAAATTTATTGATTATGATGATGTTTTATCGATATCATCTAATAAAAGTAATATTTTTTTTAAAATAGACATTGAAGGATCAGAATATAGAATATTTGATGAACTAATCAGCATTAAAGATAAGATAGAAGCAATTGTTATCGAGTTACATGATATTGATCTCCATAAAGATAAAATAATTAATTTTATAAAAAAAATTAACTTATGTGTAACTCATATTCATCCAAACAATTACTCACGACTAGATAAATTTTTAAACCCCACATGTATTGAACTTACTTTAGAAAAAAATTTTGATAAAATAAACTCCTCTGATGTCATTTTGCCAAATCCATTAGATCAAAAGTGTGATCCAAAATCAAAGGATCATAATTTAAGTTTTGAAATTGATTAAGTTAACTTGATATAAAATATTGAATATGTCAAAAAATAGAAAATACCAGTATATATTCTTCTTTATATTTTCTATTTATATAGTTTTCAACGGTGGTAACTCAAATCTACTGATACAAGTAAATTTTATTTTGTGGAGTCTTTTATTTTTAATTTGCTTAAAAGATAAAAATTATAAATTACATATTAGAAATTTTATAACTAATAATAAATTTTCGATTTTAATTTATTTGTGTTTTTTATTATATTTATTCTTACTTATAATACCTATTCCAATTAATTTTCTTAAAATATTTAATCCAGAAAAGTTAAATTACTTAAACAATTTATCAAGCAACATAGTTTATTCATCCACCAGCATTACACCAATAGAATCTTTTTTTCAGAATTTAAATTACATATCAATTTTAATTTTTATTTTTATTGTAAAAATGATTTTTTACACAGAAAAACATAAAATGAGATTTTACTTTTTTTTATCTCTGTTAGGATTTGTTTCCTCGGTTTTTGCAATCCTTTTTTATCTAAATGGCAATCCTGATTTTTTATTATTCAAAAATTCATATTATAAAAATGCTGCAACAGGATTTTTTATTAATAGGACTGTATTCTCTATATACCTATTATTTTGTCTAATTTCATCATTAGAATATTTAAAAAATATAGATAAGTTTATTACAAGATCAAAAAAAAATAATTTTTTTTTAAAACTTTATGTCAGATTATTCATTTTATTCATTACAATTGGTATAGTTACTTCATTTTCTAGAATAGGAAATTTTTTACTACTATTCACTGTTTTTTCATATTTGTTTTATGAAATTTTTGTAAATAAAAAAAATAATTCCTCATTTCAAATTATTATTATTTTAGTAATTTTTTTTGATATTATTGTTTTAGGAATTTATTTTGGATCATCACATATAATTGATAGATTTTATTTTTTAAAAGAAGATATTTTAAACCCTAATGGAAGTGTAGGAATTACAAGATTTGAGATTATGAGATTTGGAATTGCTCTGCTGAATGAGTATCCATTATTCGGATATGGACCAGGATCATTTGAAGCTTTATTTAAATTGGAATTTAAAAATCCAAATAATCTCTTTGCAAATCATGCACATATTGACTTAATTGAATTTTTTGGTGAATTTGGTTTGATAGGCTCGTTACTTTTAATAATTGCTTTAAAAAAATTTATATTCAAAAAAAATATTTTTAATTTTATAAATTCAGTTATTATTTTTTATCTATTTGTAATTTTAATATTTGATTTCTCATTACACATTCCTTTAATACAATTTCTATTTATAATTTTTTTACTACTAAATAAAAAAAAAATTACTCAGTGAGATTAGAGCTTGATCCTGTTTTTATACCACCCTGTATAATTGGGTTGTAAGAATTAAATAAATCTGTTTGTGGCAATAATAAGCTTATAGTTCTATTCCATTTTACAATTTCAGTGGGAGGCACAAAGACTATATCTTTTGCTTGAAGCATAAATTTTCTACCTGCAATTAAGTTAACAGGATTTCTCACATCTAATTGAAATATATCTACCTCCAAAAAGGAGTTATAATTTTCCCTAATAACGTAAACTTTTTTTGCATTTGCTGTTAATTGATTTAAACCACTGGTTGAAATTAGTTCAGTTAATGAATAGTCTAAATTTGGAAAATAGACCCCAGGTTTATTTACTTCTCCAAAAACATGAATTGCATCTGAATTTCTATCTATAAATATTACATCATCTTTTTTTAAATAAAAATTTTCTTTTTCATCAGTACCTTTGAATGCATTTGCTAAATTAATTTTATAAACATTGTTATCTCTCCTTAAAAATCCTTTTGTGCCATACAACTTATCTGCAGCACTAGGGTTGAAGTTTGCTTGAATAGCAGCCTCAATTAGTCTGATAGGTTTCTGGTCTAAATTAATTGTGATCTGATTCCTTACAGCACCGACAATATAAACTTTACTACTATTGAATTGTTCTACTTCAATTTGTAAATCTGGATTTTTGTAAAAATCTTTTATTACATCGATTAATATATTTTGAGCTTCATTTAGACTAAGTGAATCTAATTTAATTTTCCCAATAAATGGAAGATCAACCATACCATTTTGATCAATTAAATACGAGCCATCTAAATCATCAGTATCAGTTAAATTAATTGAAATAGTATCTGCTGGTCCTAGAATATATTCATATTCGTAGTCATAAATTTTTGAAAACTTATTTACCTTATAATCAATTTCCTCAACTTTTTTTTTATTATAAAAATCAATATCAATTTCTGATAAATTATTTATTTTAATAATATTTATTCCAACATCATTAATTGTATATTTGCTTGCTAATACTTTTTTATTAATTTTTTGTTTTTTTGGACTTTCTTTTATGCCTGGGAGTGACATACAGCTATTTAAAAAAAATATAATTAAAATTACTAGATATTTAATTTTTAAAAAAAACATATTATTTACTTAATATATCAAACTTTCAATGCTTCAAATAAATTGAATTAATAAAAAGCCAGTATTTTAAATAGTTTTATATGGTAAATTTCAAAATATTGAATTTTTAGAGTAAAAGAAATAAATATCTAGTATTTATGATTGAAAGAATTAATTCTTTGTTAAACATCTTTGATGTAGGAGATTTAAAATTTTTTGTACTTGTTGCAAAAAAAAATCTTAAAAATTTAATAATATTATCATTAATAATATCTCTTTTTGTTTTAGTAATTTCCTTGAACCAAGAAAAAAAATATCTTAGCAGCGCAACAATTGTTATTGAGCCTGAAGAAAATAAAATTGTAAATATAGAAGAAGTTTACTCAATTGAGGCTCAAAGCAATAGAATAAATAACCAAATGGCTATTCTAAAAAGTGATGAGGTACAGGAATATATTGTAAAAGATAAAAAAAATGCAATGAAATTCAAAAACTTATACTCAGATACAAATCAAAACTTTTTTCAAAGAATATTCACCAAAAGAAAAATTATTGATGATAATTTTTTAAAAAATATATTAACTAATAATTTTTCTTTAAGAAATATTCCTAGAAGCGATGTTTTAGAATTATCATTTATTTCGACTAATCCAAAAATTTCTCAATTAGCTTTAATATCAATTATTGATTCATATCAGAGGTATGAAATAGATAGTAAAATTAAAATTACTAATTATGCAAATCAAAAAATTTCAGAAAGATTAAAGGAACTTGTAGCACAAATGGATATTGCGCAAAAAAAATTATCAAATTATAAAAAAGATAACAATTTAGTTGATACTGGAAATGTAAAAGAATTAAAAATAAAAGAAATTCAGTCAATTTCCTCAAGAATAGTTGAGGCAAAAAAAAATTATCAGGAGCAACAAAACGATTTACTCTCTATAAAAGTTGCGGATGGAGATATAGATGCGCTTTTAGCGATTAAAGATTTACGATCCAGAGATGAAATTTCAAATATTAAAGCTAGCTTGACGGCAAATGAGAGCAATATTCAATCTCTATCATTAATATACACAAAAAAGCATCCAAAAATTATTCAAGCCAATGATCTTAATGAAAACTTAAAAACTCAACTTAAAGACATATTGGATGAAAATATTCAACAAAAAGCATTTGAACTTAGTAATTTAGATAATTTTATAAAACTGTCTGAAGATGAACTTCAAAAAGCTACTGATGAATTAAGAATTGTAGAGGAAAAAGAGGCTGGTATGTTAAAATTTTCTAGAGAGGTCGAGAGTAGCAGAAAATTATATGAATCTTTTTTACAGAGAGTTAAAGAAACTAATGAGGCTCAAAATCTACAAGTTTCAAGATTAAAAGTTATAGAAACACCAAGTTTGCCAACTTCTCATTTCTCTCCAAAACCGTCAAAAAATTTTATTTTTTCATTTTTAATTTCATTTATTGCCGTTTATGGACTCCTTTATTATAGAGAAATGAATTCTTCAGTTATAAAAAGTCCTGAGGCTATCGACTCCCTTAATATTCCTCAAATAGGGATACTGCCTAGGGTAGAAAATTTGAAAAGAGGATATCACATATTACAAATGTTTGTAGAGGATAGTGCCTCATCTTTTGCAGAGGCAATTAGATCAGCAAGGGCAATTCTAGAATCTAAATTTGATAAAAACAAAAGTTATATGATTACGTCTAGTAATCCATCTGAAGGTAAAACAACTTTTGCATTTAATTTTGCACTATCTTTAGAAAAATCAAATAAAGTAATCTTTATTGAAGCAGATATTAGAAGACCTTCTGTTTTAAACGGCTTTTACCAATTTGATAAGGAGATACTGGGATTAGGTGAAATAATATCAAATTCTGCCCAATTAAACGAGGTTATATTTAAAGTTCCGGGTACAAATTTAGATATTATAACTTCAGGAGAAAAAAGATTTGATATGTCAGATATTGTAAATAAAGAACAAATAAAAAAGTTTTTTGATCTCCTAAAAATGAATTATGATTATGTAATAATAGACTCTCCACCGGTTCAGCCAGTATCTGATACTCTTATACTTACCCAAGCTTCTGATTATAATTTGTTTGTAATTAGATCAGAGGAGACTAGAACTGTTTCATTCATGTCCTCTATTAAAAAAATTCAAAACGTTGGTGCAAAAATAAATGGGATTGTAATTAATGATTTAGATACGTCAAAAGATAGCTATTATAGCTATTATTATAACTATTCACCTGCATATTATTACAACAAAAATTAATGCTGAAACTGGAAAAAGTTTTTCAGAATAATGACTCAGCTTACATATATTTTGTTACCTTTTTAAAATATATCTTATTGTTTCTTTCAATTTATATTTTTTCTATTTTAGAAAAAAATACTGTTTATGATTTATTTGATTATTCATTATTTATTAAATCAAAATATTTTGTTTATTCATTAGCTGTAACCTCAATTTATCTTGCTATCTCAATATCAATCAAAGATACTAAAAATTACCAAAAAAATTTTTTATCTTTTTTAAAAGAAGATTTACTTAGCCTCATTGCATCAAATATATTTATTTTTTTAATTTTTTTTATAATTGATAAAAATTTTTTAATTTCTTTATCTTTCCTTTATTTATTTTTAGTAACAATTATTGCACTTTTTTTATCTAAAATTTATTTCAATCATTTATATAAAAATTTAATAGATAAAAATATTATACAAAAAAATGTAATATTAATTGGAAAATTTAGAGATATTAAAAAAATAATTTCAGACAATATTGATGATATTTATGTGTTCAAATGCTGCATGATTTTAGATGAAGATAGTTTTGATAAAAAATTAATTAAAAGTGAATTAAAATTTCCGGTTTTTAATATCGAAGAAGATATAAGGTCGATCCTTGAATATCATGCACTAGGTCAAATATGGTTACTAAAAGATGGAAAAGAAGAACAAACTCAAATTTTATCAGAAATTATTAAATGGTCGGTAGATATAATAATAATAAATTTATTTTCAGAGCCAAATTTAAAGGGAAAAGCTTTGTTAGCAAATAAGTATGACTATGAATTTTATGAAATATCAAGATTTCATGGTGCAAAATTTTTTCTAAAAATAATATTAGATAAAGTATTTTCAATAATATTTCTTATTCTTTCTTCTCCAATTTTATTATTATCATCTTTATTGATTTATATTGAAGACGGATTTCCAATTTTGTTTACTCAAAACAGAACAGGCTGGGATGGGAGAAGATTTAAAATTTATAAATTACGAACACTAAAAAAGTCTCAATTTGATAAAACTATACAAGTTAGCGAGGGAGACAAAAGAGTTTTAAAAACTGGAAAATTAATTAGAAGATTCAGTATTGACGAGATGCCTCAATTTATAAATGTATTAAATGGGGATATGTCTATAGTTGGACCAAGGCCCCATATGGTTGAACATGACATAAAGTATTCAAAATTATTTGAAAATTTTTTAAAGAGACATAAATGTAATCCTGGATTAACCGGATGGGCACAAGTTAATGGATTAAGAGGTGCAACGCCAAACCCTGATGCTATGAAAAGACGAATGGAATATGATTTATGGTACCTTAACAATTGGACGATATATTTAGATATTTACATAATTCTAAAGACTTTCTATGCGCTTATTAAATATAAAGGTGATTAGAAGTTTTAAATTATGTTAAAATTAAATAATAAAGATATCACTGTAATCGTACTCACTCATAATGAAGAAGTTCATCTAGAAAGATGCATTTTATCTTTAATAAAAAAAGTAAAAGAAATTATTATTATTGATAGTTATTCAACAGATAATACTAGAAAAATATCTAAAAAATATAATTTAAGATTTTATAAACATAAATTTATTAACCATTCTCATCAGTTAAACTGGGCTTTAAAAAATATAAAATTTAAAACGAATTGGTTACTTAGAATAGATGCTGATGAAATAGCAGAGAGTAAATTTTTTGAAAAATTAAAAAAAATAAAAAATTTAAATAATTTTAATGGAATAAATGTGAAAATAGATCACATTTTCTTCAAAAAAAAAATAAATCATGGAGGTGTTTTTCCCCAAAATCAAATTAGGATGTGGAAAAAAAATTTTGGTTATTTTGATAATAGTCCAATGGATGAAAAAATAATATTTAAAAAACCAAAAATTTATCAATCAAATTTAAGAATAATTGATAATAATTTAAAAGGATTAAAATTTTGGTTTATTAAACATTTTAGATACGCAAAAAAAGAATCTGAAACTTATTTTTTAATTATCAAAAAAAAAATTCAATATGATCACTTAGATAATAAATATCAAAAGAAATTAAATTATTATCAATTTCCAATATTTATAAGACCTATTTTATTATTTTTTTATCGATATATATTAAAAAAAGGTTATTTAGATGGTATTGCTGGCTTTTTCTTTTCAATATTACAAACACTTTATTACAGAATTTTGGTCGATTGCTTTATATTAAAAAAAATTCTTTTTAAATAATAAAAAAATTTATAGTGATTTAAGATTTATTTTATGTGTGGTATTTCTGGTATATTTAATTTTTCAGGTAAAAATATTAGCTCTCAAAATTTATTAGAAAAAATAATAAATTTTCAAAATAAAAGGGGTCCAGATAACAAAGATTTGTGGTTTTCGGAAGATAGAAAAATTTATTTAGGACACAATAGACTATCAATTATTGATCTTTCAAACGATGCTAACCAACCATTTGTCAGTAAAGATAAAAATTTTGTGATAACATTTAACGGCGAAATATATAATTATAAAGAAATTAAAAAAGAGCTTGAAGACAGAAATATTAATTTTAATAGCAATTCAGATACTGAAGTTATAATTGAGGCGTATAAATTATGGGGTATAGACAGTTTAAATAAATTGAGAGGCATGTTCTCATTTGCAATTTATGATATTTCAAAAAAAAAACTCCTACTTGCAAGAGATCCATTTGGAATAAAACCTTTGTATTATTCATTTAATAACGGAGTTTTATATTTTGCATCTTCGGCTAGAAGTTTACTAAGTGTCCCCTCAATAAGTAAAAAATTATCTAATGCAGGATTAGTGAGTTTTTATTTATGGGGCCATGTTCAGGAGCAACACACATTATTTAAAGAAATAAATTCACTAGAGAAAGGAACTTGTTTAACAATTGACGATAAGGGGAACAAGAATGACATAAAATTTGCTGATATAAAAAACGAATTAATTAATTGTAAAAATATTAAATTTAAAGATAAAACAGAAATAATCTCTTATATAAAAGAAGCTGTTCAAGAAACTACTAAATACCATATGGTATCTGATGTTCCTGTCAGTTTTTTATTGTCATCTGGTATAGATTCGTCTTGTTTGGTTGCATCAAACACAGATAATAAGAATTGCTCAGCTTTAACTATAGATTTTGAAGGACATTCCAAAGAGAATTATGAAAGTTTATTAGCACAAAAAACATGTGGGATTAACAAACTATCTCATATTAGAAATATTATTGAAAAAAAAGAAATTAAAAATGAAATTGATAATTTTTATAAAGAAATGGATCTGCCTTCAAATGATGGACTTAATAGTTTTTTAGTTTCAAAAAAAGCAAAAAAAAATAATTTTAAAGTAATAATATCAGGGGCAGGCGGAGACGAATTTTTTTCTGGATATCCAAGTTTTAAAAGAATTCCAATTATAAAAAATTTTATTAGCAAATTACCAAGATTTAAATCTGTGGATAAATTATTCAAAAATACTTTATATAAATTTTTGAAAAAATATAAGCTAAATACAAAATTGTCAGGATTATATAGCTTTGGAGGAACTACACACGAAGCATTTTTACTTCAAAGATCTCTTTTTTTGCCGCACGAATTAGGAAATTACTTAAATTCAGATGAAATATTTAATGGGTTAGGTGAACTAAATGTATTTGATAATTTGATAAATGACTCAAATCAATTTGATAATGATAGGCTAAAAATTATTTATTTTGAAATTAAATATTATTTATGTTCAAAATTACTGAGAGATTGTGACTGGACATCAATGTCAAATTCAGTTGAGATGAGATTACCTTTTGTTGATTGGTTTTTTTTCAAAAAAATTGCTCCTTTATTTAAATTAAATATTGATAAAAAATTGCTCTTAGAAAGTTTCCAAGAAAAACTTCCTAAAGAACTTTTCCATAGAAAAAAAACAGGTTTTGCTATTCCTCATTATGATTATTTGAACTTATACAACTATGATAAAAAAAAATATTCACACTCCATTAAAGATTGGTCAGAATTTAGTTTTAAAAAATATATTAAAAATATAAATATTTAACTAAATGCGCATTTTAAGAATTATAAGCACATTAAATCCAGACCATGGAGGTCCTGGAGTAGCAATAATTGACAATTCTATCGAATTAATAAAAAAAGGAATTGAAGTTCATATTGCTACCAACGATCCGAAAAAAAAAATAGATGTTAAAAACAAAAAATTAAAAATTTTTAATTTAGGTCCAAGTTTTGGTAATTATGCATTTAATTTAAAATTATTCCTTTGGTTATTAAAAAATAAAAAAAATTATGATAGATTTATTATTCATGGTCTTTGGGAATTTAATACTTTAGTAGCAAGAATTTTATTAAGAAAAAATTATTATGTATTTACTCATGGACAACTAGATCCTTTTTTTCAAGAGCAATTTTTTAAGAAAGTAAAGAAACAAATTTATTGGTTTTTATTTGAAAGGAAAAATTTACTTAATTCTAAATCAATATTTTTAACATCTAATGCAGAGAAACAGTTACTTAACAATACATATGTTAATACCAAAGGTATTAAAAAAAAAGTTGTACCATATGGTATAAACAAACCTTTTTTTGACAAAAAAAATATAAAACAAAAATTTTTTAAAAAATTTCCTTTTTTAAAAGGAAAAGTGTTTTTCCTTTATCTTGGTAGATTTCATCAAAAAAAAGGATGTGATATTTTAATTAAATCTGCAAAATTAATTAAAAAAGATAAAGAAAATATTAAAATTCTTATGGTAGGTCCAGATAATAACTTAAAACAAAATTTAAAAAAATATTGTAAAGAAAATAAACTTGAAAAAAATATTTTTTGGTCAAATTCATTATCTGGGGATTTAAAATGGGGCTCAATACTATGTTGTGAAGCAATGGTTTTAGCTTCTCACGGAGAAAATTTTGGTGTGGCTTTGACTGAGGCTCTTTCTTGTAAAAAAGGCGTAATTACAACAAACAAAGTAAATATATCAAAAATTATAAGCAAATATCAGGCAGGCATTATAGCAAAAAATAATGTTAAAAGTTTTTCCAGTTCTCTTTTAAATTATCTTAATTTATCAAATTCTAAAAAAAATAGAATGTCTCAAAGAGCATTAAAATGTTTTGAAAATGAATTTAATCTGTCTTTTAATATAAATAATTTTATAAAAACTTTACAATCTTAATTTGATGTTAAAAATAAAAAAACTTATTAAATGTATATTAAACTTACAATATATAAGATCATATGCAAAAGGAGTATCGCCTCTCTTTGAACTATCTGAGCTTTTAAAAAAAATTAGTACCATTGAAACACTAATTGATGTGGGCTCTAATAAAGGACAATTTATATTAATTACAAAAAAATTTTTTCCAAATATATCTATACATTCTTTCGAACCACTTAATGAGGAATTATCAATTCAAAAAAGTATATTAAAAAATAATAATATTTATTATTACAATTTAGCATTAGGGAATGAAGAAAATGAAGATAACATTTATATAACAAAAAGAAAAGACAGTTCTTCTCTCCTAAAACCTAAAATTGGCATAAGTGAAATTTATAAAACCAATGAAATTAGAAAAATTAAAATTTCAACAATAGATAAAATTTTTTTAAATCAAAAATTAAAAAAACCAATACTTTTAAAGCTAGATGTCCAAGGTTATGAAATGAATGTATTGAGAGGATCTAATCAATATTTAAGAAATATTGATTATATTATATGCGAAATATCTTACTCAGACGTGTACGAAAAACAAGCAATGTCTGATGAAATTATAAACCATTTAAATAAAAATAATTTTGAAATTTTTGAACGTTGCAATAAAACAAAATTCAATGGAAAGTATTTTCAAGAAGATATTTTATTTAAAAAAAAAATTAGCTAAATTTTTTAAGAATTTTTTCGATATTAATTATATAGCTTTGTCTACTCCCCTCATGTGATGAGTCAATAGATATTAGCTTTCCGCTACAAGACCATCTGGGGTGAAGATCATATTTAACTTGATTTTCTTTTAGATATGATGATGATTTAAATTTACCTAATTCTAAAGTTTGATCTTTATGAATATTATAAAGTAATAATTTTTGAAAGTCATTTTCATTAGGATAAGTGTCAGTAATAAGATATTTTTCATCTGTTGATATTTGCGGATGTCCATCTTCGATTAAATTTTTTTTATCAAGGATTTTATGATTTCCATTGTTAACATCGATCAAATGGTAATGGGTAGAAATAATATTTTTTTTTATATTTGGGCTTAATAGATTTAAAACTTTTTTTGCATTCGAAACAAAGTATTTTTCTAAAAATTTATTTGTTCTAAAAGATTGTAAATTTTTATTTATATTTCTGGACCAAACTACAATTTTGTCATTATTAATCCATTCAAAATGTGATACTCTTTCTCTAGAAATTATTCTGTGTTTTTTTGACTTTATTTCAGTACATATTAAATAGGATATTAAACTTCCTGAACTGTTAAAAAATCTAAGCAATGAGACAAATTTTTCTCCACCTGGGGAAAACGTAGGATGTGCTATAAAAAAAGGTGTATCAATATTATTTAAGCCACAAAGATTAACTGCATCTTTAATAGACAATATCAGCTCGTTATTATTATTTAGATCAGATAAAAAGACACCATCTTCATCTGATTTGTTTTCAAAATTGTAACCTGTATTAGAAAAATATCCATAACTTTTCCATAAAATCCAAAGTCTTGAATAATTTATATATAAAAAATTTTTAGTCTCTGGTGAATAACTATAAATTGGGTAATTTAATTTTTTTTTATGCTTATTGTGAATGTTGTATATGCATGATTTTATTCCAAGGTTATCAGAGATATTATAAATTAACTCATTTTTATTGAGCCATTGTAATCTAGATCCTTGCTCCCAACTCCAAGCTATTGATTCATCAAGCTCAGATATAATATCATTTTTGTGATCCCATAGACATATATCAATTTTAATTTTTTTATTATAATTAATTAAATTCTTTGGGTATCTATGGAGTAATATTAAATTTTCATTCTCGGCATTAAAAGGTTTTATGTCATGATAACCTACCGAATGATCAAAATTCATATTCGTTGAAGCTACAATGTTAGCTCCATCAATTAATTCAAAATTCATTTTTTCTTTAAAATTTCTGTAATTAGATTTGCCGCATGAGCAGGTTTTTTAGTACTTCCATATATTAAAGCATTAGATCTAAACTCATCTAATAAATTTTTATTATTAGTAATTAATTCCAATTTTTTAATTAAATCTTTCTTGTTATTGATATCAAACACTAATCCAATTTTATTTTTTTCGCATTCAGGACTCAATCCTACCATATTGCTTAAGATTAATGCGCAACCAAATTGTATTGCCTCAGCAGCAATATTGCCATGCGTGTCACCCAAATTCGAAGGCAAAACGAGTATTTGAGAATGTTTGAAAAAGCTTACGATTTCATATTGGTCTTTAAAATCAATAAACTTGACATTTTTTATCTTTTTTTCTTTAACTAAGTTTTTCAAATTTAATTCAAATTTTCCATTTCCCACCATAATCAAACACCAATCCTCTGATATGTTTGAATTAATGAATGCATCAACTAAAATATTTGGATTTTTGCGCTCAACAAATCTTCCAGCAAATAGTATAAATTTTTTATTCTGAGGAAGAGAATATTTTGTGCAAAAATTTTTAATATCATTAATATTTTTTTCACTATCAATTTTAAAATTATCATAATCTCCTTGGCAGTGGTCAACAAAATTTAGCTGTTTAATTTTTGCACCATTATTTAAAAAAAATTTTTTATTTAATTCGTGTATGTACCAATACTCGTCAATAAAATTGTTTTGTGTAAAATAGTAAAAATATCTTAATATTTTTTTGTGAATTGGTCTATCTCCAAGGTCGTAACTAATTGATCGCATAATAATTTTCTTCTTTTTTATTTTGGAAATTAAAGATGCGATGAAATGAGGTAAATTATACCCATGTAAAATTATTGAGTCATATTCTTCAAAGAGAAGAAATTTTATTAATTTTAAAGAAATTTTAAATTTATATAATAAACTAAAATTTGCTGAAATTTTACTTTCTTGATCTAAAAAAGAATAATTATATCCTGTGCTACTGTTTGTTCCAAAATTAATAACTTTACCAAATTCTTTACAAAATAAATTGTCTGATAAATTTTGCCAATATAATACTTTGAATGAAAATTCTTTTTTTTTTGATAATTCTCTATAAAGTGGTGTTAAATTATGTATTTGATGTTGAACTAAATATATAATTTTCATAAATCTACAATTGCAAAGTTTATATTGTATTTTTTAACCAGACAAAACAAATGAATAAAAGAAAAAAAGTTGCAGTAGTCGGAGCAGGGATTTTTGGTTGTACAATAGCTTTAGTTTTATCAAAAAAATTTGATGTAGATCTTTATGAGAGAAAATCTGATATCCTAAATGAAGCTTCAATGTGTAATCAATTTAGATTTCACGAAGGTTATCATTATCCTAGATCTCAAAAGACAGTAAATGAAATAAAAAAATCTAACAAAAGCTTTGAGAGATTTTATGGAATAAACATATTTAAAAAAACAAAAAATTTTTATGCTGTTGCAAAAAAAAACAGCAAAACAAGTTTTATTAACTATATTAATTTTTTAAATAAAAATAAGTTTAATTATAAGATAATAAAAAAATCAGAATATATTTCAGAACAAATTGTCGGAACAGTTTTGTCTGATGAGAAAACCTTAAATTATTTTAAATTAAAGAAAATAATATTATTTAGGTTAAAAAAAAATAATATAAATTTAAAATTTAATTCTCAATTAGATAAAAATATTTTGAGATATAAAAGTTATAATAAAATAATTTTATCAACATACAAAAATAATAATAATATTTTAAAAAAACTCGGCTATAAAATTAAAAATAAATTTCGTTATGAGTTAGTGGAAAAGATAGGTATTAAATTACCTAAAAAGTATAGTAATTTAAGTTTTGTTGTTATGGATGGAAATTTTCTGTGTTTAGATCCATATGCAGGAACATCTTATCATTTACTAAGTCATGTAAAACATTCAAAAATTAAAATTATAAAAAATATTTCAGCAAGATTTCCAAAAAAATATGATGATCTATTAATTAAAACTAAAATAAAGAATTTTAAAATATCACGTTTTCAAAAATTTGTTAAAGATGGAAAAAAATTTTTACCATTTTTAAAATTCTCAAAATATATCTTTTCTTTTTTTGTTGTAAGGACTATTAAAGCCAATGTTGAAAAGTCATCAGATAGAACAAATTTAGTTCAAAATTACAATAACAAAATTATAACTGTTATGTCAGGCAAATGGAACACATGTGTTACAGAGGCTAAAAAAATAGAGAAGCTAATTTCTTAAATGAAAAAAGTTTGTTTGATTGGATATGGAAAATGGGGACAAAAAATATATAAAAAAACTAATAAGATTTTTGATTATAAATATGTACTAAGAAAAAAAAACTCTCTTAAAAAAAAATACTTTGATAATGTTGACTGGGTTATAGTCGCATCACCAAATAAAACACACTTCAAAATTGTTAAAAAATGTTTGTTAAATAAAAAAAATGTTTTTTGTGAGAAGCCTCTAGCACTGAATTTAAAAGATGCTAAAATTCTCTATCAACTTGCAATGAAAAATAAAGTTGATTTAGTTGTAAGTGATTTTTCTGACTACAAAAAAAATATATCATTTTTAAAGAAAAATTTTTTTAAGAGAACAAAATTTTCTCCACAAGATAGAAATAAAAAATACAAAAGAGATGATCTACTTTTTAGATTTGCTTATCATGACTTTGGCTTAATTTATAATTTAGTAAAAAACCAAAAAATTATTTCTATTAAAATACATGAATGTGTAAAAAATTTATTTTTTTCTATTATGTTTAAAAACAACAGTTTTACTTTTTTGTATGACACTAATGTAAAAAAAAAACTATACTTGATAAACAACAAATCTCTTTATCAAAAAGAGGATATAATTAAAAAAATGTATAAAGACTTAATTACAAATAAAAAAAAGTTTAAATCAAATAAATTAAAATCTTTATTTATAATCAAAATGATTGAGAAAATAAAAAATAAAATTCTATAATTCTTTTTTTTTCAATTCGTGTTTATATAAATCCAATATCTGCCTATTGTGATCTTCTAAGTTAAAATATTTAGATCTATTTATAGATTTTTTTGAGTACAAATTTTTTATGTTATGATCACTTAATAATTTATAAATATTTTGAACAAAAAATTTAACATTATCATGTTCACTAGATAAGACTGCGTCATTAACAATTTCAGGAATTGACGAGTTGTTGCTACAAACAATTGGCAAACCACACTTCATCGCCTCTACTAGTGGTAATCCATATCCTTCGTAAATTGAGGGAAAAAAAAATATATCTGATATTTTATATACATTTGCAACCTCATTATATTTTAAATCATTCAATATAAAATAATTTTTATTTTTAACTAGTTTATCTGAGTAGATTTCATTTTGTTTGCCACCAAGATGTAATAAGATAATTTTTTCATCAATTTTAATTAGTTCTTCAAGAACTCTATATGAAATAATATTATTTTTATAAAATACATTTCCTGAAATAAGAATTTTTTTTTTTTCGAAAGGTAAATTATATTTTTTGCAAATACTTTTATTATCAATTTTATTTGTTTTAAAATAATCCTCTACACTTTGGTATATAACCTCTATTTTGTCAGCTGAACAATTTGTAAATTTTAAAATATCTTTTTTTGTATGTTCGCTGATTGCAATTATCTTGTCAAAATTATTCAATTTATTTAGAGAATATTTTAACAATAATGGATTTCTCTTTTTTTCTTTGGCAAATACTAGTGGTATTAAATCATGTACAGTTATAATTTTTACTTTACTATTTATATAATTTACTATGTGCGCGTATTGATGATCACATACATGAGCCACATCACAACCTTGGATATTTTTTATTTGATTAGGATACGACATATATCTAGCGTATCTTAGCCCATTTGTTGTCCCTAAGATCTTTGATATAAAATTCATCTTTGGACAAATTGAGTTAATTATCAAATTTTCTCTACTTTTAAAATCGTCAATAAGTCTATTTGAATATTGATTCATACTAACTCTATTTTCCTCCTCAAAATTTAGATAATAATTAACTTTCATAATTTTTTATTAATTTGAGAAAAATTATTATTAAAAAGTATAGAATAGCGTATTGAACAAATGCCCTAAATATATAAAAAAAATCGACTATACTATCGCTCATCCCTAAATGATATATCTCTAAGATTTGAATAAAAGGTATATAAGAGTAGATTAATTTATTTCCATTGACCATTTGAAAATGCTGAAGAAAAATAAATAAAAATAAAAATATAAAATAAATAACCAACCAATTAAGATTACCAAATATCAATTTACTTTCCATCAGGAATGATCCAATTGCATAATTACCCCCCTTTATTCCATTTATCCTCTCAGTAAAAGAACCCATTGAAATCATATAATTTCTCTTATCAAAACCATCTATAAACAAATTTATAAAATTCTGTGGTAAAACAGATATAATTCTAGATTTAGTAAATTCACTCAAAGCAAATTTATTATTATCTGAAAAGTCTTTACTAATAGAATAAGACCTATCAAAATATTTAATTAAAACAAATCTATCTATAATTGCATTTTCTGTATAACTTTCATCAGTAATAGATTTAAGTTTGTATTCAATATATTTATTTTTTTTAACTGATTTAGAAATTAAATCAGAAGCACTTAATTCATCCTTAAATTCTCTGTTAACAAGAATAGTTTTACTTAAATAAGGAATTATTAAAATTACTAATATAAAAATTAAAAAGATAAATTTTTTATTTTTAAACTTAAAGTAAAAACTTGAAATTAAAACTAAGAATAAGATCACAAATAAAAATTCAAAAAAATGAGATCTCTGGTTTAAAGAAAGACTCAAAAATATTGAGTATAAAAAATATATTGAAAAAATAATAATAAACTTATTATCAAAAGCAGATTTTCGTAGATTATTATATAAAAAAAATAATATAGGAATATAGAAAAATTTTTCCATTCCTTCCAATATTCTTATTAAAATATTACCCTGATCTATATTTTGACTGGGTCCTTGATCTATATATCCTGTATAGAGTCTAATACCAAAAATAAATACTAAAAAAATGATGATTTTTTTTTCAGATAAACTCTCAAATATCTTAAGTTTAATTAAAAAATTTTTTTTGGTAAATTTAAAAATTTTAAAATATTTCAAACTCAAAAATGATACAAAAATTACAATTTGATATATCGTAAAATTATAAAAAGTTATAAGTGGAAAATTTAAATTTGATGTTATTTTTTGAAGCAAAATTGTTTTAAAAATCAAAGGTCCTAGTAAGCATGAAATATTCAGCGATAAGGCAATGAAAGATGGAATCAAATAATATTTTAAATTTTCTTCTGTTATTAAATTAATTGCAATCAAACATGAAATTATAACTAAAACTAAAATATAAAAAACTTTGATATCAAAAGATGAAATTATCAATTGGATAAATGAACAAATTATAATTAAAAAAAATAAATTTTTTTTAATTCTGCTTAATTTTTCTTTATTGAAATTTAAAAGATTGAACTCCATATAAATTAATTTTTATTATTTAGATTTAGTATAGACTTAGAAGTACAGTCTCTTATTTTTTTGTAACCTATTTTATTAGGATGATCATCGAATTTATGAAATCCATCAATGGAAATTTCACACCAAGAAAAATCAATTTTATTTTCATTTAAGTATTTAAAAAAAAGTTTATAATTTTTGTCTAATGTATAGTTTTTTTTGTTTATATTTTTTGTTGTAATAATATTTACATATAAATTTTTATAGGCAATCTCATTAATCTTTGAAATGGCATCAATATTTCTTTTTAAAATTTTTGGATTTTGAAAGTAATTTCTAACTATTCCATAATACATATCTTTTAATAACTTTGATTGTTTCAATATTGATTTTGTAAATGCTAAAACACCTGAATTAATAATTATATCGTTTCCAGATCCAATTTTTCTATTTTTATTTAAAAATTCGTATTTTATAATTTCTTCGTAACTTTTGTATTTTTTGAAATCTATACCTTGAAAAGCACCTCTATAATTACAAAAGCCCTCATAAAGACATTTTTTTTGATTTTCATTATGTGTCCACTTTAATCTATAAAGGTCTGGCAATATAATATTAATAATTACACCATCTATATTTAGACTATTTTTTTCTTTTAAATGGTTAGTTAAACTCAACCATCCCATTGGTCCAGATCCCATTATCCCTAAATTCATTAATTTTGTATTAAAATAGTTATTTTTTTCTAAATCATAAAACCATGGCTCGGCACCTTGGCCTTCAGTAAATGAATCTCCTATGACAAGTAAGACTCTATCATTTTTGTAAATATCTTTTTTCATAACCAATCCTAGGTTATTGGTCTCAATATTATAATCAGTCTCTATAATGATGTCATTTGGCGAAACAATTTCCTCTTTTGTGAAAAGAGTCATGTGACGAATACTTTGATTAGGTTGATAAATTACAAAGTCTTTTTCATTTTTAAAATTTTTTCCAACTTGATAAAGCATAACTTTCAAATTTATAATGTTAGACTTGACCAGAAATCTATAGCCAACTTCTAATACTAAAAAAGTTATGAATATTGATATTATAGTTATTAAAAATAAGATGTATTTTTTATTTTTTAACATAAAGTAAATATACTTTATTTAATTATTAAATTTTTAAAATGTTTAAATTAATTGCAAGATTTTTAGGTACAAAATTACCATACTTTAAAGGCAAGGATAAAATAATTAGATTTTTATACTCTCCAATTAGAGACTTATATTCAGGTGATAGTTTTGAAATAAAATATTTTGATAAAAAATATAAAGGTATAACAAGTAATTTTATTGATTGGGGAGTTTATTTTAAAGGTGGAATTGAAAAAGGGTTGGTAAATTATATTAAAACTCAAATTGCAGATTTTGAATATTTTATAGATATAGGAAGCAATACAGGAACTATAAGCCTACCATTTTGTGATAAAAAAAACCTAAAAATTATATGTTTTGAGCCATTAAATTACAATTTTAAAAAATTAATAAAT
>Ga0255759_10001299_pt1 | contig 22426 bp, 20 predicted proteins | sample 101ome_20_FD_179959 | JGI IMG/M metagenome (GOLD analysis project Ga0255759, IMG submission 179959) | Coastal salt marsh microbial communities from the Groves Creek Marsh, Skidaway Island, Georgia - 101404AT metaG (version 2) | ecosystem: Environmental > Aquatic > Marine > Intertidal zone >...
GCTAAGGGCAAAGTAAAATCTGCTCAAGCTGGAAAAAGACATGGAATGATCAAAAGAACAAATTCACAAATCAGAAAATTAAGAGGCACTACAGTTTTATCAAAACAGGACGCAAAGATTATTAAATCTTATATGCCTAACAGTTTAAGAGGATAATATGGCAAGAGTTAAAAGAGGAAAAACAAGTAAAGCAAAACATAAAAAAGTTTTAAAAGCTGCAAAAGGTTATTGGGGCAGAAGAAAAAACACAATAAGAGTAGCTAAGCAAGCAGTTGAGAAAGCTATGCAATATGCCTACAGAGACAGAAGAAGAAATAAAAGAAATTTTAGGTCACTATGGATACAAAGAATTAATGCCGGTGTAAGAGCTGAAGGTCTAACTTATTCCAAATTCATAAATGGTTTAACAAAATCAAAAATTAACATTGATAGAAAAGTATTAGCAGATATCGCTTACAATAATCCAGAGACTTTTAAATCTATTGTAAAAAAGGTACAATCGCATTTAAATTAAATATTTAAATGTTAGATCTTAAAAACTTATCCTCAGAGATAAATTTAAAAATTCAGCAAGTTAAAGACCGAGAAACTTTAGAGTCTTTAAAAACTCTTTATTTAGGAAAAAAGGGTATCATTACAGAAGCATTCAAAAGCATGGGCAAGATTGATGCTGATGAAAGAAAAAATTTTGCATCAGAACTAAATATAATAAAATCAAATTTACTAGATCAAATCAATTCACATCAATCTAAAATTGAGCTTAAAGAAATAGAAGAAAAACTAAACTCAGAAGAAATAGATATCACACTTCCGACAAAAGAAATTAAAAAGGGAAAAATACATCCTGTGTCACAAGTAATTGATGAGCTGACATGTATATTCGCTGAAATAGGATTTTCTGTGGCAGAAGGTCCTGATATTGAAAATGAATTTAATAATTTTACTGCACTTAACACTCCTGAGCATCATCCTGCTAGAGATATGCATGATACTTTTTATTTAGACGAGGATAAAAAAACTTTGTTACGAACTCATACATCGCCTGTTCAGATTCGAACAATGTTAAATAACAAACCACCTATAAAAATTATCGCACCAGGGAGAACATATAGATGTGATAGTGATATGACACATACACCTATGTTTCATCAGTTGGAAGGCTTATATATTGGTAAAGATATTAATATGGGACACTTAAAAGGTTGTTTAGATTTTTTTTTAAAAAAGTTTTTTGAAGATGAAAACCTTGAGATGAGATTCAGGCCTAGCCATTTTCCATTCACTGAACCAAGCGTAGAGGTAGACATAAGTTACAAACTTGAAAATAATAAAATTGTTGTAGGAAAGGGAGATAAGTGGCTAGAAGTTTTAGGCTGTGGAATGGTTCATCCAAATGTTTTAAAAAATGTTAAGATCGATCCAAAAAAATTTCAAGGTTATGCTTTTGGAGTAGGTATTGATCGTCTCGCAATGTTGAAATATGGAATTACTGATTTAAGATCATTTTTTGAAGGTGACTTAAGATGGTCTAACCATTATGGTTTTGATGCAAACGATGTTCCTACAAACTATAGAGGATTGAGTAAATGAAATTAACTCTTTCTTGGTTAAAGAAACATTTAAATACTAAAGCTTCAACAGATCAGATTGTAGGTGCATTAACTAATATTGGCCTAGAAGTAGAAGAGGTTACAGAGGAAAATAAAAATTTAGAACTTTTTAGAATCGCAAAAATTTTAAAAGCTGAAAAACATCCTAATGCTGACAAGCTAAAAATTTGTAACATCGATACTGGAAAAAAAATTGAAAAAGTAGTTTGCGGAGCAGCTAATGCTAGAGAGGGATTATTAACAGTGTATGCACCTCCCGGCGCAGTCATTCCAAAAAATGGAATGAAGCTAGTCGTAGCAAAAATAAGAGGAGTCGAGTCAAAAGGCATGCTTTGTTCTGAAAGTGAATTAGGGATATCAAACGAAAGTGACGGGATTACAGAGGTACTAGGTAAAAAAGTTGGTGAAAAATTTTTCAAAAATACCGAAGAGGTTATAGATATTTCAATTACACCAAACCGTTCAGATTGCTTAGGTGTTAGAGGAATTGCTAGAGATTTAAGTGCTTATGGTCTTGGAAAAATAATTGAAGAAAAAAAAATTAATTTAAAACAAAAATCAAAAGAAGTAATCAAAGTTGAAATTAAAAAAAATTCTGGATGCAATGCGTTTGGATCTCTATTTATTGAAGATGTAAAAAATTGTGAGAGTCCTGAATGGTTAAAAAAAGATTTAGAGTCATTTGGTTTAAAACCAATTTCAGCAATTGTTGATGTAACAAATTATGTAATGTTTGATCTTAATCGACCAATGCATGCGTATGATGCAGATAAACTTAATGGAAATATAATTGTGAGAGAAGCAAAAAATGGCGAAAGCTTTGATGCTTTAGATGAAAAAAAATACAAAATTCCAAGTGGCGCATGTTTAATTACTGATAAAAACAAAATTTTAGGTCTAGGTGGTGTTATTGGAGGCCAGTCAAGTGCTATTAATTTAAATACAAAAAATATAGTTCTAGAAGCTGCAGCATTTGACCCAATAAAAATTTCAAGAGTATCTAAACAACTAGGAATTATTACTGACGCAAAATTTAGATTCGAGAGAGGCGTTGATCCAAATTCAATTGAAGCTGGATTAAAATTAGCTGCAAAATTAATTCAGGATATTTGTGGAGGAAAGGTTTCAAAAATTAACATTTCTGGTTATGCAAAAACTAAAAATAAAAAAATTAAATTTGATATTAATAATTTTGAAAAATTAATAGGCTTTTCCGTTAAAGCGAAGGACTGTCACAAAATTTTAGAAAGATTGGGCTTTAAAATTAAGACAAAAAAAAATATTTTAGATATTGAGATTCCTAGTTGGAGACCTGATGTAAGCCAAGAGGCAGATATAATTGAGGAAATTTTAAGAATAAAAGGATTAGATAAAATTCAATCTGTACCTCCAAAATTATATGAGAAAAAGTCAGTATTAAATTATCACCAAAAATTATTTCATCTAGTCCAAAGATCATTTGCAAGTAGAGGATTTTTTGAAACCATAAGCTGGTCTTTTACTAGTAGTAAGTTTAATCAATATTACTCTGATCAAACAATAAAAATCACAAATCCAATTTCATCAGATTTAGACGCATTAAGAAGTTCAAATTTTGTAAATTTAATATTACAGGCTAAATTAAACTTAGATAGATCAAATTTAAATTTACAAATGTTTGAAGTTGGCCCAGTATTTAAACAAGATTTAACTCAAGAAATAATTGCATCTGGAATTTTAGTTGGAAAAAAAACTAGTTCAACTTGGATTAGTAATGATGAGGAATTTAACGTAATTGATGCAAAAGAACATTTATATTTTATTTTAAGTGATCTAGGTTTATCACTAGATAATTTAGTTTTAGAAAAAAGTGAAAAAAACTATTACCATCCAGGCCAGTCTGCCAATGTTTTTATAGGTAATAGAAAAGGTCCAAAAGTAGCAAGTTTTGGAACAATTCATCCTTTAATTTTACAAAAAATGGATATTCAAAAACAAAATATTATAGGTCTTGAGGTTTATCTTGATAATTTCATTGAGCCAAAGAGACCATCAAGGATTTCAAAAAAACAACTCAAAAAATACGATTTTCAAATTGTTGAAAGAGATTTTGCATTTATTTTAGATAAAAAAGTTAGAGCTGGAGATTTAGTATCTTTAATAAAAAAGACAGATCAGTTAATTAAATCTGTAAATGTATTTGACCTCTATGAAGGAGAAAAAATTGATTTAGATAAAAAATCTATAGCTATTAAAGTTCTATTTGAACCTACTGATAAAACATTAAATGACAAAGACATTGATGAGCTGTCCGACAAAATTATTTTAGCTGCTAAAAGCTTGGGTGGCTCATTAAGATCTCAATGACAGATATTAACTTAATTAGGAATTTTTCAATTGTAGCTCATATTGATCATGGAAAATCTACACTCGCTGATCGATTAATACAAACTTGTGGTGGCTTAACCGACAGAGAAATGAAAGAGCAGGTTTTAGACTCAATGGATATTGAAAGAGAGCGAGGTATTACAATTAAAGCTCAAACAGTAAGATTAAAATACAAACACAATGACGGAAAAGAATATATTCTAAATATTATTGATACTCCTGGGCATGTTGATTTTAGCTATGAGGTAAATAGGTCTTTAGCGGCCTGTGAGGGATCATTGTTAGTAGTTGATAGTACTCAAGGTGTAGAAGCTCAAACTTTAGCAAATGTATATCAAGCACTTGACAATAATCATGAAATTATAACAGTTTTAAATAAATCAGATTTACCTGCCTCGGAGCCAGAAAGAGTTAAGACTCAAATAGAAGATGTAATTGGAGTTGATACATCTAATGCAATATTGGCATCTGGGAAAACTGGAGAAGGAGTAAATAATATTTTAAATTCTATTGTCGAAAAACTTCCCTGCCCCAAAGGAATTGAAAACAGTAATCTAAAGGCTTTATTAGTTGATAGCTGGTATGATAGTTATTTAGGTGTAGTTATTTTAGTTAGAGTAATTGACGGAAAAATAAAAAAAAAGGACCAAATTATTATGATGTCAAATAATTCTAAACATGATGTTGAAAGAGTTGGCATTTTTACTCCAAAGGCAATTGATATTGATGAGATTGGCCCTGGTGAGATAGGTTTTATTGTTACGGGAATTAAGGATTTATCAGATACAAAAGTTGGAGATACTATCACGACATTAAAAAACCCTACTAGTGAGGTTCTGCCAGGATTTAAGTCGAGTAAGCCTGTAGTATTTTGTGGCCTGTTCCCTATAGATAGTAGTGAATATGGATTATTAAAAGATAGTTTAGCTAAACTTAAACTAAATGACTCTAGTATTGAATATGAGCCAGAAAACTCATCAGCTCTTGGTTTAGGTTTTAGATGCGGATTTTTAGGTTTATTGCACCTTGAGATAGTAGTTCAAAGGTTAGAAAGAGAGTATGATATAAATTTAATAACGACAACCCCGGGTGTTGTCTATAAACTACAAACAATTGACAATAAAATTACTGATTTGCAAAACCCCACAAATATGCCCGAGGCCACCCTAATAAAAAGTATAAAAGAGCCCTGGATAGTTGCTACAATCATAACACCTGATGAATATCTTGGATCAATAATTAAAATTTGCGAGGAGAAAAGAGGTATACAAAAAGATATGAGATATTCAGGTAATAGAGTAGTTTTGAAATATGATATGCCTTTAAATGAGGTTGTATTTGATTTTTACGATCGTCTGAAGTCTATCACCAGCGGATATGCAAGTTTTGATTATGAAATAAGTGAATATAAGAACGGCGATTTAATCAAGTTATCTATTTTAGTTAATGATGAGTCTGTAGATGCGCTTTCAATAATTATCCATAAAGATTTTGCACAAAAACAGGGAAGGTTAATTTGTGAAAAATTAAAAGATTTAATTCCAAGACATCAATTTCAAATACCCGTTCAAGCTGCAGTAGGTGGAAAAATTATAGCTAGAGAAACAATTAAAGGATTTAAGAAAGATGTATTAACCAAAATTCACGGCGGCGGAGCTTTAGACAGAAAAAGAAAATTACTAGATAAGCAAAAAAAAGGTAAATCTAGAATGAAACAGTTCGGAAAAGTAGAAATACCACAAGAAGCATTCATTGGAGTATTGAAGATTAAAAAGGAGAAATAAAATGAAAATTATAGATTGTGTAACCTTTTTTGATGAGGATATATTATTTGATATTAGATTAAATATTTTAAACGAAGATGTTGATCTTTTTGTAGTGATAGAATCTAGAGAGGATCACCAAGGAAGGCCTAAAAAATTAAATTTTGATATAAAAAAATATGGTAAATTTAAAGATAAAATTAATTATATTATATTAGATAAATTAGAATTTCATAATGTTAAACTTGCAAAAAATTGGACAGAAGGTCATTTAAGAGATCAGTATCAAAGAAATTATATTAAAAATGTTTTAACAGATTTAAATGTAGATTACGACGACTTAATAATCATTTCAGACTTAGATGAAATTCCAGACTTGAAAAAAATTTCAAAGTTAGATTTAGAAAAAAACAAAATTTTTATTTTTGAACAAATGTTACTGTGTTATAAGCTAAATTTAATTGATCTAAAATTTAAATGGTATGGATCTAGAGCTTGTAAATATAAATATTTAAAATCGCCTCAATGGCTAAGAAATATCAAACCTAAAAATAAATTTTTTAACTTTTTTAATAAAGTAAAAATTATTAGTCATGGTGGATGGCACTTTTCTTACTTAAAAACACCAGAAAAAATAATAAACAAACTAGAGTCTTTTGCCCATAGCGAATATAATTTAGATACAATAAAAAAGATTAATGAAATAAATAGAAAAATTATCAATGGTTTAGATCTTATTACAGGAAAAAAAAGATATGAAAAAGTTACTAACCTTCAGTTATTGCCAAAATATCTAATTGAAAAAAAAGATGAATTTTGTGACTGGTTAATATAATTAAGATGTAATAAATGATTAAAAATATAGTTATCACTGGCGGTCTAGGCTACATTGGGATGGAATTGTGCAGGGTTTACTCGGGAGAGTCTTGGAAAAAAAATATCAATGTTATAGTAATTGATAAAAATTTTTTTTCGGAAAGGGTCCGCCAACTAAGAAGATGGAACATAGATTTTTACCAAGTTGATATACTTTCTTCTGATAAAAAACTCATAAACATATTATCCAAAGCAAACGTTGTTCATCACTTAGCTGGAATAACTGATGTTGCTTATACAAAAGATGAAGAATTCAAAGATCCAGAAAAAGCAAAAAATATTCAAAAAGTTGCAGTTGAAGGAACTTTAAATATATTGAAAAATATAAATAAAGATGCAAAAATTATTTTTCCATCTACACACGTAATATACGATGGTTTAGAAAATGTTAAAACTGAGATTAACGAGGATGAGCCTCCATGCCCTGTTTTAACATATTCAAAATCTAAGTGGCAAAATGAAAAAGATATAAAAAAATTCAATAATAATTTTATAATTTTAAGATTAGGCTCAGTTTATGGCTACTCTTTAGACTCGACTAGAATCGGGATTATGCCAAATTTATTTTCAAAATTTTCTGCAACTAAAAAGGAAATAACTCTTTTTTCAGAGGGAATACAAATTAAAAGCTTAGTTCCATTAATTGATGTTGTTCGTTGTTTTAAGTTTTTTGAAGAAAAAGATGATTTCTCTAATCAAACTTTTAACTTAGTTAAAGAAAATGTTTCAGTAAAACAAGTAGCAGATATTTGTAAAAAAATTAATCCAGCTATTAAATTAATTTTAACAAAAGATAAAATACCAAATCCAGGATATTCATTATCTAACAAAAAATTATTAAGTACGGGATTTAATTTTTCGTATGATTTAGAAAATTGTATAAAAGAAATGATACATTGCTGGTCCGTAAAGGAAAAAAAAGATTTAGTAGAATTTACTTCTGTAGGTGAAAAAGAATTTATAGATGATAGAGGAAAAATTAGTAATTACGAATTAACTGAGCCAATTAATCTGATTGGGTATATTGAATCAAAAAAAGGAACAGTGAGAGCAAACCATTATCATCCTATTCAAGAACAAAAATGTCTAATAATTAAGGGACAATATATTAGTGTTCTTAAAGATAGGTTGGATAAGGACTCATTATTAACTACTCAAATTATAAATGAGGGTGACTTAGTTGTAACAAAGCCCAATGTTTCACATACAATGGTATTTACAAAAGATACAATCTTTCTAAATTTAGTAAGGGGTGAAAGGGAACATGAAAACTATGGAATAACCCATACAATAAAAGACATAATAGTAGATGAAAAATTTAAAAATAAGCTGCTAGATGATTATAAAATTAATTGCAGATGTTGCAATAACAATAAATTAAAACGGGTTCTTTCCCTTGGAATGCAACCATTAGCAAATAATCTTGAAGATAATCCAGAAGATATTAGTGAATTATATCCTCTGGAAATGAACTATTGTCCCAAGTGTTTTAATTGTCAGTTATCATACGTTGTAAAACCAAAAAAACTTTTTGAGAATTATTTATATGTCTCTTCAACAACTGAAACATTTAAAAAACACTTTAATGAAGCAGCAAAAAAATATATTGATGAATTTAAACTTGATAAAGAAAACTCTTTAATAATTGATATTGGTAGTAATGATGGGATAGCATTAATACCTTTTAAAGAACTTAACTTTAAAGAATTGCTAGGAGTTGAGCCAGCAAAAAATTTATGCAAAATCGCAGAAAAAAAGGGTATCAAAACTATTAATTCTTTTTTTGATAAAACAATTTTAGGCAAAGTAAAAAAGAAAGCTGATTTAATATTGGCATCTAATGTTTTTGCACATTCTGATCATATCCATGAAATGGTAGATACAATGAAAAATATTTTAAGCGATGATGGTATAATAATAATAGAAATTCAATATTTGTTAAATACTTTGCAAGATATAACTTTTGATAATATCTATCATGAGCACGTAAACTATTGGAGTTTAAATACATTGGATTATTTTTTTAAAAAGCACTCGTTAAAAATTTTTAAAGCTGAAAGAATAGAGACTCATGGTGGATCTTTGAGAGTCTATGTATCCAATGAAAAAAAACACAAAATAGATAACTCGGTTAAAAAAATTTTAGATGAAGAAATAAAGTATGGCATTAATAGTTTTGCTACTTTTCAAAAATTTGAAGAAGAGGTTCTTAATATAAAAAAAAATATTAGAAAAAATTTTAAAGAATTAAATGAAAATTATAATTTAGTTGGTTATGCGGCACCTGCAAAAGCATGCACAAGCCTAAATTTTTTTGGTTTAGGGGATTACTTTGAGAATATCTTGGAAGATAATCCCTTAAAATTTAATAAGTTTTTACCTAAAAATAAAATTAAAATTATTGATAAAAAAAAGTACAATCCAAAATCAGATGATAAAATAATAGTATTAGCTTGGAATTTCTTCGAATATATAAAAGCTAAAAATCCAGGTTTGTCGAAAAAATTAATTTCAATAAAACAGCTAGAAAAAGAAAAGGCTTAGGGAGAGATGGCCGAGTGGTTTAAGGCGCACGCTTGGAAAGCGTGTAAAGGGGCAACTCTTTCGCGAGTTCGAATCTCGCTCTCTCCGCCAAAAATTAAACTTTTTTTTTAATTAAATCTTTATAATTTTGTATATTATCTACTGTAAACCATTTTTTTGGTTTTACATCAGAAACAACCAGTTCTTTTCTTTTTATAATTCTTTTCCATAATATATTAAAATCATCACATGGTTTTATTAAACTATTTATTTTTTTTGGATTGATAATTTGAATACCTGTGCAATATATTCTACTTTTAATATTTCTAGAAAGTTTTGTAACAATATTTTTTTTTGAAAATATATAATCACCGCTGAGACCTTTTACAGGTTTTGTTGCTATCAACATACATAATGGCGTTTTTTTTTTAAAATAATCTTTTTCTATATTTTTAAAATTTATATTTGTCACATTATCACATGTGAGAACGAAAAGCGGTCCATCAAAATATTTGAAGACACTATTAAATATCCACCATGCATTCCCTTTATTTTTTGTATGAATTATTGAAGAAATATTTTGCTCTATTAAATACTTAGCAAGTATTTGCCCTTTATAACCAACTGATATGTGAATATTTTTCAAATATTTTTTAAGTTTATTTATGCCATTTGATATAAGAGTAGTCTGATTGTACTTTACCAGTCCTTTTGGAATATTTTTTGTAAGTGGCATTAGCCTAGACCCTCTACCAGCTGCCATTATGAATGCATGATCAATTTTTTTATACGTCACTAGAGTTTAGACCAAATTCAATAATGTTTTTGATTTCTTTTTCTGTCAATTTTTTTGCATTTTGTGATGAAACTATTTTTTTTAACGGTTTTTTTGATAATTTATTAAAATCAACTACATAATATTTTTTTTTATTCAGTTGTAAGGAATAAGAATATTTGAGCTCTTCTTTACCAATTAAAAATTCGTCTAGTCTGTCACCTTTTCTATTCTCAATGATTTTATAATTAACTTTATAATTTTTTTTCCACACCTTTAGAAAATCTATCATTCTTGAGGATTTCATTTCAACAGACAAAACTTTATTTTTTAATTTATTAATATTTTTTATAGCCTGATCGATTAATTCGATTGCATCATTAACTGTAAAAAAAAATCTTCTCATATAAGGACCAGTAGACAAAATGATATTGTTCTTTAAATACATTGATTTCCAGATAGGAAGAACAGATCCTGTCGACCAAGTTACATTTCCATATCTAACACAGGCAAATTTTGTAGTTCCATAATCACTTAGCGATAAAAATAATCTTTCCATACAAGATTTGCTTAATCCATAAATATTTTTGACTGGAGGGGAAGCTTTATCAGTTGATACACCCAAAACAATTGGAATTTTTTTATTTATACAAGCTCTAGCAATATTTGTAGATCCAAGAATGTTTGTATCAATACATTCGAAAGGATATTTTTCAGACAAATCAACAAATTTTGTTGCAGCAGCATGTATAACAATATGGGGTTTTGAAAAATTTAATGCATCATTTACTGAGTTTATATTACTAACGTCCATTGGCAATACTTCACAATTAGTAAGATTTTTAACTAAAAAATTTTGCTTGTTGTTTCTTGCGCCTAAAAAAATTTTATATTTTTTTTTGTAAAATAAAGCTAAATTTCTCCCTAGATATCCCGTTCCACCAGTAATTAACATTCTTTTCATAATAAAATTTTACTTATATACCTTAAATTTAATTAAACATTTTTTTTATGTCGCTAGTTGTTCATATACCATTTTATAATCCTAATCCAAAAAAAAAAGAAGGATTTAAAAATTTAACAAGAGAAGAGTATTTAATTGAAAATATTAATAATATTAAATCTTTAAATATTAAAAAGGATATTTTTATACATACGCATAATGATTTTATCGATCATTTATCTAATAAAGTAAATATTGTTAAACATAATCTTTGCAAGGAAGATCTTGATAAAGGTTATTTAACATGGCTCACCAGACCAGTTATGGAAAAACAAAAAAATAATTATGAACTTTTTATGTATCTGGAACATGATATTAAGTTTACAAATAAAAATTTAGATTATTGGAGAAAATATAATAATATTTTAAAAGATTCAAAATTCAATCTAGGATTTTTAATTTATGAAAAAAATCAAAATGATCAAAAAAATTACTCTATTCACGTTCAAAAAAAATTTTTTAAATATCTTACATATAAAAATAATAAATTTTTTGTAAACCATTATGAGCCTTACTGCTGTATGTGGATTTATGATAGTAAAAACTTTAGAAAATTTATTAAAACTAAGTGGTGGAATTTTAACTGGAAAGGAAAAAATTATTTAGCTCATCATGGGGTAACCGAGATGTCTGCATTTGGCTGGCATCATAAAATCATGGATAGATTTGAAGCAACAATTTTACCAGAAGTATCAGGATTGTTAGATGAAGGGTGTTTTATTGAACACATAACAAATAATTATTTTAATAAATTTTCTGATAAAGAAAAATTTGATAATTTTGACATAAGAGGTGTATGCAAAGTAGATATAAACAATATTATAGAGGATAAAAAATTTCAAAAAAAATATAAAAAAAAATTTTTTTTATATGATATAATTTTAAAAATTTTATGGCAATTTAGATTTTTAAAAAAAATTAAAAGATTTTTCAATAAATGAGTCACGATATTAAAAAAAATAAATTTTTGAGAAAATTTGTAAACTTATTTGGATATAAATTAATTGAAAAAAAATTTATAAAAAACTATCAATTTCTAGCAAATAAAGTTATCGATGAAAAATATTATCTAGACTTAATAATCCAAAAAAAAAAATTTAAAAAACTTGTTCAAATTGGCGCAAATGATGGTGAAACAGATGATTTTGTTTCTGAAATAATTGATAAGAATGATGTTAGAGCATTATTAGTAGAGCCATTAGATGAAAATTACAAAATTCTTAAGGAAAAATATTATAATTATAGTAATGTTAAAACTGTTAACTGTGCAATAAGTGACAGAGATGGTAAAAAAAATTTTTATTTTGTAGAGGATAAAAATAAAACTTATTACTCAAAAAATATAAATTTGATTGCGTCATTTGAAATAAGTAATCTTATAAATTATGGCGTTTTAAAAAAACATATTTCATGTAAAACTATTGATACATTATCACTACATTCTGTTTTAAATAAAAATGATTTTTTGGATTTTGAAATTTTAGTCCTTGATATTGAAGGTTATGATTTTTATATTTTAAAACAGTTAGGTTCCTTTTTTAAAAATCAACCTATAATTTGTTTTGAATGGGTTAATTTTCAAACGGAGGATCTAAAAAGAGCTTTAGATTTATTTCCTTCAAATTATAAATTTTTGTTGTTTTCCAAAGATGTTATTTCTGTGCCCGAGGAATATTTGAAATAAAATTAATTTAGTTTTCTTATGTAATTATGAAGTTTTTTTTTATCAATTTCAATATTTTCGTTTTTTTTTGATTTGTATACCCAGCATGTATATTTAAGATTATTTATTTTTGAAATACTTCTAAATACCTCAAAATTTCTCCTTGAGCTTCTTAATTCTAATACGCTCGTTTTCTTTTGGCAAAATATTAAATTTGTAAATGCTGCACCATGAACACCAATAATATTTTTAGCTTTAGAAAATATTTTTACTTGTCTTTTAAATTCCATATTATTTAATTTAAGAATTTTAAAATTATATTTTTTTAAAAGTGCGATTATTTCATTATAGTTAATTATTTGGTGCCAATTATTTGGTGAATCGCTTCTGTCTAAGAAAATATTTTTATAAGTTTTCTCTCGATTATTTTTGGTTAAAAATTTTTTTCTTATATTTTTAATAATTTCTGAATTTATATTTTCTGCACTTTTAAACCAATTACAATTAATTTTCCAAAACAAATGGTCTGGTATATCAAGATTATCGCAATATATTTTTTTTATATTTGAACAGTCTACTATTTGATTCTCTTTAATTTTAAAATATTTAAAAATATTTTTTTCATATCTTTTTTTATAACTAGGAACTAATATATTCTTATAATCTGAAATTTTACTATTTTGATCTACCAAAATTAATCTGGTAACTAAATCCAGAATAAAATGCGCATAGTTTCTTTTAGTAGAAACATCTTGTAATAGACAAAGTGATTTTCCTTTTAATTTTAGAAAACCAAAATTAAAAAAACATTTTTGATAAACTTTGTTAAAATTAATTTTTTTTCTAATTAAATTAAGTGACTGAAAACTTAATTCATTTATAATATTATTGTTTTTTAATACACCTAAAGATGTATCACCATGAGTTACAATTTTAACTTTAGCAGATATCCAAAATTTAAATTTCAATTTATTTAAAAAAAATATCTTTTGATTAATACCACCTACTTTTTTGAATGAAATTGAATTAGGTTTTATAAAAATTTTCTTTAAAATTGTGAGCATTAATTTATAATTTAATAGTTTTAGGTTTTAATTATATTAATTTTATGTTTTAAGTTTTATAGTGAAAAATTTTTTAGAAAACAAAAGAAAAATCTATTTTTTTTTTACTAAATTTCATCATTTATTATTTAGTGAAAAGTTCAAAGGTAAGATAAACTTTAATTTTGATACATCTAAATCTAGATTTGATTTAATAAATGATAGTATAATCAAAAATAAATATTCAAGTTATTTAGAGATAGGTTGCGATCAAGATCAAATTTTTCAAAAAATAAAAATTAAAGATAAAGTAGGAGTAGATCCTGTAAGTGGAGGAAATTTTAGAGGTACTAGTGATGAATTTTTTAATCAAAATATACAAACATTTGACTGTATATTTATTGATGGGTTACATGAATATAATCAGGTAAAAAAAGATATTATTAATTCTTTGAAGTTTTTAAATAATAATGGAGTTATATTTTTGCATGATTGTTTGCCTGACACTATATCCAAACAGTATGTCCCACGGTGTAGATATTCTTGGAATGGAGATGTTTGGAAAGCTATTGTTGAAATGAGAACAAGAAAAGATTTAGACACATGCACAAGTTTGATTGATCAGGGTGTAGCCATAATTAAAAAAAGGCAGAATCAAGATCTATTAAAAAATAGTATTGAAAACTTTAAAGCTTTAACTTTTCAATATTTCTACGAAAATTATACGAAAGTAATGAGGTTGAAAAATTATAAGGAGTCGGTTAACTTTTTTTAAATAATTTTTTAAAGTTGGGCTCAATATTATCTTTTTTTGATAAGATATATAATCTTTTAGGCCATTTAATTCCAATATGAGGGTCGTAATAACATAAAGTTTTTTCACTTTCCTTTATTCTGTCATTCGTACATTTATAATAAATTTTGCATTTTTTAGATAGGCAAAGAAATCCGTGAGCAAAGTAAGGTGGAATATATATTGAAAAATCAGATTTATGACTCATTTTAATCGAAAAATACTTTCCAAAAGTTTTAGAATTTGCTCTCAAATCAACAGCAACATCAAATATTTCACCATCAAGTACGGTTAATAATTTTCCTTGAGGCTTTTTTATTTGAAAATGCAATCCTCGCAATACATTTTTTTTTGACATAGACATACAATCAAAGACAAAATTTTTATTTAATAGTTTTTTAATAAAAACTTCTCTAAAATATCCTCTAGAATCTTTGTGGTTTTTAGATTGAATTAATACAAGATCTTTAAATTTTGTTTTAATAATTCTCATTTATGCTTTTTAGAATGTATTTTTCAATATTATCATTAAATTTAATGGTTTTAGCGTTTTTGTATTTATTAAAAAAAATGAAGTTTCCATTAATATTTTTTACATTGTAATTAAATTTTTTATTATTCTTTTTAATTTTTTTGACTAAATTTATTATATTTAGCTTATTTTTACTGCTTAGTACAAAAGTTCCTGGTCTGATTTTATTATATATAATTTTTTTAATAAATAAATTTAATTGATCAACTAATATTACGTCTAAAATTAAATTCTTAAAATAAATTTTAAATTTTTCATTATTTTTAACACACCTGAATATCTCAGGAATAATTTTCTTTCTTTTATCATCTAAATCAAAAGTTTCAAAAATTTTGATATTATAAAGTTTTAATTTACTAAAATTTTTTTGGTAGTATAATATTATATTTTCAAAAGCTTTTTTTGTAGTTGCATATAAATTTTTAGGAGAATAGTAATTTTTATTTGAATATTCCATCATTGTTCCAAAATTTATAATTTTTTTTAAGTTATTTTTAATATTATCTAAAACAAAATTTGGAAAGAAAATATTAGACTCATGTAATTTTTTAATATCATCAATATTATGATCATTTTTGTAGAATGTTGCAAAATTTATAAATATATCAAAATTTTTTTTATTTAATTTTGTTTTTAAATCCTGATAATTTTTATAATGTATACTTTTATAATTAGTGTGTTTTTTTCTTAAATTATCTAATTTAGAATTTTTTTTTCTTATAATATCGGTTAGAAATAAGTTTTGATCATTAATAACGCTTGATAAAAATTTATAACCCAAATACCCACTTGTCCCAGTGATTAGAATTTTTTTTTTCATTTAATTAGATTTAAAAGATATTCTGAGTAATGGTTCTTTCCATATAATTCGATATTTTTTATTATTTGTTTTTTGCTTATCCACTTTTTTCTGTAAGATATTTCTTCTAGACATGCTATTTTCAAATTTTGAATTTTTTCTATAGAGGAAACGTAATTTGAAATATTATGCATTTCTTCAACTTTTCCTACATCTGACCATATGCTACCTCTTCCAATTTCTTGATATCTTAATGATTTGTTTTTTAAGTATATATTTAAAATATCCACTATTTCAGTTTCATTTCTTTTTGATGGTTTTAATTTTTTTGAATACTCAACTACTTTATTGTCAAAAAAATATATTCCAGTAATGGCCGTTTTTGAAATTGTTTTTTTTGGTTTTTCTTTTATTTTAATTATTTTGTTATTTTTAATGAGAGCAACTCCGTAGTTTTCAGGTTTTTTCACATCTTTTAAGAAAATAGTGGCTCCTTTTTTTAATTCTTTTCCTTTTTCTAATAGTCCAGTAAATCCCTTTCCGTAAAAAAAGTTATCGCCTAATATTAAAGCTATATTATTTTTCCCAATAAATTTTTCACCAATTATAAAAGCTTCTGGTATTCCGGCAGGTTTAATTTGTTCTTTATAAAAAATTTTAATTCCAAGTCTTGATCCATCTCCCAAAAGGTTTTTGAAAAGAGGGATACTACCTTTATTTACAATTATTAAATATTCTCTTATATTTGCAAGCATTAATGATGACAGCGGATAATAAATTAACGGTTTATCATAAATGGGAATAAGCTGTTTATTAATCGAAAAAGTAGAGGGCCTCAATCTTGAGCCTGTTCCACCTGCCAAAATAATTCCTTTTCTGATCATTTTATTTTTCCAAGTCTATTTTTATAATTTTTTTTATTTAAGTTTTTAATCCATTTATTATTATTCATATACCAATTTATTGTATGAATTAATCCTTCTTTAATATTAAATTTTTTTTTAAATTTAATTTTTTTTTTAATTTTATTAGAGTTTAAAGCATATCTTTTGTCATGGCCCGGTCTATCAGAAACAAATTTAATTTTAGATTTCGAATTTATATGAAAATTATTTTTAAAAATATTAATTAGTAATTTACAAAGTTTTAAATTACTTAAAATTTCTCCTGATCCAATATTGAACTTTTCTCCAATCTTCCCTTTTTTGAGAATTTGAATTAACGCATCATTATGATCATCTACATGTATCCATTCTCTTTGATTTAATCCTTTGCCGTATACAGGTAAATTTTTATTGTTAATTATATTTAAAATCATTTTAGGCAATAATTTCTCAGGAAATTGTCTAGGCCCATAATTGTTACAGCAGTTAGTAATAATTATCGGTAAATTAAATGTTTTGTAATAAGAATAAACTAAATGATCAGATGATGCTTTTGAAGCAGAATATGGAGATGAAGGTAAGTAAGCATCATTTTCTTTTGAATAATGATTTTTTTTGATATCGCCATACACTTCATCTGTGGAAACATGTATAAGTTTAATTTTTTTATTTTTTTTGTGAAATTTTTTTAGAGCTTCAAGTATAGAGAAAGTTCCTAAAATATTAGAATTAATAAAAGGTTTTGAATTCTCAATTGATCGATCAACATGTGTTTCAGCAGCTAAATGAAATATAGCAATTGGATTGTTTTTAAAAAGTACCTTTTTAAATTGTCTATTATTTTCAATTCCAAATTTAATAATTTTATATTTTTTTTTATTTATCCCTTCAAGATTATCAATATTTGATGCGTATCCTTTATTATCAATAATGATAACAAAAAAATCTTTTGATAATTTTCTTACCAAATTGCTTCCGATAAAGCCCAAACCACCTGTAACTATTACTTTTTGCATATTAATTATTTTAATTTTTTTATTATTATTTATAAAACATAATCATGTCTAATTTAACATTTAATGATATCACAGTATTAATTGTCACCTATAAAAGTCAAAAAGTATTGCTCAAATGTTTAAAAAATCTTAGGTTTTTGAAAAAAATTTTAATATTAGATAACTCAAAAGATTTTAATCTTAAGTCATTAATTTCAAGAAAGTATAAAAATGTTAAATTTTTTATTTCTAAAAACAATGTTGGGTATGGAGCAGGTAACAATTTTTTACTAAGAAAAGTGCGAACGAAATTTGCCATTATATTAAATCCTGATTGTTATATTTCTGCCAAAATAGTATCAAAAATTTTAAATTTTATAAAAAAATCCAATATAGATTTTGGAGTAATTGGGTCCAAAAACGAAGCAAAAATTTTAGAAAAGAGAAATATCCATAAAATTAAATATTTTTTATGTGATTATGTTAAAGGTTTTTTTATGTTCTTAAATTTAAAAAATGTAAAAAAAACAAAATTTTTTGATGAGAATTTTTTTTTATATTTAGAAGAAATTGATTTTTGTAAAAGAGTAAAAAAATCTGGTTATGAAGTTTTGGCAATTAGTGATTTAGAAATTAAACACCTCGCAGGTAGGTCTTGTGGCAATAGAGAGGAATATAATAAGTTACAAGCTTGGCATTGGGCATGGTCTCAATATTATTTTTCAAAAAAATATAAAGGAAGTTTTTTGAGTTTAATATTATTTATCCCAAAATTGTTAAAATATTTTTTTAAAAGTTTTTATGATGAAAAGAAAGAATTAAATAGCATTAAATTTAATGGGCTTTTAGCATCAATTTTAAAAAAAAAATCTTTTTATAGATGTTAAAGAAAAAGAAAATTGCAGTCTTTCAAGATAGACCAGGTATAGGCGATATGTGCATATTTTTACCCTTAATACATATTATATCAAAACATTATTCAGAGCCAGTGTATTTATTTACTAAATCACGCTCAAAATCTAAAGAATTATTAAAGTATGATCCAAATATTTTTGAAATTATTTACATAGATGAAGTATTCAAAAATAAAAATTTCTTCTCTCGTATTTCTTATTTAAAAAATTTTAAATTAGATAAAGCATATCTGTTTTCTTATGGGATTAAGTACCCATTGTTATTAAAATTATCAAAAATTAAAGATATATTCTTTTATGGTTTTTTTAAAAAAAAAAATAGTATTTTTTTAGATGCAACATTTTTTTTAAATAAATTTATTAAATTAGATCAATATAAAATTAGTTGTAAATTATTTTTGAATGAATTTAACAGCGGTGAAATAAAAAAAAAGTCAAACATATGTGTTATAGGAATAGGTGGTAGTGGACCGCAAAAAAAATGGTCAATAAAAAATTATTCTTTATTAATTACAGAATTGGAAAAGAGGGGAATTGGAAAATTTATTATTGCTGGAGGAAATGGTGAAATTGAAGATTTTATTGAACTTTCAAAGTTACTTAAAGGAAAAAAATTAATCTCACTTTGTGAACAGTCTTTAGAAGATAGTATTAAAGAGATTTCAAAAGCAAGTATATATATAGGTAATGACACAGGTTTTATGCACATAAGTGGGTTGTGTGGCTTAAAAACGTTTGGTCTTTTTGGGGATACTCCAACAAATTATGTTTCTTACAATCCAAATATTAAAGCAATTATTCCTGATGGTTATGATGAGATATGGCATAATTCTAAAGCAATGAGTAAAATTACAGTTGAAAAAATAATTAGAGAAATTTTTTAAATTAATTCATATATTTTTTTTACAAGAGCCAGAGCGCGTTTATCTGCACCCATTCCAGAGCTTATTTTTTTTGTAACGTAGGCAATTCCAAAGCCTTCAATTGGATCAGCAAAACCCAAGGAGCCTCCCCACCCGTTATGACCAAAAGATTCTTTATTTTTACCAAACATCCATCCACCTCTTAAAATAAATCCAGAGTAAGTCCATCGAATAGGTAAACTTAGACTATGATCAATTTTGTTAGTTGATTGTGTTAGAATTTTAGAGAAAATATTTTTAGAGATTATCTTTGAAGAATTTTTTTTCAAATCATTTGCTAAAATATCGTAAAATTTTGCAATATCTAGAGCACTGCCGTGACCACCCATAGATGGTACTATAGATTTTCTCCATTCTAACGAATTGTAGAAATTTACATCATGCTGCGGGTTATTAAAAGCATCAAATTTTTTTTTTTGATCAAATTTTTTATAATCATTTTCAATTAAATTAGCTGTATTTTTAATATCTAAATCTTCCATGCCAAATTTAAAATTAATTTTAAAATTATTTGTAAAATTTTCAAAAAAAAACTGACTTAAGTTCATACCTGTTATTTTTTTAATTAATTCTGCAACTAAATAACCATGTGTCTTTGCATGATAATAGGTAAATGCTCCAGGTTTATGATCTGGTTCTTGATTTTCTAATATATTTATAATTTTTTCCCAATTTAAAAGATCATAGTTAGTTACGGGTGATTTAAAACGATAAAGACCTGATTGATGAGATAATAAATGTTTTACTTTAATATTTTTTTTTCTAAACTTAGGCCAATAAAAAGAAATGTCTCTATCTATATCTAAAATATTTTCATTGATTAATTTTGCAATACACCCGGCATAAATACCTTTGCTTAAAGAAAAAGTATTAACCAGGGTATTTTCTAACCATTCATTTAAGTTATTATTTAAATAACCACCAAAAATACTTACTAAAATTTTTCCATCTTTTACTAACGCAAAACTTGCACCTGTTTCAATTTTTTTATCAAAGTATGACTGAAACAGTTTTCTTACATCAGAGAATTTATCATCACAAAAACCTTTAATCTGCATCAAACAGCTAATTTAAAAGCAAAATTTCGACCAAGGCTAATTTTTAAATCCTGACAAAATCTTGCAGCTTCAGCTCCGTCAACAATTCTATGATCATATGATAATGATATCGGCATCATTATTCTATGCACAAACTTTCCATCTATATAAATTTGTTTTACTTCCGATCTTCCTATTCCTAGAATGCAAACTTCAGGTAAATTTACAATCGGAGTAAAGAAACTTCCACCAATTCCTCCAAGGCTAGATATAGTCATGGAGCCTCCAAAAAATTCTTTTTTATCTATTTTTAATTCTTTACAAAGTTTTCCAATTTTTCTTAACTCTTTACTCAAATTTAAAATATCTTTTTTATCTACATTTCTAATTTTAGGAACCATTAGCCCGTGCGGAGTATCGACTGCAATACCAATATGATAATATTTTTTAAATACTACCTCTTCTTTTTCCGGATCTAATGAAGAGTTAAAGTTAGGATATTTTTTCATAGCATTTACTAGCGCTTTCATCATGAAGGCTAGAGGAGTAACTGGAATTTTTTCTTTGGTATTCATATCAACTAATTTTTTTCTAAATTCTTCCATTTCAGTCACATCAATTTCATCATGTTGTGTTACATGAGGTATACTGTTCCAAGCCTCAACTAAATGTGGGCCTGATAATCTTTTGATTCTAGGTATTTTTTGTACGTCTATAGGCCCAAAATCACTGTGCGGATATGGAAGCTCAGTTGATTTTATTCTCTTTTCCTCAGGGATAATCTGAGTTTTTTTATTATTTTTAATATGATTTTTTATATCTTGCTCTGTAACTCTTCCATTTCTTCCTGTACCTAAGACTTCACCAATATTAATACCAAGTTCTCTTGCAAATCTCATTACATTTGGACTTGCTCCTGTCGAGGCTTGACCAATATTTACTAAATTAGTTAAAGTATTTTTTTCAGAAGTTTCTGTTTGAATGAGTTGAATATTTTCTTGTGTTTCAGCTTTTTGACCTGGTTTATTAGTTTCTTTTTCACCAGAAGACTGAATTTCTAAAATTAAACTGCCCTCAGAAACCTTATCACCAATTTTTACATTTATTTTTTCAACTTTACCTGAAAAGCTTGAAGGTACCTCAACGCTTGATTTGTCACTTTCAAGAGTAATGATAGTATCTCCTTTGTTAATTTCATCCCCTTCTTTTACTAAAACTTCAATAATTTCAACATCTTTAAAATCTCCAATATTAGGTACTAAAACTTTTTCGGACATTATAGTTTTATTTGATAAGGTTTTTCTGGATCAATATTATATTTTTTAATTGCATTTTCAACAACCTTAGAAGCAATCTTTTGTTCCTTTGACAGTGTACTCAAAGCATTTACCACAATTGACTCTTTATTAACTTCAAAAAATTTTCTTAATTCTTTTCTAGTATCGCTTCGTCCATAACCATCAGTTCCAAGTGTTAAAAAGTTAGTTTTTACATATGGTCTAATTTGATCAATATGTGATCTGATATAGTCGCTTGCTGCAATTATTGGACCTGATCTACCTTCTAAACATTTTTCGATATAGGTTTTTCTTGGTTCTTTATCGGGATGAAGTTGATTCCACCTTAAAGTTTCTGCACCTTCCCTTTGTATTTCTGAGTATGAAGTAATACTCCAAACATCACTATCAATTCCAAACTCTTCACTTAAGATTTGAGCTGATTTAATTGTTTCATTTAATATTGAGCCTGAACCAAAAAGCTGAACTGTAGCTTTGCCTTTATTTCTAAATTCTTTAAACAAATACATTCCTTTAAGAATATCTTCTTTTTTTACATGACTTGGAATTTCTGGATGTTTATAATTTTCATTAAGAGCAGTAACATAATAAAAAATATTTTCTTTATTTTCGTGCATTCTTTTAATTC
>Ga0255759_10001300_pt1 | contig 22423 bp, 23 predicted proteins | sample 101ome_20_FD_179959 | JGI IMG/M metagenome (GOLD analysis project Ga0255759, IMG submission 179959) | Coastal salt marsh microbial communities from the Groves Creek Marsh, Skidaway Island, Georgia - 101404AT metaG (version 2) | ecosystem: Environmental > Aquatic > Marine > Intertidal zone >...
GAAATCCCGCAGCGACGTTAAAGTCAGGGCCATGGCTCGGCCGCTCAGGGAATAAGATCCCGTCTATTCGACTGTCACGCGGTGGGTCAGACCGCGTCGTCCAGCAGTATCGCCCGGTACGCTGAGGGCGTTTTACCGGTCCAGCGCTTGAAGGCGCGCGAAAATGAGGCCTGTTCGCTAAATCCGCAGTAAAACCCCACCTCGGCGAGCGTATTGGTGGCGTCTGCCAATAGACTCTCTGCCAACTGGGTGCGGGTTTGGTCGAGCAGCACGCGGAATCGCGTCCCCTCGCTCTCCAGTCTCCTCTGGAAAGTACGCAGGCTCATGTTGTGTGCCGCTGCCGCAGCCTCCTCGGTCAGTGTCTCATCGGGTAATCGATCGAGAATCGCCATCTTCACGGCTGCAGGTAGGCTGTTTTCCCGGACCGAGCGTACCAGCGATGCCAGCATGGGCTCGTTGCGCGTCAGGATATCCACGTTGCTCGTGGATATGGGTTGTTCCAGTGCGGCCCGGGGGAGGACCATCGCGGCACTCTTGGCCGAAAAGGCCACTCGTGGACCAAAAATTTTTCGATACTTCGCCTCACTTCCCATGGGTTTTCCGGTGAAGGAAACGCTAACGATATCCCCGGCGAAGCCGGAGATTTCTCTGACCGCCGTTAACAGCACGGCGAACAAAAAACTCTGAATGATGTGCTCCGCCGGTTCCGCTTGGACCGTCGATTTGGTCACGGTGACAGAATCGCTTTGCTCAAGCAGTTGTAGCGGCTGTTGCGTCGAGACTAGCGCCTGGTACTGACTCAGGCGCCGCAGCGCAGCCAGTGTGGTTTCGGATGAAATCGCAGTAATGCCGAGCACGTGGGTGTCGGTAATTCTGTGGCAGGTGGCCAGGTCCAATCCCAGCTCGCGCTCGGGATACTTTCGCGCCAGTTCGGCAAGGAGGGCACCTACGCGCAGCGACGGGATGCGCTCCCGCGGTTGTTTAAGCAGGTCGGGGGAAATTTGGGCGACCTGTAATAGCGACCCGATGTCGTCACCTTGGCTCGCAACGAAGCGCTCAATCACCCTTAGATCGCTGGCGAGGATCGTGTGTTCCGATGCCATGGTGGCTCCTTTGGTGGCGGTAACGCGTCGCGCCGGTGAGCCAGCATCTGCGTTATTTCGCTTGGCATGATCATATGCCAGCAGGTGCCCACGGAAAACCCGTCGGGAAACGGGCCGCCAGACCGCATATGCACCGTGGGCGACAGCTAAGGGGGTTTGTCATGGAAGGGGCACGGTGCAAAACGAGTGTTTGCGAGATGAATTAGAAAAGTGCTTAACCGGGCGGGGCCAAAAAAAAGGGGCCGTTGGCCCCTTTTCATTAATGCACCACAGTGTCACTAGCAGTTAACGTCTCCAACCAGTGTCCAGGGGTCTCGGTCGCTGGGTGCGGTGCCGCGGGTCCACCATTTGGCTTCGTAGAGCTTGCCTTGATAGCGCGCGCGATCGCCACCCTGATAGACCGTACTGTCGTTGTACTCGAGCACCACGTCTGAGATGAGTTCAAAGGCGTCAGTACGATCAGGTGCGTTGCCGCGAGTCCACCACTTGGCCTGGTAAACAAGGCCCTGATAGGACACCTTCTCTCCGCCGGTGTAAGTCGTCGCGTCAGAGTATGTGGGGTGCATACCCGCCATGGGATCTGTCATATCGCAGGTAGCTGATCCCATATGATCATGGCCCATACCAGAGTGGTCTTGGCCGTCCGTGTTGGGTTCCATGGGCTCGTGGTTGTCCTCGACCATGACGGCGGTCGTCAGCTGCTCGGTGCCGTTGGTGTCGATCGAATTCGCGATCACGACCAAAGTGAGCTCACCTGCGACTGCCTCGTGGACATGCAGCTTGAGATTAGCTTCACCACCTACAGACCACTCGTCGCCGATGATGGTGTCGCCAAGATCGTTATACAGTGTGGCGGTGACCATCGAGTTTGCATTGACCGAGACAGTAAAGTTCACGTCAGTCATGCCCATGTCATTGATTTCCACTCGATCATCGGCAACCAGCGTTGCGGCATACACAAACTCGGGTTCCGGTGCATAATCGACACGTGTCTCGACGTTCGTGATGCCCGTATCCGAGTAAATTTTGTTCTGACCCGCAACGGGGATGAACATGTCGCCATCGCGCTGACCGGCGGAGTATCCGACAGCTGCATCATTGATAGCGTGTGCGAGTGCCAGCGCTGCGGCGCCACCAGAGGTATATCCATCCGCTTCATAAGAGACTGACAGGGAGGGTATCTCGCCGTCTTTGTCATAGACCCGTGTCAAGATGGTGTCGCCAGCCTGCAGTGCGATCGCACCTGAGATGAGTCCGACTTCCGCGAAGGCGTCAACCTCGGGCTCGGGGGTGGTAATGACATTGTCGCCCGCAAAATTGACGTCAATGGCGTTGTAGAAAGAGGCTGCGGTATCGCCAACATCCCACACTGCCATGATCACGTGATAGCCCTCGCGTTCCGGCACATAGCAATTGTGTTGAATGACCATGGGAGGCCGTTCCATACCGCCGTCGTACTCACAAAATGGTGAGAGCTCAAAGGCATCTCGACTCAGGGGCGCCGCAGGGTTCCAGTCGGCCTTGGTGATGAAATAACGCCAATCTTTGGAGACATGATTTGCAGTAAAGGTCCACTCGAAGGTTTGATAACCCGCCGCGAATTCGTGCTTGAACCATCGTGACGGCGATTGCGCGTTTAATTCTGACCAGGAGGGAGAGCCCGCTGCAGCAATGGTGCCATCTGTGGGACCTCCTACTGGGAATCGTGGCGCCCCGTCGGGACCCTCAACAGACTGTGGCTCCCACTGCACAGCACCGCACCCGGTGTTGTCACCCAGCTTGCACAGCAGTGGGCGCCCGGCGGGCTCCGAGACATAGCCGTGGGCGGCTGATTCGACGGCGATGCCAGATGCTACTAAGCCCGCGGCGATGGCGAGCGGCTGTAATTTAAAGCCTCGTATGTTCTTATTCATGGTGGATCTCCTCGTGATCTCAGTTCATGACAGTGATGGGCGCTCCGGTAGTACCCGCTGAGATAATTTTCGCGAGAAGAAGGGGCTTGGCCGATGTCCTGATCCGCCAAGCGATTGACAGATTACGTCAGAATTTTTGAGGTGTCGGTATGGTCTGTATGGGAATACGGCGGGGGTATTGTTCAGTGGATCACTGACACTCCGCCGTCAGATGAGTCCCAGCCGCGCCATCAGCGGACGGGATCGGGTAGCACCGCGTTGAAAAGTGTTGCCCAGAATGAGATTCGAGAGGTCAGTGCTTTGCTGCTTGCAGTGACTGAGCGCAGTGGTTCTAGGGAGTATTGGTGATGTGAAAAACATCCCCCTCGTCGGTAACGGTAACGATACTGCCGTCGCTCAGGACCCGAACATCTCTCACCCGGCCAGAAATCTCAGGGAAAATTGCCTCGTCGAGAGTAATAGCATCGCCCTCGAGCTTAAGTCGGCGCATCTCTGTATCGATCAAGGAACCGAGCAGAAGATCACCTTCCCACTCTGGGAACTGATCTCCGCGGTAAATGGCCAAGCCCGATGGGCCGATACTCGGCACCCAGTAGATCAAGGGCTGCTCCATCCCCGCCGCTTTGGTGAAGGGTGATATCACCGCGCCGCTATAGTCCACGCCATAGGTGATCGCCGGCCAACCGTAATTTTTTCCTGCCTCGATTTGATTAAGTTCGTCCCCCCCTTTTGGGCCGTGCTCGAGCATAAGGATGCGGTTTGTCGCAGGGTCATAAACCAAGCCCTGGGGGTTACGGTGACCATAACTGAAAACGCGCGGCGCCGTGTCCGGGAAGGGGTTGTCGACGGGCGCGGAGCCATCGGCATTAATCCGCAGCAATTTGCCCAATTCTGATTCGATGTTCTGAGCTTGCTCCCGATAGTTAAAGCCTTCGCCGACGCTGATCAGCAGAGTCCCATCGGGCAAAAAAGCCATCTTGCCGCCGTAATGCGCCGGCCCTTGCTTGTCTGGCGAGACCTCGAGCAGTGTCATTACCTGAGTCAGTTGGCTACCTTCCAGAATGCCGCGGATGACGCTGGTGCGGTTGGCTTCCTTACTACCACCGGCAAAGCTCAGATAAAGGGTGTGATTCTGGCTGAAGAGTGGATCAGGGAGCACTTCAAGCAAGCCACCTTGATTGGCGAAATACACATCGGGTGTGCCCGTGATTCGGGTCAGATCGCCGTCAGCCCCCAACAGGATGAGTTGCCCACTTTTCTCGGTGACGAGAAAACGGCCCCCGTCTATGGCAGCGATAGACCAGGGCTTATCCAGTCCCGACGCTAGCTGGTTCACCTCATAGCCATGTACCGCAAAGGTGAGAATACTCCCTGCCAACACCGCCAGCATTTGCAGGGTCCCTATTATCGAATGTCGCATGGTGCCGCCACTTTCCTTTGAGCCAAAGAGATTACGCGAGCGTAGCATGGGTGGATCCTGACCACTGCCGGTGATGTCAGAATAAACCCTAGACAAAACTTGGAGAAGCATATGCTCAGAATCATCATAGGCTACGCGGTGGGCATAGTGGCCGCGTTTTTGCTGGGTTCGATGCTGGGCACCCAGGTCGTTTTGGCATCGGTACAGTCGATGGGGCTGGAAGTGAGCTGGGCGGCCAGAGTCGACGCAACCTTGGATGATTTGTTGGGTCTCAGTGCCACTTTGCTGCCGGTGATGGCGCTTGTGCTCGTGGTGGTGTGGGGGCTTTACGACGTCATCATGGCCCGTATGCATAGCGCGCGCGGACCCTACCACTATGCGCTGGTAGGCGGCCTTTGTATCCTCGCGCTACACCCGCTGCTGGGCGCGGTGTTGGATGTCGATGTCTTCGCTGCAACGAGATCCTGGTTTGGCCTGCTGACTCAGGCGATAGCAGGCGCGTTTGGGGGTTGGTGCTGTGGGCGCTTGAGGATGGGGGTGTCTGCGTCGAATCACTCTACACATGATATACCGTGATCATCCGGACCAATGGCGCAGCGTGGTGCGCGCTTACTGCCTTAGCGACCCATCGCCCCGATAACTGGCGAGGAGGGGTGTAATGCCGCGGCAGGTCATCGTGTTTATATTGGCATTTGTCTTTCTTGCAGCCGTTGTCGTTGCATCGGTGAATTGCCTTTTTGGTTAGGGCTATCCGAATCTTCTTTAGAGAGCGGTTCGGGATCAGAAGTCAAAGCGAAAACCAATAAGGGGGCCGTGTTGCTTCATATCGAAGGTAAATCGATCGGCGCCGTCGCCGTCTTCATAATCGAAGTCTAAATAACGGTAGCCCAAGGACAGGCTCGACCAGTCATTGAAGCGATAAAACATGGCGCCACTCAGTATCACCACCAGATCTGAGCCAACGCCAAAGCCGCCGATTTGGGCCGAACCCGCAAACTCCCATCCTGCGCCCACTGGCGTCTCAAACAATACGCCAACCAAGGGATCTACCCAGTCCTCGCCGATACTGGCCATGCGGGTAGTCTGCGGACCCGTCAGCGCGATATCCGTCGATAAATCAGCGTACATCGCGCCACCCATCAATCGCAGAGAATCGTTGAGGCGCCAGGTGGCGGAGGCAATAGCCAGAGTTTGTTCCAGCTCCAGTTCTCCGGATAACACCCCACGTGACCCCTCAGCGTCCATTTTTAGATCCATGTAAACCACATCGACCAGCATGCCCCAGCGCTCGCCTTCACCGCGATACATCCCCAGAAACCCTTTGTCGATAGCATCAAAGACGTCGCTCATCCCCAGATCGACCTCGGTTTCCAGGTCGCCGACGCCCGTAGCGCCATCGAGCGTGGGTCCGAGAAGGTACAGCAAGCCCTGATTAGACCAGCCCGAGCCAGTTTGCGCCGTGGTGATGGAGGGTGTGAGGGCGAGTAAGACGAGGACTATCTTTAATCTGACTAACAGCCACTGACTGGATGGGAGATGGTTGTCACACATGATGTTTCGACTGAGGTTGGCAAAATGAACTTTAAAGTTACGGCACATCATTCGCGGCAAAAAGTGCACAAGGTGACAGCGGCGCTGTTTGATTTGCTCCGACATGAAATGATTCTATTCACGCGCAGCGAACGTCACTGCTCTTTTGATGCCGAAAAGCGCGGGTATCTCTGGCATTGCCCTGACTAAACCCATGCCGCGCAACGGGCATGAGCGAATTGACGCGGTTATTCAAGGAACCCCGCTGCGATTGCACCGAGGCCGCAGGTGAGTTTGAGGCGCTGGCGGGGTTTGGCGCGCTAAAAAATTGAGAGTATTGCGCCGAGTAACTCGTTCATTTTTGCTTGCGACTCATCCAAGGTGAGTCCAAGACGCACTATCACCAGTTCCCGCTCCGGAATCACAACCACAAATTGACCGGAGTTGCCTCCGGCATGAAAAGTGCTCTCGGGTGCGTCGGGAAAGCGCCGCTGCTGAGTATTGAGCCAAAATCCGAGCCCATAAATTTCGCCTTGATTGGCGGTGCCCGGTGTGACCGCGAGTTTTTGCCAGGTCTGACTGATGAGGCCGCTACGGCCGTGCCATGCATCGAGCCAGAGCTGTCCCATCAGCGCCCAATCGCGCGCCGTCAGGTACGCATAGCTGGAGCCCACCTGGACGCCACTGGCATCCGGCTCCAACACAATCTCCTGGAGACCCAACGGGGCAACAAAGGTGTCTGACAACCAGTCGGTATAGCGCTGCCCCTGAAGTGACTGGTGCCACATGAGAGAAGCGGTATTGATGTCGCCACTCGAGTACGAAAATTGCTCGCCGGGTTGGTAGAGGTGACCTTTCAGGGGTGCCGAATACCCCATCGCGGCATGTCGATAGAGCATTGCCGTGACATCGTCACCCGGAAAGTAGCGCTCGGAAAAATCGAGACCGCTCGACATGGAAAGCAGATGCCTGAGAGATAACTGGTGGTCAATGCGATCAAGATTTTTGTCGCTAAAACCGGTCTGACGCAGAGCCTCTGACACAGAGTCATCCAGACTCATCCGCCCACTGTCGATTTGGCGCCCGATAAAAGTCGCCATCAGACTTTTATTCATCGACCAGCCCTGCATAGGCGTCATATCTGTGACGGGTGCTTGATAGCGCTCAGCGACCAGTTTCCCTTGATGCATCACCACCACCGCCAGGGTATTTCTCCCCCCCTCGAAAGGTTCGGCAAACGCCGCATCAAGCGCAGCATCGATTTTTGGTGTGACATCGCTCGACCGTATCAAAGGTGGAGTTCGATCTTGCGTTGCCGCGGGCCGCGGCGGTATGGACGTCAGGAGTACGCGCGATTTCTCTGGGGGTGAATCCAAGGGGGAGTGCGTCGTAGGTTGTTGCTGTTCGCTTTCTTCATCGAACAACGTGCAGCCAAAGCCGGGCTCAAACTGCGCGATTACCCGTTGACCCAACAGGCTCGCAGAAATGCGATGCTGTATGGGGTCCACCGCGTAATCCAATAGCCTCGCCATTGGGCCCACGGTAGCGAGTCTCGGGAGCACGTCGTTATCCATCACAAAGCGCTCGGGCAGTCGTGCCACAAAGAGCCCCGAGCACAGTTGTTTTGCCGCATACCCGGCGCCAATGGCGCCCGCATCAGCGATAAATGAGACAGCGCGCGATAAAAGAACAAGCATCAAGGCGCCAATGATCAAGATCCCGGGCCTCAGAGCCCGTGTTGGGGTAGTAGGGGTTGTCGTCATATTTCCAGATCACACCATCGCCGGGCCATCAGCATAATCCAGTTTCGCACCGTCATACCTGTGTTGTGCAGAACAGCGCCCTAAGGAGCTGTCATAAAACTGCAATATTTCTGTCACAGAAATGCAAAGACCGCGTCACGAAACTGACACCTTCGCGCCACATAATCATCACCGCATTGAAATGTGTCGTCCAGAAATCAATCGGAGTTGTCACCATGCGTCACTTGGTCTCACGTTTGCGTTACTCGCTACCACTAGGAGCGATCTGTAGTGCGGTAGCCACCACCGCCTTGGCGACCGACAAGGCGCTACTGGATATTCTCTACGGGAACGGACTGATTACTGAGGCGCAGTATGAACAGCTTGTGCAGCAGGAAGAAGTGACCACCGCGGAGGTACTCTCGAGTGTCACCTTAGCGCCTACCCCGGACGCGTCGTCGACCGTGACAGTGCGGGAGGAGGAACTCTCGTCTTCGGTCGCGCTCGATGAAAACGTTCAGCGCGCCATAGATGAAGCGGTTGCTAGCGCCGTCGTCGCTGAGTCGCCGATAGTGGCCAGTTACGGTTCGAAGGGGTTTCGATTCGAAACAAGAGATGGCAACTGGCAGACCAACCTCCAGTGGCGAGCGCAGATGCGTTATAGCAATCCCTACGGGTCTGATCCCCGGCAAATGGCAAATTATGAGGACTCCAGTGGTTCCAGCTTTGAGCAACGTCGGCTGCGGATGAAGATTGGCGGGCATGGCTTTCAACCCTGGATCAAATACTACTTTGAGGTGGACCTTCAGCCGGCACGTGATGTTGATGCCGATGCAGTTTCATCTGGTGCCAGAGTGATCGATTGGCGAGTTGATCTCGCCAAGTGGGACTGGGGTGGCATTCGCATGGGGCAATGGAAGGTGGACTTGAACCGCGAGCGTGTGGACTCGTCAGGCCGGCAGCAGTTTGTGGAACGTTCGATTGTGAACCGCATTTTTACAGTAGACAGACAGGTGGGGGTTCAGCTCAGGGGAAGGCTGTTTGAGGGCACCATGGCCGACATGCGCTACTACGCGGGCATTTTTAACGGCGAGGGTCGTGGCGTGAAAAACAACTCCACAGATCACCTTTACATGGGGCGCCTGCAATGGAATTTTCTGGGTCGAGACCTTGCATGGAAGCAAACCGATGTCGAGTACACGGACAAGCCCACGGGTTCGTTTGCAATTGCGGGCTTTACTAACACAGGTCCCTGTACCAGATGGTCCTCTTCAGGTTGCGGTAACTTAGACGGCTTTACCAAGCCCATTTTTGCCGCTGAAGATCAGTTCAAGATCGAACAAGCGGTACAAGAGTTTGCGTTTAAGTACCGCGGCCTCTCGATACAGCAGGAATGGCATCGCAAGTTTGTAACAGATCGCGTCATGGGCACTGAGAGTGATCTGACCGGTTTTTATGTGCAGTCAGGTTATTTCTTCCACAACTTGATCAAAGGATTCCCGGCGCCCTTGGAGCTCGCAGCGCGTTACGCCTACGTCAGCGAACCCAACAAGTCGGAGCGCTCACTCTACAACGAGCGAGAGGAATTCACGCTGGGCGCCAACTGGTTCTTTTCGGGGCACAGCAACAAGATCACGGTGGATTTTTCGCACCTGACGTTGGACGACGCGTTGTTGGGATCGAACTACTCTGACAATCGCTTCAGAATTCAGTGGGACGTGTCATTTTGACGCTGGACCCGAGAGCGGGGCTGTCAGTTTGTCCTGTGAATCCGTCGACTGCGCGCTATTCATATGATTGTCACAATTATCCGGTAAGTTGGAAAAACGGTAACAGAGGGCTTCTCCCATGGAAATTCTAGCGTCACACGGCTTTATTTTGCTCGCCCTTGCCTGTGTTTTTGGTCTCTTTATGGCTTGGGGCATTGGCGCAAACGATGTCGCTAACGCGATGGGAACCTCGGTGGGTTCCAGAGCCCTGACTCTGAAACAAGCGATTCTGGTCGCGGCGATATTTGAATTCGCAGGCGCTTATCTGGCGGGTGGCGAGGTGACTTCGACTATCCGCAAGGGCATTATCGATCCCGCGGTGTTGGCGAACTCTCCCGAGCTATTGGTGTTCGGCATGCTGTCTGCGTTGCTCGCGGCCGCCACCTGGCTTCTGATTGCGAGTATGCGGGGATGGCCGGTATCGACGACCCACTCCATTGTCGGTGCCATTGTCGGGTTCGCGGCAGTGGGTATTTCTGTCGAAGCGGTTGCTTGGGGAAAGGTTGGCACTATCGCTGCGAGTTGGGTCGTATCGCCGTTGCTGGCGGGGTCGATGTCTTTTGCGCTCTTTATCTCTGTGAAGCGCCTCATTCTTGACCACGAAAATACATTTGATCGCGCCCGGCAGTATGTTCCCGTCTACATGTGGATGGTGGGCTTCATGATCAGCATGGTCACGCTGCTGAAAGGTCTCAAGCACATCGGTGTAGATTTCGATCTCGGCATGGGTTCCAAGTTCACCAACGCGATGGTGTTGTCGGCGGCCGTTGGCCTGGTCGTCGCGTTTATCGGCTCCATCGCATTGCGGCGTATTAAAGTTGATGGCGATATCAACAGTGTCGACAACGTTGAGAAAGTTTTCGGCATTCTGATGATTTTTACAGCCTGTGGCATGGCCTTTGCCCACGGGTCAAACGACGTGGCCAATGCTGTGGGCCCCCTGGCAGCCGTGGTCAGCACGGTGCAGTCGGGCGGGGTGATTGGTGCGAAGTCGGTCATGCCCTGGTGGGTGTTGGGCATTGGTGCTGCCGGTATTGTTGTCGGGTTGGCGACCTACGGGTGGCGGGTGATTCAAACTATTGGTAGAAAAATCACTGAGCTGACGCCAAGTCGCGGATTTGCTGCAGAACTGGCGGCGGCTTCTACCGTCGTGTTGGCATCGGCAACTGGATTGCCGATATCGACAACCCATACGCTGGTGGGCGCCGTGCTGGGAGTCGGTCTGGCTCGCGGTGTTGAAGCCCTGCATTTGCCAACGGTGGGTGCGATCATTACCTCATGGGTTGTGACACTCCCCGCCGGCGCAGGGTTAGCGGTGATATTTTTCTATGTGCTGTCGGCCATATTTGGCTAACAGCGGGTGAGTCATGCCGGATAATGGGGTGATCGCTAATCGATCGACATCCGGTTTTCAACTAACAGCTGAAAGGAAATAAGCAATGGCAGTTAAACCCGCTTTATCTGAGGTGCTCAGTAGTTCGCCGCTAGCGATCATGGAGCGGCACGCCGCCGCTTGTCTGGATTGCGTCATGCGACTTGGCCCGTACTTCGAGGCGGCTCAAGGGGGTCATTGGGGAAAAGCAGAGAAGCTGCAGCTCGAGATAGCCCGTCTCGAGGGTATTGCAGATGAAATTAAAATGGACGTGCGCCGCAATCTACCCAGAGGGCTGTGGATGTCGGTATCGCGGCCCGATCTTCTCGAGCTCGTTCGCATGCAAGATAAAATGGCCAATGAGACCAAGGATATTGCGGGTTTGTCTTTGGGTCGGGAGCTGGCCTTTCCAGAGAAATTAGAGAAATCACTCTTTAAGTTTATTGCGACCGTCACTGAGGCGGCCGAAAAGGCGGTAGAGGTCGTTTCTGCGACGCGCGAGTTGTCCAGAACCGCTTTTGGGGCGCGTCAGGCCAAAGCGATTGTGACCAAGTGCATGCTGGTTGAGAAGATTGAGCGTCGCTCCGACGAGCTGCAGTCCAAGCTGAGGGCGAAATTGCGCAAACACGAGGAGGAGATTTCCCCGATCGATGCCATTTTCCTGTACGAGCTACTGTCGAATATTGGTGAGATTGCAGATCACGCTGAGAAAGTGTCACACCGGGCGCAGATCATCGCGGCCAGCTAATGGCTGGGTCACAGGGCTTCAAATCGAAGCCCAATTTTTCGGTACCCGTGAGAGGCGAAGCTGGGTAGGTGGGTGAGATCACTGGATGCCTCGTCGAGTGTGATATTGCCAAGACGAGTGAATAGTTCCTCAAAGGCCACCCGCGCCTCGATGCGTGCCAGCTCGGCCCCCGCACAAAAATGCGGGCCAAAGCCAAATCCCATATGGGGTTTGGTCATGGGACGATCGATGTCGAATCGCTCTGGGTTGGGGAATACCGCTGGATCCCAGTTGGCGCCTGCCCACATGGGGATCACCATACTGCCCCGCTCTACGGGCACACCCTCGAGGTCGTCGTCCCGCGTCGTACGTCGGTAGGTACACTGAATCGGCGGATCCCAGCGAAGCGCCTCTTCGACCATCGCGGGAATATCAGCAGGATTGGCGCGTAATCGCGCCATCAGCGCGTGGTCATTCAGAAGCACTAACATCGCATTGCCAATCAGGTTGGTCGTCGTTTCATGACCCGCCAGTAAAATTTGATCGATGATTGGTAGGAGTTCCTCGGTTGTAAGAGGGGGTTCTCCGTCGACTTCCGTATTCACCATGATGCTGAGCAGGTCGTCGGTGGGCTTGCGCCGACGTTCCTCAATTCTCGGAACAAAATACTCATGGAGTTCCACCACGGCGTGGGCTACTTCGCGGCGCCGCTCGTGACTGAGCATGTCGATGTTGCCCGATATCATCAGGTCGCCCCATTCTTTAAACGTCCAGATGTCTTTCCGGTCAACACCGAGAATGTCGGCGATAACAGTAACCGGCAGCGGCACCGCAAATTCCGGAATGAAATCGACACTACCTCGGCCAATGAATGCGTCGATGAGCGTCGTTGTAATCTCGCGAATTTGTGGCTCCAGCGCGCGGACGCTGCGCGGACTCAGTGCTTTACTGATCAATTTGCGATGACGCGTGTGCTCTGGGGGGTCGGCGGTAAAAAGCGCATTGACGATAGGGTGAGCCGTGGAAAGGATCTCCTCGACGTCGTCTTGCACCGGCTCTGGATTGATGCCCATGTGCCGTGGCCCGCGCCCATCTTCGGTGATGCTCGATGAGTAGACCTGGGTATTTTTTGCAACCGCTGCCAGCACGTCGTATCCCGCCACCACTGTGCCGATGTTCGGGTCGACACCAATCCCGCCCTGCTTGTGAAGGTGCTCGTAAATTTTGTACGGGCACTCTATGTGGGCGGTGTCCAATAAATCGATTTCTGGTGCGGGGTCTTCAGTCATGGTGGTTTTCTTTAATGAGCAGCGGAATGAGCACCAGTATAAATAGAAAATGGACACTAAATCTGCGAGTGTGTAGGTGAGCGTTGCTGTTTGGTCAGAGGCCAATGCCGCGCCGTAGATGTTTTGAAAAAAATCAGTCGTTAAAAAAGGGGAAAAATGAGAATGAAAGCTATTTTTAAAGCCACTGTGGGCATGATAGCGGCGGTTAGCGCAGCGACTGCCTTATCGCAGGATGTGCCCGTCGTTTCAGTGATCAATGTCAAAACAATGGATCCACAGGGTTACACCCAGTATCTGGCGGATAACCCTCAAATTATGTCCTCACTGGGGGCACAGATGGGAGGGACCTGCCTCACCGTCAGCGGACACCGCTACCCGAATCAGGCTTTCGCCTGGACTATTTTCCCCAACGCGGCTGCGGCGTTCAAAGCGGCTCGAATGTACTCGCAAGCTCCAGCTAATCCTGAGTTGGATGCTTTGCGGGAGAATGTCTCCTCGGAGTTCTATGCGATCTTAAAGCCTTTCACCAAGCCCTCGGGTTGGGAGCGGCGTTTTCAAATGGTGATCAATGACGTGCCCGGCTTTATTAAGGCGGCTACCGCGCTAGAGAAGTCCATGCAAGATGCCGGGCATCCTGTGGAAATTGGCATTTTCATGCCCATGGGTGCAGGAAAAACCAAAGCGGGCCTCATTGATATTCGCATCTTTGCCGTAGAGCCAGAGATTGGTGGCGCGCTGGCGCAATATGTCTTGAGCGGTCAGCACGACCGCGCAGTGATGGGGGAAATGCAATCGTTTATAGAGTCAGTCGAGCTGGATACCTTTGAGGATTGTAAGCAGGTGTTCGCGGCGGACTGATGCCGTGGTCTAGGAGAGCTCGGCTGCCGAGCTCTCCTCTTCCGATCGATCGCGCTTCACCGGAACAATAATTTCATTGCGGCGGAGAAAACCCAATGTCCACGGCGGATTGTATTGGTTCAATGTGGGTTCCCCTACGATCTCGATACCCTCTCTAATGAGAAAGCTCCTCAGCTTTTGCCAATTTGCGTCAGCTTTCTCGGTGTTAGCCCAACCGCTAAAGCGAATAACAGCAGCGGTATAGGCGGGCGCCTGTCTGAAGGCGACGCGCGCGTCATTGGGCTCGGGCAACTCATCAAAAGCGTATTCGGCGGGCATCATAAACGCCATCTCAGCCGGGCCGCTCATGGTTTGCTGCACCGGGGCAGTCATTGCGATTTCCTGCTCCCGCGCGTTGCCGCCAAATATATAGCCGGCAAGCACGCTGAATCCGTCGTTCTCGCGTTCGGCCATTTCGGTCACCGCCATGATACGCGGCGCATATTCCCGAATTTCAATTTGCTCTTCGTCCCAGCGCTGGCGGACCTCGAAAGCCGGTTCTTCTATGGCGTTCGCGCTCATGCCCGCAACCAAGGTCGATAAAAACACCCAAAGCTGAGCGCCAATGATTGTAAGTTTTCGCGTTCGTTGCATGGTGCGTAATCCCTTTGCCGTAGAGCTTTTGAATACGCCAATGACGAATACCGGATCAACTTTCTACAGCAATGGCTTCGATCTCGATCATCAGTTCGGGCAGTGCCAGCGCCTTGACCTCGACAATGGTGTCGGCCGGGTAGGGCTCCGAAAACCACTCCCCTCTCAGCGCCACAATCTTTTCAAAGTGCGACATGTCAGTAAGGTAAATGGTGACTTTGATGACCTTTGAAAGGTCTGAATCTCCCGCTTGCAACGTCCGCTGCAGGGATTCAAACGTGGCTTTTGCCTGAGCGTCGAAGTCGCCGACACCCACCAGTTCGCCGGACTCACTGATGGCGGCATGGCCAGAAAGATACAACATGCCATTGACCTTAAAGCCCGGCGAGATCCGATATGGCGCCAGCGGATCCGGGTCGAGCAGGATAGGCTCGGATTTCATGACGGTCGCGCCAATACGGCGGTAGGCGTTGAAGCTGCCATTGCCCACTCCTCTTCGGTCATCTCGGCTTCAATGTCTGCGAAGAGGGGTGTCGAGAGGTAGCGCTCTCCGGTATCAGGCAGCGTGCACAGAATGACCGATCCCTCGGGTGCTCGTTCCGCAACGTCGAGCGCGGCTGCAAAAGTGGCGCCACAGGAAATGCCGCAGAAGATGCCTTCTTTTTGTGCCAGTGCTTGCGCGGTGGCAAAAGAAATCTCTGCCGACACCGGAATTACTTCATCGATATAGCCTTTGTCGATCGACTCCTGCGCGACCAGCGGAATAAAGTCGGGGGTCCAGCCCTGAATCATATGGGGCGCCCAGGCGGGGTGACTGCCGCTGGCCGAGCCATCTTCGTTGCGATCTTGCGCTCGCCCATCTGAGAGCAGTGCCGCACCGTCCGGTTCAGTGGTCACGATCTTTGTATCGGGGCGCTCAGCCCTCAGCACCCGCGCAACGCCGGTAATGGTGCCGCCCGTTCCGTAGCCCGAGACAAAGTAATCTAACCGCTCGCCCTCAAAGGCCTGCATGATCTCTCGTGCGGTGGTGCGCTCGTGCACGTCGGCATTGGCGGGGTTTTCAAATTGCCGCGCCATAAACCAGCCGTTAGCCTCGGCCAATTCGCGGGCTTTGGCGACCATACCCATGCCCTTGGCCTCTTTTGGCGTCAGTATCACTTTGGCCCCCAAAAAGCGCATCAGCTTGCGCCGCTCCACCGAGAAGGTTTCTACCATTACCGATACAAAGGGGTAGCCCTTGGCTGCACACACCATGGCAAGACCGATCCCAGTATTGCCCGAAGTGGCTTCAATCACGGTCTGACCAGGTTTGAGCTCCCCTGATTGCTCAGCGGCTTCGATGATGCCCATGGCGAGTCGGTCCTTGACCGAGCCCAGGGGATTGAACGCTTCGATTTTGGCCCACATCGTCACGTGATCGGGCGCGAGTTGGTTGATTCTGACGATGGGCGTATCCCCCACCGTTTCTACGATGTTGTCGAATTTGCCGCGCATAGGAGGGTCCTTTCATTCCAATATCGTTTGAGAGCCCTCAACTTTATCAGAGTCCTGAAGGATCAGAGGGGAGCATGATCGAGCGGTCTGTGTGCACCGCGCGAAACGCCAACCGTCATTCCCTGGCGGGCAGTGGTTTTGCCCCCACTCCTTTGATCTGTTGCCACAGTGCGTTGACTTCAGTTGCACTGGTCTCCCGTTGGGCAACCCATTCGATATGAGCGTCAGGTGAAGGATCCGTCCTGATGCGTATACCCCACAGTCCCTTAATGGCATTGGGGAGCTGCGAATAGCGCATGTCGACGACGACTGAGTTGTCCTGCGAGTCCAGAGCAAGCCAATCATCAGAAAACCAACGAAATCGCGAGATATCCCGCGCCTGTTGGCTGTCGGCATGGAGAGAGGGGAAATCTTTACTCACCTCGAATTTGGCGGTGGATTCGCCTGGAAAGTAGGTGGTCGAGATGCCCACTCTTACCGCGTCTACAAAATATCGTTCGTCGTATTCATAGATGGCTTTCCACAGTAGTAGGTTTGCGAAGCCAGGTTTGACCTCCAGTCTGACGGGGTCGTGACCGCGGTTGGCAACGATGACTTCAGCGGCTCCAAGCGCTCGGTAGTGTTGCACCATCCCAAGACTTAAATAGAGCACTGCCCAGCACAGCCCCCACAACGCTAGCCGAGCACGGCGCCGAATCGCTGAAGCCACGACCAGTCCGACGAGTGGCAGTGTGAACAGCGGATCGATGACCGAAACGTTATGCCACGCGAAGCGGGTATCCGTTAGCGGCCACAGTAATTGGGTGCCGTAGGTAGTGCAGGCATCAAGCAAGCCATGGGTGGCGTAGCCCAGCATCGCTATCCACCACACTTTTTTGAACGAGAACGTTTTTTTGGCAACGGGATAGAAAACGACGGCGCAAATCAACGCGCCGAGCGGAATGAACAATAGTGAGTGAGTAAACTGACGGTGGTACTCGAGAAAAAGTAAGGGGTCCTGATCAGATCGGATTAAAACGTCCAAATCGGGTGCCATGCCCGCGAATGCACCGATCCACAAAGCGTGACGAATCGCCGCGGCAGAACTGCTCGACTGACTCGCGGCAGCACCTATAGCGGCTTGGCTCAATGGATCCATGTGCGCCTCGGGGGAAAGGAGGGGTCCCATTTTTTGCCCGAACGAGTACGGGCAGGCGCACCATATCAAATGCGGCCTCTGGCACCTACCGGTTGTCAGAATCATCAACTGCTGTGTCACTGTGTGGCTACTGTGCGAGTTGCCATCGGCAGGTGTGCCGTTTGGTGCAGACCCGCGCCATAATGAAGGCTCACGAATGAACACCGCTCGGCCAGTGAGCCAAGGAGATGCACTTGTGAGATTGAAAAAAGCGAGAGTACTGCCGTTAAGTGAGGCGGACATAGCCCCCGAGTTATTGGCGCTGCTGGGACCGCGTTTTAAGGCCATACCGGTGCTCAATATCTTTCGTACGCTGGCCCATGCACCCAAGGCCTTTAAGCGCTTTATGGCGTGGGGGGGCTATATTTTGTCGGATGCCAATAGCTTGAGTCCGCGCGACCGCGAGTTGGTGATTCTGCGGGCGGGCTTCAATTGGAAATCGGGTTACGAATGGGCGCAGCACGTGCGCATCGGTTTGGATTGCGGCTTGGGCGAGGACGAAATTGAGCGTATCAAGGCAGGGCCGACAGCGACCGACTGGAGCGAAACAGATCGCGCACTTTTGCGGGCGACGGATGAGCTCACCCAAGACGCTTTCATTACGGACACCACCTGGCAAGCTTTGGGTGATTTTTCCGAGAAGCAGCGCATGGATCTGGTCATGACTGTCTCGCAGTACACTCAGGTATCCATGATGCTGAATACTTTTGGGGTCCAGCTTGATGATGACCTGGTGCTCGACCCTGATTTGTGCAAGGGGGAAGCGGCTGGATAACCCAAGGCTTCCTATGGCCGCGAGTCGCTATTGCCTGCCTGGGACGCGCCAGCGTGGAAAAATGCGGCGCTAGGGGGTTCAATAGCCGCTTTAACTGACGATGAGTAAAGCCATAATGTCCTTAGTAACGAAAGTCGCCACATCGCTATTGCTACTCTCCAGTGCGACCGCGCTTCTGGCAGACCCGATGCCCTCTGAATGCGACGTGGCCCGAGATCGGGCAAAGAGCAAGTACGGTGCCGTGCGGTACTTCTTCGACACCTTCAACCGCTGCGTGGCCGGCGCCAATGACGATGTGGCGCAATGCCGGGCTGAGCTCAACGATCAGCAGTCGGCGCTGGGGGACTTTATTTTTGCGCAACGTGTCGCTCAGGATGTCTGTGGCGCAGCGGGCCGATCCGGCGATATGGTGCAATAGAACGCTATTGAAGGCAGCGACAGCCACTGTCGCTTGCGTAAGACGCCAATGCCGCGAGGCCTTTTTGGATTCGCCTTAGCGCAAATTACCCCCCGAGCAAGCTGTGGGCCTGACGCCCTCCCTTGTTAATTCAATTAAATAGCGCCAGCGTATTCTCGGGAGGTCGTCCCAGAGCGGCCTTGTCGTGGTGAATTACTACGGGCCGTTCAATCAGGATCGGATGCTTCGCCATCGCCTCGATAACCGCTTTATCGCTGCTGCCTTTGTTAAGTCCGAGCCCCTTGAAGATATTCTCTCCGCGCCGGAGAAGGTCCCACGGTCGGATGCCCAGCTGAGAGACGACGACGTTCAGTTCTGCCACTGAGGGTGCATCTTCAAGGTAGAGCCGCACGGTTGCCTCAATATCATGCTCTTGCAGTAGTGCCAGCGTGAGACGAGATTTGGAGCAGCGCGGGTTGTGCCAAATGGTAGTTGTCATGGAATCGGTCCAAAAAATTGAAAGTATGCCGTGCTTGGCAGACACTTGCGATACACAGCCGCCCGAGCCAGCGTGATGAGTACGGAACAGTCTGTTGAACCGATGGTGTTTGAGCACGGCGATCTCAGATTCTCGGCGCGAGCGATGGGTGAGGGCCCCCTTGTGCTGTGCCTGCATGGATTTCCCGATACCCTCAATACTTTTAGCTATCAGCTGCCCGCTCTTGCCAAGGCCGGGTATCGTGCCATTTCGTTGGCGTTGCGAGGCTATGAGCCCGGCTCAATTCCCGTGAATGGCGATTACACGCTTGAGTCAATTGCGGCCGATATTATTGCGGTGATGGATCAGCTTGAAGTCGACCGGGCGCACTTGATGGGACATGATTGGGGTGCAGCCGTTGCCTATACGGTCGCCGCGGCGGTACCTGAACGGTTTCACAGTTTGATCACAATGGCGGTGCCGCACCCCGGGCGTTTTTCACGCGAGGGTTTGCGTATTTCCAAGCAGTTAAGAAACTCCTGGTACATGGGGTTCTTCAATATTCCCCTGCTGTCAGATTGGGTTGCGCGGCGAAGTGACTATGCGTTTATTCGCAAGCTTTGGCGCGACTGGAGTCCATCTTGGTCCCCCGAAACCCGTGTGCTTGAAGGCGTGATCGATACGTTATCCCAGCCGGGCGTGTTGTCTGCGACTCTGGGGTATTACCGAGCGGCACTTTCTGTAAAGGCGCTGACAATGAGTGCAGAGGAAGCACATTATCCGATACCGGTCCCGACGCTGGCCCTCACGGGTGAGGAAGACGGGTGCATCGACAGCGGGGTTTTTGAGCGTCTGATGGTGCCAGAGGACTTTCCGAGTGGTCTTCAATTCGAGCGCATCTCTCAGGCGGGACACTTCTTACATCAGGAACAACCCGAGCGGGTGAACGACCTGATAGTGGCGTGGTTGATGCGGCGTCATGAGTCTTGAAATGAGTAACAGCACCTTGGAGCCCGCCCGAAAATCGCTCGTCAGACGCGGCGCCTGCTCACGGTATGGCCGTGATACCTCGCCGAGCCCTTGTCTGTGACGGGCGGCACTGTGTTACAGCGCGCACGAATGGAGCACCTGCCCTTGATGCTGACGCTGGTATCGGAATTTTGCGTCACGGATCAGCATACTTTCGACCCAGACCGAGTGACGCGCGCATTGGTACCGTTACTGGAAGATGACGCGCACGGTGTGGTGTATCTCGCCGACAACGAACAGGGTTATGTAGTGATCACCTGGGGTTACAGTCTGGAGTCTGGTGGCCGCGAAGCATTGATCGACGAGATTTACCTGCGAAGACGCGGAGAGGGCCGTGGCGGCAAAGTCATGGATGCGCTATTTGTCGAGATGGCAGCCCGAGGCGTCGTCAAGATGTTCCTCGAGACTGAAACGCACAATCATCGGGCGCGACGGTTCTACGCCCGCCAGGGTTTTGATGAGGACGACTCGATCTGGATGTCACGGCAAATCTCTGCCATTGAGTCAGCAAACCGATAATCAGCGCGAGGGCCGGTCGTAAATGCATTATGGATTTATTGGGTTGGGAAACCTGGGCGGCAAACTGGCCCAGCGATTGATCGGTGCGGGGCTTGATCTGACGGTTTTTGATCTTGATGACACCCAGGTACAGCGACTGGTGTCACAGGGAGCACAGCGCGCAGCCAGCACCGTGGCGTTGGCGGGTTCAGTCGATCATGTGATCACCTGCTTGCCTTCCCCCGAGATTTCGAGCGCGGTGCTGACCGAGGTATTGGACAATATGAGGCAGGGTTCGAGCCTGATTGAGATGTCCACGATCAGTCGCGACGACGCCTTGCGGTTTGCTGCCATGGCCGAGGCGGCAGAAATCGGATTTCTTGAACTGCCTGTCACCGGCGGCGTCCATCTTGCTGCCCGAGGTGAACTAACGCTCCTGGCGGGAGGGCCAGAGGGCTTGTTGGAGCTGCATCGTCCTGCGCTTAACGCGATGGGAAATACGTTGTTCCATATGGGCCCCGTCGGGGCTGCGTCGCTGATCAAGGTCATCACCAACATGCTGGCGTTTATTCATCTGCAGGCTTGTGGTGAGGCGCTGATGCTGGCGGCACGCGGTGGACTGGATCTCGGTGACAGTTGGCGAGCGATAGCGGCGTCTTCGGGGACTTCGTTTGTGCATGAAACCGAGGGGCAGCTCATCTTGAACGGCAGTTACGATATTGGTTTCACCATGGATTTGGCGCTGAAAGACCTGAGTTTTGCCAAGCAATTTGCAGAAGAGCTGGGAGTGCCTCTGGAGCTAGCCTCAGCCACGTTTGCTCGCTTTGAGACGGCGCGGCAAGCTTACGGTGGGGCAAGCCAATCACCTAAGATTGTGAAGTTGCTCGAAGACGCGCTCGATACGCCGCTGCGTGCTCCGGGCTTCCCAGCGGCCTTGAGCTGAACAATATAGTCTGCAGCGTGGTTGCCCGTGGCAGCACGGTGCCTGCGATAGGCTCTGGGTGGAGTCGCTCATTAATCAGAGGAGTCGATCGATGAATTCTCGTTTTATCAGGGCAGTTGTCTTGACCCTATGCGCTACGTTTTCGGCTCTGGGTCAAACCGCGCCGTATCAGATCACGGTGCTGGCAACCAACATTTCTGATTATGGGGGTTTGGGTGAGTGGAGCTTTGCCGCGCTCTTCGAGGGCGAGCAGGACGCAGTGCTTTTTGATACCGGCTTTAAAAAAGACACCGTGCTCCACAACGTGCTGCATCTGGGTGTCGATCTCTCAGAGGTCGAGAAGGTCGTGCTGAGCCACTTTCACAGTGACCACACTGGGGGCTTGCTGATCCTCCGCGAGCATTTTCGCCTCGCAAATGAGTCCGCCCTAAGTCAGGTGTATGTGGCGGCAGGGTTTTTTGACCAGCGGGCGACCGCAGCGGGCGTTGAGGTGGGTCCCGGTGAGTTCGCCAGTGCGCAAGATTTCAAATCCGCCGCGGAAGCCCTCGGTATCCGCTTCACTGTCATTACCGAACCTACCGAAATAGCCCCCAAGCTGTGGTTGACGGGTCCTGTGCCGCGGGTTGAGGAGCACTATAACGGTCCCGCGGGGTTGTTTATCAACCAAAATGGCGCACCGGTGCCTGACATCATCATGGATGATCAGTCGCTGGGGTATCTCACCGATAAAGGCTGGCTGATGACCTCCGGTTGCGGTCACTCAGGTTTGATCAATACTGGAAAGGTATTGCAGTCGATAAAAGATGGGCCCATTTATTCCATCGTTGGTGGGTTCCATTTGTGGCAGGCAGACAACGAGACACTGGACCGCACGGCAAGCTGGCTCGAGGAGCAGGGTTTGGGGTTGATGATGGGTGGTCATTGCACCGGCATTGCTGCGGCTGAAACCATCGCCAGTCAGCTGCAGCTGCCGCGCTCTCACATCTCTCACGCCGCCATCGGCTCAGTGATTACGCCGGAGCTGACCATCATCCGTAGTTCAGTCGAATAGGCGTTGTCGTTACCGTTTCGTAACGCAATCACTCGCGGCGATCTGGTATGGTTTGCCGTCACAGCAGTTTTGGGGGTGTTTTCGTGATTGATATCAGTGAGTCGATAGAGGCCTGCGCCAATCATTATGGCGAGCAGGCGGATGCAATGCGCCGCTATTTACTGGCGGGCCAGGCGGCTGCGCTGGCGCTACCCAACAGAGGGCCATTGAGATTCACCGAATCGG
>Ga0255759_10001303_pt1 | contig 22410 bp, 38 predicted proteins | sample 101ome_20_FD_179959 | JGI IMG/M metagenome (GOLD analysis project Ga0255759, IMG submission 179959) | Coastal salt marsh microbial communities from the Groves Creek Marsh, Skidaway Island, Georgia - 101404AT metaG (version 2) | ecosystem: Environmental > Aquatic > Marine > Intertidal zone >...
ACGCTGCTCCATCACTTCCTTTACGTTATCCTTCAACTGCTCTAGGCGTTCCAGAGAACTCACTCTCCCCTGACTGCGGTACACTTCCAGTTCCGATGTTGCCGCCACCAGTACCCGTAGCTCCAAGGTCTTGGCCTTCTGGAGGTACTCCTTCAGGGCCTCCCATAATTCCTTGTTGTTCACCAGCGGGGCCAGCTTCAGGGCCAATTGCTTGTCCAGCATTTTGCATTCCTATGATTTGCGCCATTAGAGCAGCTTCTTCAGGATCGTTGATCAGTTCATCAGGATCAAGATCTAAGCTATAAGCCAACTCGCTAATTAGCTTGTTCATCTTAATAAACGGAGCAATAGCAGGATTCTGTGCGGTTTGAAGGAACATAGTCAATCGTTGGCTACGTACTTCTTTCTGCATCAAGCTATTAGTTCCAGTCGCCTTAACTTCTAAGTCACCTGTTACGCCTAGCTTAGACTCAAGGAATTGCATGTTCCATTGAAAGTAAGCTTCGCCCATAGGCTTCAAAAGAAAGTCATCTAGGTTCTTAATAACGGTTTTAATATTAAGAGATGCTGCGCCAAGGAGCATGGACATTCCTGAAGCAGTACGGGTCATGCTTTGCACACCCGTTTGACCATGAGAGTAGCTGGGAAGTCCTGTTTGCTCATCTGCAAGCTGCCTGAACTTATCAAACATCATCATGTTTTCTTGTGAGGTATTAGGAAACTTAAGCGCATTAATTGCTTGGCCGGGGACACCTGCTTGTCTTTTAAAGATTTTACCCGGATAAATTTCCATTGATTGACCACCCACAAGCGCAGTCTCGTCAACATCAAAAACCAAAGAGCCAGATAACGCCAAGTTGTCTATTGCCATACGAGCATGACCATTCATGATCTTTTGAGAATCATCCATGTTCTCAGCAATCCCGATGCCGAAGAAGCTGTAGGGATTACGCTCGTAAGGAAAGGCATGATAAGGCAACCTGAAAGGCGTAAAGGGATTGACTACGGCTCTGAGAAGTTGTCCGTTGCATACCCAAGCATTGACTTGAACCTCGTCAAGGTCATCTACTTCATCTGGAATATCCATACCCACTTGGCGAGCATACTCAGCATCCATAACTCCCCAGTATTCCAGAACTTCATATTGCCCGGAGCCATAAGCTTCGGACCTATGATCATCCTTTAGCTCTTGTTCGTAGTCCTGCTCTTCGTAATTAGGACCAAAAGCTAAAGCTTGTCTAATAGCATCTTTGTTAAAATAAGGCATACGTGACAATGACCGTAGCTTAGTACGGTTCATACGATGCCTATGGAACACATATTCACATTCGTTTATGTTAGTTGCATTAGGGTCAGGGAAAAAGTCCCAAATACTAACAAACTCAATACGAGGCACTCTAACGCTAATTGGCGCGTAATCTCGTACTCCTTCTTCATTTTCCTCCCAGCGATTTAATGTCTTATTAAAATTAAAAGGTCCTTTAACAATCCCTGTACCAAACAAAGCAGACTCAAACAAAGCGTTACGGATTTCACTGGCTCCGTTAGACTCTTCAATTTGGTCATGGATTAACTTTTCCATCTTACGCGCAGCAGTCTCTGCTGGCTTTACTTCAAGTGCTTGTGGGTCTGGGCTAGGTCCTTCTTTAAGCTGGGGTTCTGCTGCTTCTTCAAGTTCTTGTACTTCAAACTTCTGTGAGCCGTATGTCGATCCGGGCTTAAGTACACGCCCGTCACCTTCGTAACCAACATCAAATGGGTTTTCCTGCTGTTCTTCTTTTGCTTCTGATAGTTCTTCTTGACTAGTTTCAATTCCGGGTAAAGGGTTTTGAGTATCTAGGTGTGCAAACTCAGAGGCTCCTTCAGGAACCTTTGTTTGAGAAATTCCAATAGGAAACTTCCCTGCACCAAAGATAACATCTACAAGTTGACCAAAGGCTGCAAGCACTTTAGTTTTTGTGACTTTAACAAATACTCGAGACTTTTCAGATTCTCTGAACCGTATGTTTTTTCCGTACAGTCCACGATAGTTATGGTAGGCTGTTAGCCACCGCTGTTCATCTAAGTCTCGTGCGCTTTGAGCAGACTGATATCTATCAACAAGAAGACCTACAAAGTTATTCCGCAGAGACTCTTCGAGGGTCAGTTCAAGACCCTGCTCATCTTCTACAGGAGCAAAATAAATTTCATTTGCTGTTAGTGTATTGTCTTCTTCCATTTAGTATCCAAAGTCAGAGTCTGCTGGAGTGTAAGCCTGTTCTTGTCTAAGCAACCGTAACTGAGTTAACGGATCATTAACTCTTGGTCTAGACATAATAAGATAACGCAGAGCATCATACGCATGATCTGGCGCATGAGTATCTACGTCTTCGGGGTTAGATTTATCCAGAGGAATCCCTTGAAGCTCACGTATCAGGTTCGGGCAGCTGCTAAAGATCTGCAAACGTGGTCTGCCGCTTTGTTGCACTCTAAGGTATTCGTGAATCTGGATCTTACCCTGTATTCTATTTTTATCGGCTCTACGGAGCTTATGGCCTTGCCTAACAAGGGTTTCGCCTACAGTAGGTCCTGTAGTGCCTGTTCTGGCCCATGCTGCGGTATCTAAGACTCCAGACACCGAAAAAGGGTCAGACAACTCCATTTCTGTTATTATAGTGCCTAAATCCTGTCCTGTCAAGCCTTTACGATAAAGTTCTCGATATATAATTAAAGTTCCGTCAGAAGGATCTACAGCGGCCCAGATGCAGGCAGACTCACTAGCATAACCATAGTCAATCCCTTTAACCCTTTCCCAGCCTATTGGTATTTCAAAAGGTGGAATAACGTGTAGATCTAAATCAAACTCAGTAAAGGCTGCACCCTCGTTAACATCCCAGTTACCTTCTAGGAGCTGCTTACGTTGCGTAGCAGGTAGCGCCTTTAGCATCTGCTCGTAGCGTCCATCTTTAGCTAGGTACGGGTTGTCTTCTAGGCGAGCAGGAATAAACTTACGTGTAAGACCATCAGCGCCTTTAAAGCTATGATTTGGCTCATTGGGTTCTATGTATCTCTTTTTTACCCAGTGTGCGCCTACGCCTCCGGGGTTAGCCGTACATCGCATATAGGGAACTATTTCACTATCGGTAGTACGTAGACGTGAGGCTAGGTAGTTCCACGGGAACTCAGTAGGTAGGTGAGTTATTTCATCAAACCCTATCCATGAATAGGCTTGACCCTGATAACGATAAACATCAGCGTCTCGCTCTAAGAACCCGAACTCTATTTTAGCCCCTGAAGGGAAGTTCCATAGTTTCTCTACTTCACGATACTTACAGCCGGGGAAGGCTTTCGGATATAGTTCACGGCTTTTGTCAATAAGTTCACGTAGTTCAGGCATTGAACGTCGTATGATCAAAGCCCTGTGAGACGCCCTGTGAGCGTATCTAAGAGGATCTACGAGCATGGCGTAGGACTTACCGCCTCCTGCTGCTCCACCGTACAGAACGTCCGTCTCTGCGGCTGCTAGGAAGTCTTCTTGAGGTCCTTCGTTGGGACTAAAGATAACATTCTTTTCTACTTCTAGTTCAGTAGGAACCTGATCTTCTGTCAGTACCTTGCCTTCGGCAGTCACTGCGTCAGCAGGTTCATCTAGCTTACTGTAGGTAGTTTTCTTTCGCTTAAGATCAGTACGTGCATTATTTAACTTCTTTTCAAGCTTTTCTACTTTCTTTTCGGAGTTACGTACTGTACGTCTTGCTTTGATCTGAGCCTTGACTTCAGAGTGGAAGTTATATTGCCTAGGTTCCTTACCTGCTTTCTCTAGGTATTTGTTGAGGGTCTGGTGAGATATCTTAACATCTTCACCTAGCTTGCTTTTTATATAGGAGATGCCTTCTCGTAAAGAAGGGATAGACTCGTCTAATATTCCGTTGACGGTCTCTTCTAAGACTTCTAGGTAGCCGGGGATAGCCTCCAACATATTTGTTTCTTTGTTGAGAGTATATCCGAACGGTGTAACACCCCTACCTTTGGGCCTAGTCTTCGGGTATAGATTCGTATTCTGCGTCATCTATGGTCACTGGAGCTTTTGCAGGTAGGATAAATAGTGTACCTGCACTATTATCTACCTTATGGTTAACATCCACTCTCTCAGCTTTACCTAGTCCAATACGGTCTAGGATTGTTTGAGCTGCTTGAATCTTTACATTAGATTGAGGAATGGAATGTTCTGCTTCCATCACTTCAATTAATTTAAAAGCAGCCTTGGGTGCAGACTGAGCAAGGACATCAGAGGCCAGATCTATCATTTCTTGTCTAAGAGATTTAATTACTTGAGGATAGCTACCTTCGGAATACCCTGCTAATTCTGCTGCTTTTTTAGGATCACCTCCTGTTATAAGTAGGTTAGCCAAAAAATCTTTTTGTTTTTCAGTATACTCACGTTCTTTTTTATCAGTACGTGGTAAGTATTTGGATGTATGTGTCTGAGTCATAAAGATAATTATAGGGTTAGATCTTTGTTTTGTCAACAGTATTCCTTCGGAATATAACAACAAAAATATACTTGACAGATCTGTGTTACGTATGTATACTATGTAACATATGTAACCTAGTTAACGATAAACAAATAAAAAGTATAAAAAATATAAGTTAAGTAGTTTACATAGGTAAACAGAGAGGGCATATTTTACTTAGGTACAATATTGTGTACGAGAGGGGACCACTATAGGTCTCCTTTTTTTTACCTATGGTTCCTATGTTGACAGTTGGAAAATAGGGAAAAATGTACGTGCATGTGTTATGTACCATACCTACCCCCCGTGGCCTCCTGCCCGCCCCTTGTACCTATGTAAAAGTATTTAACATAATGTAAAATTATTTCTAGTCGCATTGTGCATAGGTGAAATAGGTTTCACGTGGAACATAGGGTGAATAGGTGAACTATTTCACAGCGTCAAATTATTGACAGTCTGCTAGACCAATTAAAAAGAGTTTAAAATATTGTATAAACGTACACTATTTTCAATCTTTCCAATAAGTTAACAATCAATCCCCACCTATTCCCAATCTTCAAGTATTCCCAATATTTTACAATATTGACCCATCATTAGACGCGCGTATTTGCTCGCTGTCAGCTTTTCTTTTTTTGTGACCTAGGCATTGGCTATTTTTAAATCGTCCCATACGCGCCCTCTGTTAGCCTATGAGCCATTTTAAAACTGGCATAGTGCTTGCTTAAATCTAGGGTGGCACGTTTCTTGCTATAGTGTTTCCTCCATTTTATCTCCACTTTTAAATCTATTTTATCTCCATTTTTCCTATTGAGATCTGCCTCCGCATCATTACCATAGGGAGGGTTGAAGTTAAGCTCATCGCATCACTGGATGACTCACTGACTCCAACTAGGACTAGGGCGAAACGGTCAAAATATGAGAAGCGATAGCGGATCATTGAATGGCTCAAGTAGGTGGCGGCTAGTCTGAAATTCTGGCGGGTACATTGGCGCTAGAATGATACCTCACGAGGATCCGCACTACAGGCCGGCTCTATCACTGCTCAGCAAATAAGACCTCATGACCTATAATGGGTCATTAATACCAATCTACTCTCATTTACTATTGCAATGAAAAACTGCCTATCGGCTCACGCTGATTAGGGCGGTTTTCCTATGCTCTAAGGTAGATGATTGGAGACTATCTATTCCAACAAGTAGATAGTCAACAATCATTTATAACCAAAAGGAATCAAATATCATGACAAATGCAATAAACTCAGCGACTCAGTTTAAGAATCGACTCACCAAAATTAGCAGCGCCACGGTCTTATCAGATCTCACGGCATGCATGGAATGGGCAGTATTCCAGCTACAAGCGCATAACAATGCGTCGGCGCTAACTGCCATTTTCAAGGTGTTAAAAGATATCGCCAAGCGACCCGCAGGATTAACGCAAAAGAATATGCGAGCTTATCTAGAATCATTCGGCCTAGAATGGAATAAGAAAACCGAAGCTTTCCGCATCGCAACAAAGGCTGACTATTCAGAGATGAATCCAACATTCTGGAATGACATTCCCAAGGCTGAAAAAGTAGAAAAGTCCGACGCTGAGAAGGCTGCACAATACGTGCAAAAGCTTAACCTTTCGCGCGCTCAGTGGATTGAGATTCTGGTTGAACACCTGCCCGAGGAAGCGGAGTTAATGCTTGCCGCTGCCTAGCTAGATGCTACACCATCGCCCATAGCTAAAAACTGTGGGTTTTGGTGTGTCATTTTACGATGGCACTAAATCAAACCAACAATACCTACAAGGTAAGGAAAAAAACTATGTTCAATTCAGTAAAAGCAGTAAAAGACTCAAGCAATCGCTCAATGATTGGCGTAATTCAAAAAGGACCAGCACCTGCTCGCGGAACCAATCCAAGAGGAGTGAGAAAGGATCGCGTCCTGTCTATGCAAAAGGGTGATTGGTTTGTAGATGATATATCGCAGATTGAAAACTGGCGATCTGCTGGGGCTTCCTTTGCACGAGGTAGCCATTCATGCTACAAGCACCCACAAGATCCAACGCTGTGTGTGTTTGAAATCATCAAGTAAACAAAATGCTACACCTCTGCCCATAGGTAAAACTGTGGGCTTTGGTGTATTATTTTAGTTTGTAGCAGGGCGGGACGAGGCAAGACTGTAAATCTTGTTGGTCAAATAGGCGAATTGCCAAATAAATAGAACCCTCTAAAGTTCGTTTGCCGTGGCTCTAGTGTGACCTGGTGAAACTCTAACCACGAACTGCTACACGCCTAAGCATGGCGTTAAACTGCTGCTTTGACGCTGCTTCAGGGTTGCAAACCTGCGGCAGTATTGAGTAGACCGACATGTCTCTAAACTGTCACTATATAAAACTACTATGTATGTAACGCCCTGAGCATGGCGCTAAACTGCTCTTTTTTATTTTAAATAAGGAAAAATCATGTACAAACTAACACTCGCTGCAAAGGATGACCTGACTGGTATAGTGAATACAATCCTGTACTCTCGGATGCAGATGGATGACTTCGCTAAGCGTGGTCAGTGGAAAAGATATCACAAGGCGCGGGGTGATTTTAATCAAGCAATCGTTGACTTGAATGATAAGTTTAATGTAGAAACAATAATTCACAGAGCAATCAAGGAGGAGATAAAAAGAAATGTATGAACAACACGCGACCAAGGTTCAAGCCTACTCGCAGCGTTCTGCCGATAACATGGCTGACACCGTTATCATGGTGCTGCTATCTATTCAGCAGAATTGGCTCACAGTAGGTGAGATGCTTGACGATGTGAGAAAAACTAAGCAGGACTCTCGTTTTTTGTGGCGCAGTAAAAAGGCTGGCTACACTTACATCATGACACACAAGCACAAGATTCACTCTCAGATGATGGCGGTTATAAATTCGCACAAGTCACGAGATGACAAAGCTCTTTCACTGATGAGGATATTTCTAAGAGTGCCGGGTCTTGGTCTACCAAAGGCTGGCTTTGTGTGTCAGTTGACCGCTGGTCTTGTTGGGTGCATGGATGTCCACAACATCAAAATGTATGACCTTGACACACGAGTCTTGACCCTAGACAAGAACGTCAAGTCCGAAGCCAAGATCACAGCTAAGATTCAAGACTATGTAAAACTATGCCACGACTATGGCACGGAGTTTCTGTGGAATAGTTGGTGCGAATATCTGTCAACCAAGTCTGACAAATGGACAGATGGATTTCATGTTTCAGAGGTACACTACACTTATTTAACAGAGGAGAAATAATCTCATGACGACATATTTTAAAATACGTGACATCGAAGGCAACGTAACCGCCGAAGGCGAGGCTCAGGTCGATGTTGACTTGCCCGATCCCACCGTAGGTATCTTCGCTGAGTCATATGACATCTATAACATTGTTATAAATAACAAGCGTTTAGACAAGCAACCTAATGCAGTGCTTGAGAATATTATCATCGAACAATTCGTTGATGATTGCGAGCAAGCATACGTAGAAAGAAAGCTAATGGAGTATGAAAGTGGAAGAAGATATTACTGATGATCTATCAGACCGAGAGTTTCTTGATCTCCTAGAAAGAGATCTTCATGTCTATAACAATGGCCCTTGGAGGAGGCGACACATAGAACTAACAGATAACATACGTTACCTACGTAACGGTGTGATGTATCAATCTCTAGACGATATGTTGGAGGCTGTTTTTAAACAACAAACAAGGGTTTGACTCACGGTTCTAGCCGTGGTAAAATCATGTAACATATGTTACCTAGTTAGCTATAACAAGTTATAAAGTATAGTTATCTAGTTTACATATTTAACCTAAGCAAACTATGGAGAAACAAACGTCATGCACGTAATCAACTTAAATCCAAACCAAAAATACATTGACCAGCTTGAGCCAGTCACTGACCTACCCACCATCTTGTCTAGTCCTGTTGAGTACATGGACCACAACGGCAACACACATCAAGACCCTAACCGCAAGGTGATCTACACTGACAAGAGCAGCAAGATCATCAACGTTGTTAAGAATGGGTTCACCTACGATAACAATCAACCTCTGCCCCTTGTGGAGCTTACTGAGGCGACTTTACTTCAGTCAGGTGTCTCCCTAAAGGATCTAACAAGAACCGTTCAGATGGCCCCTGATGGCTCTAAAATGATTATCACCTACACCTTACCAGAGTTCTTAATTGATCTAGGTAACGGTGATATCACACAGTTCCAGATAATTTGCCGTAATTCATATGATGGTACTTGGTGTTTTGTTTTAGAAGCAGGTGCAATCCGCATGGCTTGTCTCAATGGGCAGGTATCGGTTGACAATATCAGCATGTTCAAGTCCAAGCACACGCCCTCTATCAATCCCGACCACGCCAGACGCAAGATGGTCTTAGCTATTCAACAGTTCTATATCGAAGGCGAACGCTGGGCCAGATGGAAGGAGCAATCTGTTACCAACCGCGAAGCACTCCGCACCTTTGCTGATGCTGCTGGCTGCAAGTTTGTACACGAGAACAACGACATGACTCTCATGGAATTGTTTCAACACAAAAATGTGTACAGCAATCGCTCGCTCATGTACATGTGGAACCAGTACACCAACCACGAGCAGCCTAAGCTAGGATCCAACGAGTGGGCTGTGTACAATGCCATGACTCACTGGTCTACTCACGCTCCCGCTGGTCGCAAGACTGACGAGAACAACGTGCTCGGTACACTGGTGCGTAGGCAAGACAAGGTACGCAATGCAGTTGCGTTAGGGCTGGCCGCATAGCATGAACATATTCTTTTTAGATAAGTTCCCTATGCGAGCAGTGCAACAGTATTGCGACAAGCATGTGGTCAAGATGATCCTTGAGACAGCGCAGCTTTTGTCTACGGCACATCATGAACTGGGGTCAGCAATGGCCCCTCATGTTTATAAATCAACACACAAGAACCATCCTTCGGCAGTGTGGGTTAGGTCTGGTCACGGTCAATACGTGTGGGCCTTTACTCTGCTGTGCGAGATGTTAAAAGAATACACGCACAGGTACGGTAAGGTACATGCAACGGCTCGCCTAGTTGGGCCGCTGTCAAAAGTACCAGACAGGATACCTCGTGGTGTTGAGTGGACTGATCCACCTCAGTGTATGTACGATGAGTGCAAAGCAGATGATACCGTCGAGGCTTATCGTAACTACTATAAAACAAGACGCAATGAGATTGATATGCGTTGGACTAAAAGGGAGATACCAACATGGCTTTAACACTTGAAGAGGCTGCTGAAATTACGGGCTTATCTGTTGGAGATTTTATAGACTGGATGCAGACGATGAATGGTCCAGACTATATTATTTCAGAAGATGATGAAGAAGTTTGCGGGATCTACACAGACTCAGACGGAGGTGCAATATCAGTAAAAGGTTTCTCAGAGATTTTTGAAGAGAAAGGAGTAACGATAAGCATGATAGAAGATGTTAACTATTGTGATATTGAGGTAGATAGTTTCATCAAGATGCTTAAATCTATAAATAAAACAACAAAGCATTTACATGCTATGCCATAACAGGAGATCCAACATGGCTTTAACAGAACAGCAAACCGTTTTCTTAGATAGCGTTCGTTTTAGAATGACCCCCAAGCTATCTATGTACATCGCTGACTACCTCAGAGAGGAGTTTGAGATTACTCGCAAGGGTGACAGGGGTTACGACTTAGACTACGCAATCTGTGATGCAGTAGATGCGTTCAATGGAGGTGCAACCGATGAGTGTTGAATGTAATATAACTAAAGACAATGCAGACTATTACGTCGAGGCTTACACAAAAGAAATAGGTACGACTCGTTTGGCCTATGTCGCAGGGTACAGAGATTATTCTTTAGAAGAAGAGCAACAGATAACGCTGATGCTTCAGTTGAAAGATAAGCTCAGGGATTTTTACTCAACGTATCCTGATGGCGAGGTAACTGTTAAACTAGTTATCAAAGAGGACTACGTGAACGTATGAAAAAGATTCTTATAACATTGTTATTACTTAGCGGCTGTTCAACTATTGAGCAGCCTTCTGATAGCATCAAGTTCAAATCAATATGCGGGGCAACTCGCACCTTGGTTTGCCTGCCGCAGCACCGTGAGTGTTGGTGTCAGGACCCGCTTGAACTGCAGAGAACAGAAGGAGGCCGTACATGGTACGTCAGCTTAGAAAGGATGAAGTAGCTGATCTTTTAAAATTAGGTATGAGTAACAGCGACATAAGTGAAACTCTTTTCATGAGTAATAGTACAGTTAAAGGTTATCTGTCACAGATCATGCAGGAGTTAAATGTTAATAACAGGACACAAGCAGCGCTTGTATTACACGGATTAAAGATATGCAAATTGAACTAGACACAGATCAGTTAGAAGCAGCAGGGATTGCTTACATTAAACAGTGTTACGAAACTCATGTGGAGCTATTAGATGGATGCGAAATATCAGATGAAGATGCAAACAGCATTAAGATGCTTGAAGGAATGCTGGCGTATGTTCTTACAGATACTGAACGAGAAGAATATTACTCTTCGCTCCCGTTCAATACTAAACAGACTAGCCTCAACCTTTAAAGATATCTTTGAAGATGTTAAGCTAGGCTACCTGACACCAAAGGAACGGTTTGTGTTGGCAGGTATTGTTACCTTCATTACAATCTTCTTAGCAGTGAGTGCCTTATGAGAGTAGAACTAGTAGACATGATGGGAGATGACCGCACCGTGGTTAACAGTGCGCGAGTATCCTTTGCTAACGAGATAGCGGAGGGAGACTTCAGTAACAGAGACGCAAAGCTGATCAAGTATCTAGCCCGACACGACCACTGGACTCCGTTCGCACACGTTCAGTGTCAGTTCAGAATCAAGGCCCCTATCTTTGTTGCTAGGCAGCTAGTCAAGCATCAGGTAGGCTTGGTGTGGAACGAGGTGAGCAGGAGGTACGTAGACTACGAGCCATCGTTTCATGCGCCTTACTTCTGGAGGAAGCGAGCAGATAACAAAAAGCAAGGATCGTCTGATGAAATAATATCAGAAGACACAGGATTGTTTGCGTCCTACTGGGACTTGATAACAAGAGCAGAGGACACATACAAATACTTCTTGGAAAAAGGAGTAGCACCAGAGCAGGCTAGGATTGTTCTGCCCCAGAGTCTGATGACTGAATGGATCTGGACAGGATCACTTGTAGCTTTTGCTAGAGTAGTTAAACTACGACTCAGCGAAGACGCTCAGTTTGAGTGTCGCGCTATCGCTGAACGAATCAAAAATGAGTTAGACCAACAAGACAAAATAAAACATTCTTGGAGTGAGTTATGTCAGTAAACAATAGTATTCATGTTCATGATGCAAAAGAACTGAGGCTAGAGAAAAGCAAGACAGGAGGCTATATCGTTAGCACCGTATGTGACGGAGGTTACGTAGACTTCTATGTCCATGACAATCATGGTAAACTAAGGCTCAACATTGACTTAAGGGACTACGACGATGAGTAATCAAGCAGACTACGATGCATGGTTAGAGGGAATCAATGACTTCAATACGGCTGTTGATGACGCATGGTCTAGGATGTTTGCGTTGCATCTAGGTACGGCATTGCCGGACAGCAGCGTCAGGACAGAGTTCCGTGAGTTTGTTGCTGGTTGGTGTATGGAAGCTGAAGATAAACTCAGTGCAACAGAGGATGAGATCATCGAACTGCTCCCAGACTTTCTGAATCACTTAGTTCGTAATCAAAAGGCTTAATCACCATGTACAAGATCAAGGTTTCTCGACGTGATTTCTTTGACTTCAAGCTGAAACATTCGGCTCTGATGTACGAGGACAAGATCCTTACAAAGCTACACGAGATAGACAATGATGGTAATTATGTGATAAGCTTTGGGGAAGGTATCTCAGAAGATGCCTATCAACTCTTCAATGAGTTCATGAAAGAAAAAACAACCAACGGAGAAAACATTTATGAAAATGATTGACGGTATTCCTCAGATTGTAGAGGGCATGTCTTACTTCGCACATTTGCTGAAGCCTGTGCCTGATTACACTGAGAAGCAGAATCCGGGTGCTGGTAAGTACGGATGGGAGATCAACCTCGCAGTAAGCGACGATGTGTTCAAGGCTTTCAAGGAAGCAGGATACAACGTTGGTATGAAGCAGGCTGGTCAGTCTAAGTACACGCCTGATCCTGTGATTACTTTCTACCGATATCACCTTGACTACAACAAGCGCGAGAACACTGCACCTATCGTTGTTGATACCGAGAAGGAACCTTTTGGTGACATGATTGGTAACGGCTCTCGAGTAGCAGTACAGTGGTCGCCAATGGTGTACGGCAAAGGTAAATTCAAACGACCAATCGTTCAAGCGGTACAGGTTCTAGACCTGATTGAGATTGGATCGTACCCTGACTCAATGAAAGAAGTAGAGGTGGCATTCTGATGGCGAGCTGGACATATAAAACAGATACGGGTGTGTATGATGTTGAGCAGCTGAGTGACGAGGCTAAGATTTCTTTTCAGTATCTTGCTGAAGTAGAAGCTGAGCTTCAGACCCTAGGCAAAAGGTCTGATGTACTACGTGCAGCGGCTCAGACTTTTCACGCAGCGGTACAGTCTGCTCTAACTGATGACGCGCTGGTCGCAGAAGAAGTGGAGGATGTACAACCAGAGGAGTAACAACAAGGTGACGTTTGTAAAAACACATCAGCCTTGTAACTTGTGCGGGAGCAGTGACGCTGCTGGAATCAACGATGATGGCAGCGCCTACTGTTTCTCCTGTGCAGGGTACGACAGGGCAAACAAAGGAACAATAATGGAACAACAAGCAACCCCAGTACAGCAACAAGGGTATGCAGAAGAAGGTCAGTTTGCAGCACTATCTGACAGAGGCATATCAATGGACACCGCCAAGAAGTATGGTGTCAAAGTTGCTCATGACTTCAACGGCAACATCGTCAAACATATGTACCCTTACTTCGGAGAAGAAGATAAGGTCGCTACTAAAACTAGATTAACATTGTCTAAAGGTTTCGCTTGGTCAGGTATGGCAGGTGAGGCATCCCTTTTCGGACAACAACTATTCAGAGAAGGAGGTAAGTTTATTACGCTCACTGAGGGTGAGTGTGATGCTATGGCTGCATACGAACTCATGGGATCTAAATGGCCCGTAGTTAGTATTAAGTCTGGCGCTCAGTCAGCAGAGCGTGATGTACGAGAGAACCTAGAATACCTAGAGACTTTCGACAACGTTGTTATTTGTTTTGATTCGGACAAGCACGGTAGAGAAGCGACTCGCAGAGTAGCTAGGCTGCTGCGTCCAAGCAAAGCAAAGATCATGACCCTCCCCGAAGGGTTCAAAGATGCTAACGATATGCTACGTGCTAACAAGCATGGCGCTTTTGTTCAGGCATTCTGGGACTCTAAAACTTATACACCGTCTGGTGTACTCAACATCTCAGAGAACAGAGACAAGTTTAAGTTCAGAGAAAAGAAAGCCTCTGTCCCTTATCCTTGGCAGGGTCTGAACTCTAAGCTAGAAGGGCTGCGTCAAGGTGAGTTAGTTACTTTGACAGGCGGCACAGGCTTAGGTAAGTCCAGCGTTACTCGCGAGATAGAACACTGGCTCATCAAGAACACTTCCGACAATGTAGGTGTAGTTGCTTTGGAAGAAGACTGGAGACGTACTGTTGACGGTATCCTTTCTATTGAAGCCAACGCTAAGTTACACATTGATCGCATACGAGAACAGTTCACCGAAGAAGAGATAGATAAGTTATTTGACATCTTGTACGACGGTGACAATCGTAACCGTGTGTGGGTCCACGCTCACTTTGGTGCGAATGATATTGATTCTATTTTCAGCAAGCTTAGATTCATGATCATTGGCTGCGAGTGTAAGTGGGTTGTTGTTGATCACCTTCACATGCTGGTATCCACCACTACAGAAGGCGATGAACGTAGATCTATTGATGCGATCATGCACAGGCTGCGTACCCTTGTCGAAGAGACAGGCGTGGGCTTGATTCTTGTTTCACATCTTCGCAGGATTGATGGTAACAAAGGACACGAGAACGGTATTGAAACAGGGCTTAGTCACCTGCGCGGCTCTCAAAGTATCGCTCAGTTGTCTGACTGCGTGATTTCTCTTGAACGTAATCAACAGTCGTCTGATCCTGTCGAGTCTTCTACTACTCGTGTGCGTATCCTGAAGTCTAGGTACACAGGTGACGTAGGCTTGGCAACTCACTTGCTCTATGACAACGATACTGGTAGGCTTGCTGAGATTGAAACAGACGACATCGCTCACACTGATGAGGAAGAAGTCACTCTAGGATTTGAATAATGACCCGCCTTGTATTTGATGTAGAAACAGATGGCCTTGATGCTACCAAGATCTGGTGCATAGTGGCTCAAGATGTAGAATCAAAAGAGATTTATTCGTATGGGCCTGACAAGCTTGACGATGGGTATGATCTTCTTGACTCTGCTGATGATCTTGTAGGCCACAACATCATAGGCTTTGACATCCCTGTCATACGAAGGATCATGGACAAGCCTACGTTTGCTGAAGACAAGACAGTCATCGACACGCTGGTACTGTCTAGATTGTTTAACCCAGTGAAAGACGGTGGGCATAGTCTCAATCAGTGGGGCCATGAGATAGGAGTCAACAAGCTAGAGTTCAAAGAGTTTGAAGAATACTCTGAAGAGATGCTGGAGTATTGCATACGAGATGTTGAGCTAAACACTCTCGTGTACTATAAGCTAAAAGAACTTAGCCGAGGATTCTCAAAGCAGTGCGTAGAGCTAGAGCATCAGGTAGCTGGTATCATGAAGAGACAGGAGGAACATGGTTTCTTCTTCGACTCTATACGTGCTGAGCTGTTGCATGCTCAGCTGCGTGAGCGTATGCAGGATCTTGATGGAGAGATAAAGAAGGTATTTGTACCTAAGATATTTAGGCAAAAGCTTTTTCCTAGATACACAAAGACGGGAGCGATAAGCAAAGTAGCTGACACCGAAGAAGCTTATCACCTACGTAAGCTGCAAAGGGAAGAGGAACTGAAACAGATTTCAGGTGTGAGGCTTACCGAAGAAGAGTACCAGCTTATGCACGAGGAGAAACACTCTGTTCCTCTGCATATCGTTCGTACCTCAAGCGTAGAGCTGAACATCTCTTCTCGCAAGCAGATAGGTGAGTACCTTCAGGAGTTTGGGTGGAAGCCTACTGAGTTTACTGTCAACGGAAGACCAATCGTAAACGAAAAGACACTCAGCACAATCACTGACATACCCGAGGCTGAGCTAATCAAAGAACATTTCTTGTTACAAAAGCGAGAAGGGCAGATTAGATCTTGGCTTGAGAAGGTAGAGATGGATGACAGAGTACACGGCTTTGTTATTCCTAATGGGACTATCACAGGACGCATGACTCACCGCGACCCTAATATGGCGCAGGTTCCTAGTGTTTCTTCGCCATACGGTAAGGAGTGCCGCGCTTGCTGGACAGTGCCAAGGGGATACAAGCTAGTGGGTATTGATGCTAGTGGGCTTGAGCTACGAATGTTAGCTCACTACATGCACGACGAGGACTACACAAATGAAATCATTAACGGAGATATACACACCGCTAACCAACAGCTTGCAGGACTTGAATCAAGAAATCAGGCAAAGACTTTCATCTATGCACTCTTGTACGGAGCAGGAGATGAGAAGCTTGGAAGCGTGGCAGGAGGAGGTAGACGCACTGGTGAAAGACTTAGACAATCTTTCTTCGATAATCTACCATCATTCGCAAATCTTAAAAATCAGGTTGCAGGAGTCGTCGCAGAAAGGGACTACTTGAAGGGGCTTGATGGTAGGAAGCTGATTGTACGTAGTGAACACAGTGCCTTGAACACACTGCTTCAGGGTGCTGGCGCTATCGTAATGAAGCAAGCTCTTGTATTACTAGACGAAAAGATCAAAGATATAGACGCACACTTTGTTGCCAACGTGCATGATGAGTGGCAGATAGAAGTAAGAGAAGACCAAGCCGAACAAGTAGGTCAGTTAGGTGTTGAGGCTATCCGCGAAGCGGGTGAGATCTTAGAGCTTAACTGTCCTCTTGATGGCGAGTACAAAATAGGAGATGACTGGAGTGAAACTCACTGATATGGAACAACTTAATATATTTGATAATGTAGATCCGAATAAGTTACATAGAAAGAACGACCCACTAACAAGCAGGGAAGCTGCTTTTTCTGCTAATATAGCAAAGAGCCGGAAGTTTGTTTTAGACTTGATAGAGCAAGCTGGATCACGGGGTAGGACAATCAAGGAAATGACCACTGAAAACCCCAATGTCCCTACCAGCTCTATTTCTTCTCGGCCTAATGAGCTAGAAAAATTAGGGCTTGTATTTTATGCCGGAGATAAGCGAGACAGAGCAAGGGTTATAAGACATATAAAATATAAGAAGACTACAAATGAAAGTTAAACACGAGCCTAATAGACTAGGAGATATGGCAGAACACTACGCTATCACATGGCTATGGGATAAAGGCTATCATGTGTTCAAGAACTGTGGCTGCACTGGCCCCGCTGATATCGTGGCAGTGTCACCGAAAGGAGAGACTTTGCTGATTGATGTTAAGTCCTACAAAGATGGTAGGTTGTCTGCTAAGACTACCGATCAACGAAAACTTGGTGTACAATATGTTCACTATAATTCGGAGACAAGAAAATGTCGGTTCGTGAATCACAGAAAGTAAAAACACTAGACACCCTGATAGATGACATCTACGGTGTACTAGACAACCTCAACACAGACAAAGGCATAGAGATCCCAGAGGAACTTACGGAAGAGTTCCTCGCCTCTATGAAAGAGTCGCTTGAGTCTTGGTCTACGCCTAAGCTACAGTCTAAATCTATCCGCATGTCTAACGTAGGTCGCCCTCTCAGGCGTATCTGGTACGACATGCAAGAGGAGCCAGAGGGTTCCACCACTAAACACGTACACCCCTCTACCTTTGTTAAGTTCTTGTACGGCCACATGCTAGAGCATCTTGCTATTCTTCTTGTTAAACTATCTGGACATACTGTTACAGATATGCAGAAAGAAGTAGAGATTGATGGCATCAAGGGTCACATGGACTGCAAGATAGACGGTGAGGTAGTTGACATCAAGACAGCCTCTGGTTTTGCTTTCAAGAAGTTTTCTGAAGGAACCCTACCTGACAACGATCCCTTTGGCTACATCGCTCAGCTGTCAGGATACGAGCAGTCAGAGGGTACAGAGGATGGGGGATTCCTTGCCATCAACAAAGAGAACGGTGAGTTGAGTTTGTTCAGGCCGGGGAATCTGTCTAAGCCAAACGTATCTACACGGATCAACACAATCAAAGATGCCTTGGCAAAAGACGAGCCGCCTATCAAGCCTTGCTACAATCCAGTAGCAGAAGGTAAGAAAGGGAACATGAGGCTAGAGGCTGGCTGTGTTTACTGCCCTCACAAGGCTAAGTGCTGGGATGGATTGAGAGCATTCAAGTATTCTAACGGTGTTAAATATTTTACTCGTGTAGTAGCCTTGCCTAAAGTACCGGAGGTTCCTTTGATATGAACAGGAAAGTATCTAAAAGAATTAACAAGAAAGCCTTGGAGATTGCCGTTGAATGGTTGAAGAGTATGTTGCCTGAAGAAGAGGCAGCTAAGGTTCAAGTAGATGAGATACCTAGAGAGAACCACACAGTCTATAAAAACTCTGTTGCTTACTCTATTCCTTTCTCATACAAGGGAGCTAAGCAGATAATCAAGAGACTGATAAAACGAAACCCATCTCTTTCTATAGAAGACATCACTACCCAAGACATTGCTTCTTATCAGAGGCAGGCAGGTAGACCATGATGTTAGAGATTGATGACGATGTTGAAAGCATTGTTGCCTCCATGTTTACTTTCTTTATGTCAACTGGAGAAGGAGTAGAGAAGGTTCCAGACGAGGAACTAGTTAAACTACTTAACCTATTGCAACGAGAGATCATAAGAAGAAACGGTACATTACATTGAGTAGAAGAAAGCCTAGAGTTAGGCGTCCTATTGAAAAGGATAAGCCTAGAGGATACGATTCTAAATGGGAAAAGACGTTACATGATACAGTGCTACAGGACTGGACGCATCATGATGGCACTATCCCATACGTTATTGAACATAACTACCACCCTGATTTTACTAAAAGGATAGGACGTAAGAAAATTATTATAGAAGCAAAGGGTAGGTTCTGGGACTACGCTGAGTTCAACAAGTACGTATGGATTCAGAAAGCATTACCTAGTACAATGGAGTTAGTCTTCCTGTTCGCTGATCCATCAGCACCTATGCCACAGGCAAAGCGCAGGAAAGACGGGACTAAACGTAGTCACGGTGAGTGGGCATCTGATAATGGGTTCAGATGGTTTACTGCTGAAAGCCTTCCCGATGAGTGGAGGAGCGACACATGAAGTACAAATCAATAGATAATGCTGCAATTGCAGAATGGGATTCTGTTAGAGCTAACATAAAAAAATATGGAGTAGTGAATGCTATGCTAGATCCTGTTAATAATCCTGAACACTACAACAAAGGGGACATCGAGTGCATCGACGGCATCGAAGCAATGCTAACCAAAGAAGAGTTCATTGGGTACTTACGCGGAAACAGTCTGAAGTATCGATGGAGGTTCCCGTACAAGAACGGAGTAGAAGATCTAAAGAAAGCAGAATGGTACGAGAAGAGACTCCTGAATCTCCTGACAGAAGATGAAAAAGAATAACAACAATAATAACTACATCGACGCTAAGACAGAGCGTAGAAATAAGTACAATAAGAAACATAAGGGAAAGCCTACACGTATTCAGAAAAACTTTAAGAGTCTGAGGCGTGAGCAGCTACGCATGTTAGATGATGAACAGGACATAAGAGATGCGTGACCCAGACTTTGAATTGTTTTGTCAGCTAATGTATGCTGAGTATTGTGATGAGAAAGCGTTTAACAAAGAGATGCCTGTATTAAGATACTCAGAGTACAGGATAAGAAATGTAAGTTTTTTAAGAAAGGAGTTTGAAGAAAGATATGGATCAGTATCAACAGTACATCCACAAAAGTAGGTATGCTAGATATCTAGACGAAGAACAACGTAGAGAAACTTGGAACGAGACTGTCCTAAGATACGTTGACTTCTGGAAAGATAAGCTAACAACAGAAGAACAAGGGGAAATCTATACAGCTATTTTAAATATGGAAGTCATGCCCTCTATGCGTTGCATGATGACCGCAGGCCCCGCCTTAGAAAGAGATAACGTAGCAGGATTCAACTGCTCCTACTTACCTATCGATAGCCCACGTTCCTTTGACGAGCTAATGTATATCCTATTGAACGGAACTGGCGTAGGCTTCAGTGTTGAACGTGACTACGTTAATCAGTTACCAGAGGTTGCAGATAGTTTTCACGAGACAGACACAACGATTGTTGTAGCAGATAGTAAGATAGGTTGGGCCAGTTCCTTCCGTGAACTAATCAGCCTATTGTACGTAGGTAAAATACCTAAGTGTGACTTGACTCGTGTTCGTCCTGCCGGGGCTAGACTAAAGACCTTTGGAGGTAGAGCTAGTGGACCGCAGCCTCTTGCCGACTTGTTTAACTTTTCTGTTGAGCTTTTTCAGGGAGCTGCGGGTAGAAAGCTTACGTCTCTTGAGTGCCACGATCTTGTCTGCAAAATTGCTGACATCGTTGTGGTTGGTGGTGTACGCAGGTCTGCGCTTATCAGCCTCAGCAACGTTACTGATAATCGTATGGCTAACGCTAAGAACGGTGAATGGTATCTTAGTAATGGTCAGAGGGCTTTGGCGAATAACAGTGCTGTTTACTCTGAGCGGCCTGACTTTGACACCTACTCCTCTGAGATGAAGCGCCTCTACGAATCTAAGTCTGGCGAGCGTGGCATCTTCAGCCGCATAGCAGCCCAGAAGGTAGCCGCTAAGAACGAACGGCGTGATGCGACACATAAGTTTGGAACTAATCCTTGCTCTGAAATTATTTTGCGGCCTTATCAATTCTGTAATCTCTCCGAAGTTATTGTACGCTCCAACGACACAGAAGATACGCTGAAGTATAAGGTTAAGATTGCTACCATTCTTGGTACGTTACAGGCAACCATGACTAACTTCCGTTACCTACGTAACATCTGGAAACGTAACACCGAAGAAGAAGCATTGCTTGGTGTATCTATGACAGGCATCATGGACTGTAAATTAACTAATGGCTCTTCTAATGGTTTACCTATGTTGCTTGATGAGCTGCGTCAGGTAGCTATTGATACCAATAAAGAATGGTCTAAGAAGCTAGGCATCAATCAGTCAGCAGCTATTACTTGCGTTAAACCTAGTGGTACTGTGTCACAGCTAACAGACAGTGCATCAGGTATTCATCCTAGATTTAGCGAATACTACATACGTACAGTACGTGCAGATAAGAAAGATCCGTTAGCTACTTCAATGATTGAAGCAGGTTTCCCACACGAAGAAGACATAATGAACAACTCTAACTGGGTGTTTTCGTTTCCTCAGAAAGCACCAGCTAAGGCTGTAACCGTAGAAGATATGGGAGCTATGGAGCAACTTAAACTATGGAAGATTTATCAAGACCACTGGTGCGAACATAAACCTTCTATGACTTGTTATTATAACGACGATAACTTCTTTGCTGTGTGTCAGTGGATATGGGAAAACTTCGACAGCGTTAGCGGCATCAGCTTTTTGCCCGAGGCTGAGCATGTATATAAGCAAGCTCCGTACCAGAAAATAGATGCAGACACCTATAAAGAAATGTCTAAAACTATACCTAAGCAATTTAAGTGGGACTTAACAGAGGAAGATGACAACACAGAAGCTATGCAAACCTTAGCATGTGTGTCTGGGGTGTGTGAGATATAAGCATGGAAGCTAACATCATTTCCTTTAAAGTATTTCTGGATAGAAAAGGAAGGCTCATGACAGAGCTTTCCTCTGTTCCAGATGAAGAACTAAGCAAAGTATTTACTGACCCTTACACACAAAACTACATACGTGTGGTCTTAAGAGAATGCCACTTAAAGTTTGATGACCTGCACGAGTATTTAGAGAAACACTTGGAGGCATTGAAGCATGTCTGAAGAAATATATTTTACACCTGAGTCAAAGCTCGGAATCATCATGCGAGCTAACGTAGATATCGTTACTGCTGTAGCAGCTATGGAACACTACGAAGAGTCTTTAGAATATATGATAAATATTATCAATAGGCACACAGATTTAATCTATGAGATCTCTCAAAAGGTTGTAGCTGCTGAACGTATGGATATACGTAGCGTTAAGTAATTACTTTTTAGACTTAGCGCCTACACACTTCCAGCGTTTACGAGAAAGATTATTGGGTGTGTTAGGATCATTTTGTTTTTTCTTAGGTAAACGTTTTTTAATACCTAGACTTCTTGCACAATAACTATCACCTTTAGATGTTCCGGGTTTAACACGAGGACCACCACCTTTTGCATTACCTGCCTGCCCGTAGCTTACTCTCTTACCACTAGCAGTTACTTTTACTTTGGCTTTTCCTTTTCTTGGCTTTGCTTTACTCATCGTTTCTTTCCTTTATGTAGCCCATGTCTAGCGTGTTGCTTACCTTTAGCAGTAGCCTGTCTTTTCTTTTTGTTAGCTGCTGCCAGCTTTTTTTTACCTGCTGAAGTAGATTTAAGTTTCTTAATAGTTTTAGAAGGTGCGTATACTTCACCAGTTTCAGAGGACTTCCTGCCACTAGGTGTACGCCATTTCTGTTTAGTCCAACGCTTAAGAGACTTCTGAGATTCTTTTAACGCCATTACTTATAGCCTCCACCTTTAGCTTTGTATT
>Ga0255759_10001305_pt1 | contig 22402 bp, 16 predicted proteins | sample 101ome_20_FD_179959 | JGI IMG/M metagenome (GOLD analysis project Ga0255759, IMG submission 179959) | Coastal salt marsh microbial communities from the Groves Creek Marsh, Skidaway Island, Georgia - 101404AT metaG (version 2) | ecosystem: Environmental > Aquatic > Marine > Intertidal zone >...
AGTTGGTCGTCTGTCCTCACAAGCAACACTCCTATCTGGAATGTGTAGAGCACCACCTGGTGTTTCCATATCGTCATAAAATGCTTGGATGTCCTCACCTTTTTTCAGTGTGACTTGGAATAATTCCATTTTATGCCTCCAGTTGTAGTATGTTTAGATCTACTTGCACGGTGCTGGTGCCGCCGCTTTTGTTTGTGACCCTACACGGTATTGTAGTTGTTGGTGAACTTTCCAAGTTGAATCCATAAGCACCTGGGCTTATAATAACTGTGTCAGCACCTGTGGTGATAACTTCTGCTATTAGTCCTGCGTCTGATGTAGGATCAACACCTTCTGCTCTTGAAGCATCTGCTGTTCTTGTTGCGTCACTAACATACAATCTTACTCTTGCAGCTCTGTCTGTTGTGATAGTGAGTAGTGCGTATGATTTGAATCCTGTGATGTCCAAGTCTGCTTCAGCGGCATCTGCCAAACTTGAAGTTGTGCCTGTGACTGTGCTTCTTGTTTGTGCGCCACCACCTGACTGTGCAACCCAATCATAGTCTGAACCAGTCCAACTCAATACTTCATTGCTACCTGCAGAACCTGTGTTTAAGTGTGTATCAACGTCTGAATCAGCGTACCCTGCAGGTAATCCTGTTAATGCACTACCGTCTATTGCTGGTAACGCACCTGTTAAATTTGCTGCTGGTATTGTTCCGTTTACACCATCTACTAATAGTGTTGAATCATCTGCAAATATTGAACCTGTAATATCCCCTGTAACATTTAATCCTGTAACAGTTGAACCTGTAAAGTCTACTGAACCTCCACTTACAAAATCAACTGCGCCATACATTGTGGTTGCTACGCCGCTTGTGCTGTTGAGTGTAATATGTGTGCTTTCTGCACCTGTGGTTTTACTTGACAGATACATTGTTTGATCTGCGTGACCTATAAAGTTTGCCGCTTCAACAATACCAAATGCACCATCACTAACTTTTATTCTACCCGAACCGTGTGGTGTAATATTAATATCATTATTATTACCAGAAGACAAGTCTAAATTTGCTGATGCAACAATTTGTATAGGTCCTGGCTGAGTAGAGCCACCATTTGAAATAGTTAAGTAACTGTCACTGGCTGCCATCCAGTTTATACTAGATATTGGCCCTGCTATAGTTCCTCCTACTCCATCTACTAATAGTGTTGAATCATCACCAAACACACTACCTTTTAAATCTCTCGGTGCTGAAATAGCAGTGTCAACTTCTGCCTTTGTATACGTTGTCGCCTGCGGAGCATAACCAGCTACACTATGATCTCCCCAACCAAAAGCAGCATCCCAGTTAGTACTGTCTTCTATATTTGCTTTTGGAATAACACCATTTACACCATCTACTAATAGTGTGCTATCGTCGCCAAACACACTACCAGTCAAATCACCTATGATAGTATCAAATCTACCTGTGCCAGCGGCAACCTCACTAGATGCATTACCATTTAAGTAAATGTCAGTATTACCTGCTCCTAATACAATAGTGCTTGTGTTGGTAGTACCTATGTTTACTCTTGCAGGGTTACCTGGAGTACCACTATCAATTCCACCTTGGATGTATAAATCGGTGTCTCCTGGCAGTGCTGTAATATTATTTGTTTCAATTAAGTTGTTTTGTATATCGCCGACAATCTTACCATTCACACCATCTACTAACAGTGTGCTGTCGTCAGCAAACACTGAACCAGTAACATCGCCACTAAATGGATCGACTGCTGCTATAGCTGCGTCTACTTCTACTTTGGTATATGTTGTTGCTTGCGGTGCATATCCTGCTGCACTATGATCTCCCCATAAAAATGCAGTGTGCCAATTGGCTGCTTCAGTACCTTGTATTACTGAACTAGGTATTAAATTGTTTACACCGTCTACAAGTAATGTTGAATCGTCACCAAAAACACTGCCCATAGTGTCTTGTGTTTGTATTGGATTGCTTCCGCCTACAAGTAAAGCACCATTTGAATTAACTTCGATTCTTGTACCGTTTAAGTAAATAAAGTCTGCAATAAAAACATCAGCCCATTGTTTATCTGCACTACCTAAACTATAAATTCCATCTCCGCTAGGCAAAACATTAGTTGCAGCACCGTCTGCGTCACCATTTGCAGCATAAAGCTCTGTAAAATTTTCATTTATTTTTCTAAATGCTGTGCGTAACGGATCGCCATCACCTTTATTAGCACTTGTACCTATATCAATTGTTTGTTTAGCCATTTGCTGGATTCCCCACTTTAATTCTAAGTTTGCCCGAAGTAGCCACTACTTGTCTCGGCTGTGTATTTTTAAGGTCCACAGCAGTCGGAGCACCTTTTTTAATCAAGTTTTCGATATTCTTTTTTTGCTCTTGTTCTGACATTAGTGTTTACCTACTACAACTTCTATTACTCCGTGTCCTGTGTCGTCCTTGTTTTCAAGTGCTTTACCTATCACAGAACCTACTTTTGGATTATTATCAACTATTGCAAATCCTGGAACGCCACTTGTGACTAATAAGTCACCTTTACGCACTCTACCAACTACTTTACACGGTACTCTACCTTGAAGTGCAAGTCCTACTACATTATCGCCTTCAAGCGCACTATTCATTAAGTGTGCTGGATTTGTTGTTACAATGCCAGCAGCTCTGTGTGACCCTTTTTCAGCAACAACAGTAACTTCAGCATCTCCACCAAACACTAACACAGTTCCCGGTTCGTAGTTTGAATCACCTAAATAGTTTTCTGCTAAGTCAGCATAGTAAGCTTCAGTTGCAGTACCACGGAAATACGTTGCATACATATTTGCATATTTTGCTGTTGGGCCGCCTATATCGTAAGCATTATCTGTGTCAGGCACAAAACCAGTTGCACTAAAGATAGCAGGTGATACTGTTGCACTTGATCCTGTATCTGCTGCAAGGATTGCAACTTCGCCTGCTGTTGATTTACCAGTATTTGCACCAATTGCAATACCTGTACTTGCTGCGCCTTTTTCACCTGGAGCTTCAAGGAACGATGTATAAATCCAATCAACTGCAAGAGCTGCTTCGCCATTTAGATTTGAAATACCTTGAAGTGTACTTTCTGCTACTCCTGTCGAACCAATATTGACACATCCTGGAATTTCAATATCTGGACCACCTGCAGACACACCTGTTTGTCCAACTGCTCGTAATATTTCACCTTGTGCAGGCGTTTTGAAAACAAGCTCTAGTGTATCTAAACTTAAAACTTCATAACTCGGATCACCACCTAAAATTAATGCATCAACTTGTATTTTACCATTAGCGTCTGTTTTTACAATAGAGTTCACTTCGCCAGTTGTAGTTACATTGGATATTCCATATGTTCCTTCACCTGTTTTTATAAGTGCCTCACCTGGATCACTTGCTGCAGAAATAATATTTGCAGCATCAAAATCTGTATCAGCTAGTCCGCCACCTTCTGTAATTACTGTACTAAACGGAACTTCGTCTACATCATTATCTGAACTATCTCCGCTATAATTGCCAAGCACTGTACCGTCTTGCACTCTTTGAATTGCTCTTAATGGCAAATCTCCGTTTTCAATTGTAATCCATCCATTTTGCGATGTAAATATACCACTATCAAAACTTGCTACACCTAAATCACTTTGGTTTAAGTTGACAGGATTTATTCTAGTAGTAGCTGCATTTAAGGCTAACTTACTTTGTGCAATTGCAGCATTCGCGGCTATGTCGGCGTTTACGATAGTATTTGCTTTGATTTGGAAATCAATTTCTGTATATCTATCAGTAGGAGGATTACCTGTAACTATTCTATTTGTATTAACAACCACATCACTAGTTGTAGAATATACACCATTGCCCCATTCATCAACTGGACCGTCAACTACAAGACCTTGTTTACCACCAGGTGCAGTTATAACATCTGCTGGCGGTGATGTAGCAACAGGTTTACCGTCACTGAAATCACCTGTTGTTTCTGTGTATACTATTTCTACAATATTGCCTTCAGATCCAACAAGTCCTTCTTTGACATCTACAACTGTTCCTGTAGCTCCTGTTTCTGTACCAGTGATAACATCACCAATATCAAAGCCACCACCTTGAATTGATCCTGCACTTAGTATTAATTTTTTCAAACCTGTTGCAACTAATATTTGACCTTCTGCATAGTCATTGTATTCTACAGAACGTAGATCGCTTATTTCATCTAATCCACCTGTACTTGCATCAACATATGCTTTTGTTGCAGCATCTGAATCTGAATTAGGTGCTTTCAAGTTAGTTATTGTATTACCCGATGCGTTCAAATCATCAGTCATTGGTACAGCACCGTTAGGAGCAAGTACACCTGGTCCTAGTTTGTTAGCAACTGGATTACCGTTTACATCGTAACCTAAACGTCTGTTAACATAACCACGTACAGCACCTTCTGTTGGCACTGAGTCTGATGCATTATCAGTCATTGCTGTGTCTGTTGAGAATTCCGTAACAACAACGCCTCGCTTAAAGCCTAGACCGTCAACATCTGACAGTGCAATACTTGCACTAAATGTAACTGTACCTGTACCTTGGTCAACGCTAAAGAATTTACCAACTCTAAAGATACCGTTTTGGTCTGTACTTACAAAGAACACACGACCTTTACCACGTTCAACAGTTTCTTTAGATTCGTCTTTCTCACCTGGTTCACCAAAAATTACATTTGGATAGTTTGAATCATTAAATCCACCAGTGCCAATGTCTAGGAAGTCGTGGCCTGTAGCACGACAGGTTGAAATGTTAACAGTAACATCTGCAAGCGATCCTGCTTTCAAACCAGCTCTGATTGTAACTAATTCAGATCCTAGTACAACTGGACTGTGTATACCAGTTGCGTTAGTTTGGTTAATAGTGTCTATGTCTGTCAAGTTAACAACTTGGTAATCATTATCTTCTGCTATAGGAACTATAGTATCTCTTAGTACAGTCAATGTACCACCTGATACATATGCAGCAAATGCTGTACTATCTACAGGAGTTGTTAGTCCTGAGTCAGTATACAAATTCACAGTAATACTAGTGCCGGCTGCTGGCGTTACATTACCAATATAATAACTATTTGCATTTAGATCAGTCATACCAAATACATCTGTGATAGTTACTAGATCGCCATTCTGCAAATTAATACCGTCCGCAACTCCGTTATCTACTGTAACCACAATTGGATTAGCTTGTGTTGCTGCTGTAATAGGTGTACTAATAGCAGTTGATTTCACGCCTCTTGCATTGAAGACATAGTGTTTCTTACCTTGCCAGGTAATAATCGGTGCAAAGGTTGCTAAACTATCTAATGTCCAACCTATAGGTCGATTTGTAGTTGGTGTTCTAAGGTTATTATTTAAACGGAACACTTCATTGTCGTCGAGTACAGGTTGTACAGCTAAAAATACATCACCTGCTGTGCCGCCTTTTGTAGTGCCGCCTGTAAGTTGCGTAATTCCGTCTGTGTCATAAACTTTGCTTATATTTTCTTGTGCTTTTGCACTATCTATAAGTAGTCTAATGTAATCATAACCCTCGTCAAATCCTGCTTGCGATGTGTTTACTGGCAAAGCCACCCCTAAACTATTTGAAGTTAAAAAGCTAATTGATCTATAAACAAAACTTGGATTTTCATCAAAAATAACCGCAGTAGATGGACGTATAGTTAGCACATCTGGTCTAGCAAGGTCAGTGATAATGTGTGTTTGGTTCCTTCTGTATTGTATTAAATCTCCAAAAGGTACTGGATTTAATAATCCATTCTGACTAAACTGTGCATCACCTGTTGAAAAATTCAACTTGTAGATCGTACCAGTGAAATACGGAGTGCTTTCTTCAACAGCAATTGTACCTGAAATAGTTGCACCAGTTATTAAACCAGCTGTAGGTGTTCCACCATCATCTACTTCGCTAATGGTAATTACTGCATCGTTTAGAGGAGTAGCACCTCCTAGTTTATCACCTAACACGGTTAATGTGTCACCTGCACGGTAACCTGTACCTGCGTTTGTTATAATTACACCGTAACCGTCATTTATTGTTTTTGTAATTGTGAAGTTTGCGCCTGCTTCGGTACCTGTTGCATCAACACCGCCAGCAAAACTTGCATCAACTTCACTGGTGACTTCGTCTCCAACATTTTCATAGGAGCCTACAATATGATCATCTTGTTCTACATTTGCTACTTCATATCTTGCAAAAGCAGGTCTTGCAGGATGATATAAATCAAATTCTGATCTATTCGAAGGCGGATCCTTCATATCGTAAACGTAGATATTCAAACTTTCGGCTTCGTTTCTGTAGCCAGTACTATCTACTCTTAATGGTATTCCGTCTGCACCATAGTTTACAGGACCAGTGCCGTTTGTAATCTGGTTAGTTGTATCAAATGCACCAGATACATTTGTCAAATAAACTGTTTGCGATCCACTTGATGCACTTGTGTCAACTGCTACAGTACCTTCTGCTAATGTTACGTCTTGAGTAAATACATCTCCTGCGACTGCAACTACAGGAGCAGTCAAATGTAATATTACATCGTTTGTAAACACCTTTGCAGGTTGCACCATATCTTCGTAAAGTTCTACTCCGTCAGGTATTTCATTTGGATCAGCACCTTCAGCAACTAGACCAAATTCACCATAACAACTTGATCCAGTTAACGAACGTATTTCAGCACCATTTTTAGAATAATATGAAACATAGCAATAGTATGTGAACATACTAACCATTTCAGATAGCGCACCGTTAACAGCAACTAGTCCATAACCTAGGTCGTTGATCTGTGTAAAGTCGTTACCTAACATTGATCTGTTACCTGCTGTTTGAAGTGTAATTGGTATAGGCGAATCAACACTTTGGACAGTTTGATGAACAATTAGTGTTCTATTTGCTGCGATATCGTTTGCTGCTTTATGTAATTCTGCATCATTAATAATAGTTTCATAGTCTGGATATGTAGGATTGTCTGGTAATACGTTTAGATTGCCGTCTCTTACTACAGTTTCAATAAATCCAATTCTGTCATTCAATATAGCAGCTTCGGTTGCTGTTGCAAATGGAGCGCCTTGACTTTGGATCTCAGCATTTCCTGCTGTAGGTGTAACTGCAACACCATTCACAATATCAGAAACAACTGATGCTAAATGCACATAAGCATCTGCTGTTGCAGTCCTTTGTTCTAATGGTAGCTGATTAACTGCACCATCAAAGTATGCACGAGCATTAGTTATAGTAGCACTATTACCGCCATAGAGTATGTCATAAGTTAGTGCATCAACAATGTATCTTACATCTCTAGCACATTTAACTTGATCATATCCTGCAGGCGGAGTATTTGCATTAACATATGCTACAACTTCTGCTGCAATAAATGCTCTATTAGCTTGTAGTTGTACAGCAGCATCATCTGCGTCAGCTGTTGGCAAAGAGTTTGGAACAGGATAGTTAATTGCATCTGCAACACCGTCACCTGGTTCGCTTACACTCTGTGTACCATTCTGGATTATGTCAATAACTTCATTAAATCCAGCTGTCACAGCAGTTTCTGCAGGAACATAATCGTCAACCTCAGTAAGGGCAAGCACTTTATCTCGTGCAAATGCAATTGCATCCGTAGTCTGAGTTTGTTGATTATTTTGCACATAGGAGCCTGTTGCTCTTTGATAAGCAAGACCGTTGTACACACTATTATAGTTTGTGCCTAGTGCTGTATCAAATCGTACACCATCTAAGATATAACCTGTATCTCTTGCACATTTTTCTTCATTAAATTCAAATGTGCCTACACTATCAAGATCAATACCTGTATCTAAATTACTTGTAAGTCCTGTGAATCCCGCCCCGTCATTTGAACTCGGATCAAGAATTATTTCAGCTGTACCTGCTGCTGGATTATACTTAGTAACTGCGTTAACCTGAAAACGTCTACCATCAACATAGAATGCACACGGAACTTGTGGACGTCTTACGTATAGGCCCTGGGGTTCCGCTTGAGACCCTAAACTCTTAATAGCAAGTCTAAAATTACTGCCGTCAACTTTTTCTGTTACTTGAACAGCAGAGTTACCTACAAATGCGTCAACAAATAAACCGCCTCTAAAGTCTTGCTTGTTTACAGAGCCTGAGAAACTTGATCCTGTTTGTACGTATGGCGATTTAGTTAGTACCTGTCCTTCCGGATCAAGCACCAGCATAAATCCTCCGTGTCCTTGTACAGTAATATTACGTAGAATTGTTGCATCATTCATCAAGAATACATCCATCTCATCGTTTCTAAGAGGAGGATTATAATCTGAATTAAATGCAAATTGTACTGTGTTTATCAAGTTGCGTGTAATGGTAGTAGGACCATCTATTTCTCTCCAATATGTAGTAACTTCAATTGAATCAAATTGTGAGCCTGATGTATGTTCTTTGGTTGGGGTATAGTAGCGGTCAACATTCGCAGCAACAAATTTTACAACATTTCCTAGCCTGTAAATTTTACCGCTTTCCCAAAAATCTGGTTCTCCTGATCCATTAAATAAATCAGCAGCATAATCCAAGTTAACACCTGCCTGAGGCGCATCTCCAGCTGGTCCATAAAGAGTAATTGGATTTTCACCTTTGATAAGTTTTGTAACTATAGTGTAAATGTGTTCTAAACCTGCTACAGTTTCTGTGTTAGGAGCAGCAGTAGAGGTGCTTAATCCTATCTGACCTTGCTGTTCTAATGTAAACTCGTTACCACCATTTCTAAAATCAATAATTAATCCGTCGACTATTTCACCAACATTTGACAAGAATTTACTTCTAGAATAGTCTGCAGAACCAATCAATGCGGGATAGGTTGTCTCTAGATAATTAACTACTTGTTCTTGAATAAATTCTTTATTATCAATAAGTGTTAAAGCGTTTGTTTCCCAATTTCCTATGTTTTCGTATCCAGCACCTGTATTGACTAAACTGTCTGGCTTTGTAAGATAGTGATAGCCGAAGTATCCGTCAACTGCATTTGTTAAAGGATTCACATACTGAATACCTGCAGGCACTTTTGACACTACAAGTAAAATATTTCCTGCGCCTGCGTTTCCTAAAAATTCATCACTTATAATGATTCTTTCACCTGCTTGGAAATCTTTACCTGTATTTGTAATATTAACTGCTGATATAGCACCGTTGGCATCAACAGTTATATCAAACTCAGCATCTTTACCTAGTTTATCTGTACTCCATTGATCAATACTATAAACACCTGCAGGTCTCAATGCGTCAGGTTGCGGGGTAAATGAAAGAGTTTCAATGTTGCTAGGCCCTAGCACTAGTCCGTCAAATTCAGAATCTCTATAAAAGAAAGTGTTTGCATATCTAGATTGAGAAACACGATTTTTTGGACGGATAATTACCCTTCTAAACTCGTCACCTTTAACACTAACATTTGCAGGAACTCTAATAGGATAATCTTCTTCATAAATTCCAGATTCTATTCTAATTGATATCTGCGTATTTCTTACATAGTTACCATATTCAAGTTCTTCACCTGCTATAAATTCTATAGGGTCTAGTAGTTGAACTTCAATTTCATCTGTTTCAGGAACATTAACCGCTCTTGGTCCTGCTTCGTATTTGTAGTCAATGATACGTCCAATAGCACCTGATTCTTTACCTCTGATAACTTTACCTGGAATAATATCAGTGTTCTCTGGATCAGCCTGATCAATAAAGCCTAAGTTACCGTTTGTTGCATTTATAGTATAAACTGTATCACCGTCAACGATACTAGGCGCATTCAGTACACCCGCGGTAGGCCCATTTATAATATCTAAAATGATATCAAATTTTGCATCAAGCACATCATCTAGTTGATCAACTGGATCTGGCAGAGTTCCTGTTACCTGCGGCACTCTAGTTTGGTAAAGTGTAGGTATAGGTGTTCCTGTTACAATTTTGTTTACAAGATCTTTTGCATATTCAATACCTGCAACAGTTTCAACTAATTGAGATCCGATTGCCTTTTGAGCACTAACATTTGAATAATAACGTATACCTGACCATCGTGAAAGGTAGTTTGCGTTATCGCCTAATTGCGCATCTAAGGTGACACTATCAAGAATGTATGCAACATCACGCTGACAAGTTTCAACATTATACGTACCCACAAAATCAGGGAATGTAGCGTCAATATATCCTGTGACTTCTTTAGCAATAAATTCTTTGTTCGCAACTATTAATGATCTAGCAAATGTTGAACTTGTGCTTGGATTTGCAACACCAACAGTGACCGCTTCGCTGTTCGTTGCACCTGTTCCAAATGTCATTGTTTGCATATACGGACCAGGTTCAGCAGGAGCAGCAATCATTATTTCTTCTGCTTTGCGAGCTGCTGCATTTACTGTTCTGTAAGAGTATGCAGGCGCTCTTCCTTCTTTTCCTTTTGGCACCCCTATCATTCTGTCATCACCAGATGTGCTTACATATAGGTTTACATTTGTAAATGATGCAGCATTATCAACATATAATTTAGAAGCAGCCTGTAAATCATCAGGACCATTAGGTAAACCAGTACCTACCAATTCGCCAGGATGATCGAATAAGTTTAGCGCACCTGTCATTGTGTCGCCCTGACGTCTTACAATAGACTTTCTAGGAAGTGCAATATTGCTAAGCCAATTACCTTCAAGGTCGCTATCGTAAGCTGCGTCAACAATTGTAAATGTTCCAGTGCCGCCTGATAACGGAATACGTCCTGTTGCATTTACAGCATTTTCTTCAGTTTCATATAAAGAAATTGCATCAGCATTTACGATTTTTATATAATAGGTTTGTCCAGTTACAACTCCAAACGGATCGTCGCCTGTTGAACTAAAAATAAAGGCAGCACCATTATAAGCTTCAGTTAATCCGTGGCCTGGTATAGTAAGGTTACCAATAGAAATACCAGTTGCAGTCAATGTATAAATGCTTGCACTTTCTGGTTCATCACCTAAACGTAAACCACCGCCAGCTACATCTTTAGATTGATAGTTTCTATCAGCAAACGCTTTGTTTATAACCAGGTCATCAATTGTAACTTGATTATCTGGACCTCTATGTACAGCGTTAAATGTATCAACAGCGTCTTGGTCGACACTTACCGCAGCAATAGGTTGAGTTGCAGCATCTAATGGACCACCTAATGTTGGAGCAGGGTCATTTGATACTTTAGAAACAAGTTGTCTTAGTATAACTTTTCCGTCTACCGAAAAATCAAAACCTATAGTATCTGCATCACCATTTAAACTGTTGTCTGACGCAAGCTCTAGTAAATTTATTCCAGATCCATCTGATCGTACAACAGCAACCTTGTTTTCGTTACCTTCGTAGTTATTAGGTGTGTCACTTAAATCAGTAAATGATATTTGTCCACCTATACCAAAAACTGCATAAAGTTCTTGAAAGTTTTCGTTTACTTTACGAAACGACTCGCGAATACTATCGCCTGTGCCGTCGTTACCTTCAATACCAATATCAATCTCTTGTTTTGCCATCTGCTATTGCTCCGTTATATTGCTGGATCTGCTAGTTTATCCATATCAAAATTTACGCTAACACCACAACCACAAGCTGATTGGGCATTAGGATTTCTTATTTCAAAAGTTGAACCTACTAAACTGCGTGTGTAGTCAACTGTTGTTCCTATCAAAAACATAAGTGAGTGTTTACGTATAACAAAACTACAATTATTGTCTGTTTTGATAACTTCGTCGCCCTCTTCAAGTTCTGTAGGAGACTTCATAGTTCCCCATTCATACTCAAACCCTGCACAACCTCCGCCTTTGATATCTAATGTAATTGCATAGCACTCATTTTCTTCACATAGTGTGTCAATTTGTGCTTTTGCGGCGTCAGTTAAGGTGCAGATACTCATATTTTTCCTTTCGTTACTACTATTTATGAAATAATTTTATAATCTTAATGTAAATATAGTTATGTATTTGAAAGAATATAAAAAGCAAACACGGCACGTTAGAACTAGCAAAACGGGCAAGGAACACACCTACAAGCGTGAATTAACTATTTGCGTATTTCGTTGTGACAGTTGTGATATAGAGTTTGAACGTGCAAGGGGAAGTATGGATCCTAAGCGTCTAAACAACAATTATTTTCACGTATGTTCAAACTGTGATGCCAAAGTGTTTGCACAGAAAAAAGGCGTAGAAAAAAAGCAAGTGTGGAATATGACTGCTTCTAGTTCTACGCCTATTGGTAAGTTGTAAATGCAGGATGGCCCTCAAAATACATCTGTATCATTACGTGTATGGCCGTATCACAAATGATAAGGACAGTACAGAATGTTAGAAATAAAGGAAGGCCACCGTACATTATTTTTTTCTATTCATTGTCAATGATAGAGTTATAGCAAATCCCATATAACATATAGAAAATATTGATAATGCACCTACAGCGTATTGTATATCCATTATATGTTCTTCCAAGTAAATGCTCCAAAGAACATTTCATCCTCAGACATTTGTCCCCAAGGAACACTTCTGCTTGGATCTGGATTCATTGGATTGTCTGCTGAATTATCAAAAGCACCTTCTACGTGTAGTACAGTTCCTTTGGGCATAAACTTAGGTTCACGCCAAGTGTATGATAACTGCCAAGCGTAGTCATAACGTGGAATGTCTATAAGTTCTTCCCAAGTACCATCTGGGTAGTATGCTGTTGCTCGCATACTTTTACCACGAAAGTGCATATGCGGTAAAAATGTATGCAGGTTAATGTCATTTTGCAGTACTATCTCTGCTTCTTGTACAAAGTTAGGATCGTAAGGCGGAATGTTTGTCCAGGTATCTGGGAATATACAAGCACAATCGCCTGCCATTCTTTCTTCTGGTACTACACCTTCATCGTGAAAGTATAGTCCAATACGTGCTTTGTCAGTTCTTGCAGTTCCGTCTGGTGTATAGTGCAACTGTAGATTTACAATTGACCCTGCACGTAAAAGTCCGCCTGTGTTAGCATCGTAATAGTCAGGTGTTCCTCCTGGAACGTATGCACTAATTTGAGCGTAGTTCATATCGCCTTGACCTTCACCTGATGCACCAAGCAAGTTCATATTACGCTCGCCAGGTAAACTCACTGTGTTTAGCATATGATGCATAACAGTAGGTTCTGATGGTAAAAACTCTGAGCCACGTAGCCAACGATCTTCTGTAAGACCTAAATCAACACTGGTATAGCGATATGGGATAGCTCTTGGACCAAGTGTGCCTACAGCAGGTATTTCCTGTGCTGGTACTTCTATAATCATATCAGGTTCACCGTGTACCCATTCACTTGTAGAGTAAACAGTTTCTGTTAACGGATCTACATCACCTTCAACAGGTGCACCTGCGTCTATCCAGGCTAATAGTGTTTCTTCTTCTGTGTGACTTAGTGTCCTATGATTTACAATCACATCTGCATATTTTGGATTTATTTGTCCTGGAGGCATACGCTTTGACACAATTGCCTCACGCATCGCAGGAGCAAATCCTTGTACAATTTGATAATTGCTCATAGCCCACGGTGCTATGCCATTTTCTCTGTGGCACATTTGACACTGCTCTATGAGAATAGGTGCTACATTTTCTGCATAATCTATAGCAATATCATCGTGTGCAAAGCTGTTTGTTGCAAGCACTAAACCCAGTGCTAAAATTATTTTATTCATTACTTAATACCTCTATGTATTTTGCCATAAGCTCTACTTCTTCGTCTGACAGTGTTGCTGCTTGACCAAACATTATTACACTTTGATCGCCACGATAGACACCTGCTTTGTAGTCTTGTAGTGCTTCTACTATATGTTCTTGTCCAAGTGTTTGCAATCCAGGAAAGCCTGGTTTACCTTCTGCTTTTGCACCGTGACAAGCTGAACAAGTACGCCACTTTGCTGCTACTGTGTTGTACTCGTCTGCTGTTGCTGTTGTTGCTAATAGTATACTAATCGTCGCCAGTATTCTTTTCATTTCTTTCCTCTAATAGTTTGTTGTATCCTTCTTCATCTAAATGTGTAATAGCAAGCCAAGCGTGAGTCATTTCGTCGCCTGTTCTTGAGCCTCCCATTACCCACATATCAGGATCAGGATTGTTAGGGTTGTCCGCAGTGTTGTCGTACCACTGCTTTAATATAATAACTGCACCCGCAGGTATTAGTGGTGCTACTTCAGGAGCATACAAATGACTGTGATGCCAGGTTGCGCTCCAATTAGAGATTTGACTTACTGGTTCTGTTCTACCAGTTTCAGGATAAAAAATCTCTAAACTTGCTGCATTCATCCTTAAATGCCCGTGTGGTTGAAAACTATCTAAACGCACAGGGTGGTCGAAAGTGTGGAAACCTTGTGTCATCTGGTAACCGTGTGGTGGAATAACCAAATCGTCCTGATTGCCCAAGCGGTATAAACTCAAGTCTTGCTTGTACTTCAATTGTTCGCTTTCCTCTTCTGTGTATAACCACAGTCCAATTTCTACCACATTGTCTTTGATTATCCCGCCTGGTGCCATTGCGCCAAGCCCACCTGGGAACATATGTATATCCCAACGTACTTGTGCGTTTGCTGGTAGTGTGCGACAGACTCCCTCTGGAACAATCTCTCCCCATTTTCCCATTGCATACTCTGTGAGCATACCTTCACGCCCGCCATCTATAAGTATGCTTGAGTTTGCGTGGTGTACTACACTTTTAGCATCGCCACGTGGTTTTACTTGTACTGCTTTTATACAACGGTCTTCTGTTAAGCCAGTTGGCACGAGATGCTTGTGCCATAAGTCATTACCATTTGCTGGAATGTCTATTGCTACACTTGGAATAATTGCATCTGGAGGTCCAAAGTCTGGTTCAAAGTTCCAAGCATCTGTGTCTGGCAAGTTTAATTGCACAATTGTATCAGCGTCACCATACTGTGCTCCTGCGTTCACCCAAGCAACAACTGTGTCTATTTCATCTTGCGATAAACGCCAGTCGCCTTGTAGATCTTGTATGCCTATGCCGTGATCGTAAGCATAAGGTGGCATTTCTCTGTTTGCAACTCTCATTTGTATAAGAGGTGCCCAAGGACGAACCTGCTCATATGTTTCAAAGCTCATAGGTCCTATGCCACCTTCGCGGTGACAGGTTACACAATTTTCGTTTATGATTTTTGCAACATCATCTGTATAGGTTTGTGCAGCCGCTACAAATGGGAATAAGGCTGCAATTAGTGCAACTGTGTGTTTCATATAAATTCTCCTGAGGAATAATTATATTTAAACACATTTTTTGCACAATGCAACCTATTCTAGTGCAATGTTACAATTTATTACAATTACTCTGCTTTCCAGATAGTCCAAGCACCATACGCAATAGCGCCGTAAGCTACTAGAGCAGCAATTGGCTTGAAGATAAGGAACGCAATGCCTGCGCCTACTAGTACAGCACCGTCCATTGTTGTACGTTCTTTGAGTCTTGCATTAATCCATTTTTGAACCATTTCTGTTCTCCTTCTGTAAAATATTTATTAAATAATAGTTCCTTAAGGAGGAAAAATTATGACTATTGAATTAGTAATTGGTGCTGTAATTGTTGCAGTCGTGGTTGCTTTCTTTCTATTCAGGCAACCCGCCCAGGAAAATCCTGTAGTTGACGCAGTTAATGCTGTAACTAAAGAACCTGAGCCCACAAAAGTAGAAACAGTTGTTGAAGTCGACGCAAAGACTGTTAAAGTTACTAAGGCGAGTTTGTCAAAACTAACCAAGCAAGGCTTAGAAGATTTGGCAAAAGCGAACTACGGTGTTGACATTGACAAGCGTAAAAAGAAAGACGAGCTAGTTAAAGAAGTATTAGCCCTTTCTAAGAAGGCTTAATTAAATTCTTTAACTGTTCAATTGAAGTTTCACAGCGAGTCAGCTTGCGTTCTAGGACGTTTATAGCTGCTCGTTGTTTTCTTGACTGTTCTTCCAACGAGCGTACATATTCTACAGTAGGAATTTCTTGTTGATAACCGTCTTCTGACATCATAACAAACTTATCAACACCTTGTGCTTTAAGTCCACCAGTTACTCTGTTAGGATTTTTATTAGATGATGATTGGGTCTGGGCTGGTTGCTTCCTGCCGTACATCTGATTCAAGTAGCTCATTGTCGTCCTCCATACTGTATTTATATAGTGCAATGCTTGCAAGATTTTTTGCCTTAGACTCTACCATAATGTCTGCATAAGGTAAAAACTCTAGTGCCCAATCGTTAACAGCATCGTTCCACATAAAGTCCGAGTGTGCTCTTAGTTTGGCTTTTTTGTATCCTTGCTCGAGTAGCGTTTGGAAATCGGGTCGAACATCTCGTGGTAAGTGTCCGATATGCTCTTCCCTTGACACCGAATAGTGTATAACAGGGCGTACACCACGCCAGCTGTCAATGATGCGATAAAAGCGGTCATCAGTAGGTTCAATGTATTCTCCTCCACTATTACACCAATGATGATGTATATCTAGCACCAAAGCGAGATCGTCTGCAAGCTCAAGCGATGCGTCAATTCCCCATTTGTTTTCGTCGTTTTCGATTGTAATACAGTTTCGTGCTTCAGGCGAGAGGCGTTTAAGAGCGGCCTTAATACCGGCTGGACCTTGTCTACCTGAGATGTGGACGTTGCACTTGAAGTCTTGGAACTGTTTACCGTAGCCCATCCACCTCGCGACATTGATGTGATACTCAAACTCATCTATTGATCTTTCGACGATTTCTGGACTATCTGAAGCAAGGACTGTAAATTGGCCTGGGTGCATTGAGAGCCTAACATCAAGTTTTCTGGCTCGTTCTCCAACTTTGGCGAATTCTTTTTCACAGTACGCAACCACATCAGGACGGCGCCAAAAGTAGCACCAAGTAGGCTCGGTATAAACAGGAAGTACATCACTACCCAGTCTGACCATTCTAAGGCTAGGGGGAAGATTTCCAACATACTCTATAAGTCTCCCATAGCTTGCAATGTTATGGACCATAATGTCCCACAAGCGTTCTTCAGCAACATCTACAGTTTGACGGTTAAGCCACTGCACTGTTGTTGCTCTAGTATTTAGCGGTCGTTGTATCTCTTCTAACAGCTTCTTTTTTTGCGTTTGATCTGGGTGCATATACTTGCAAGCAAAGCCTATGCGTTGTTGTGTAGATTTCATAAAGTCACCACAGGTTGTAAATTTTAAGTCCATTATCTTTATTTGCCATCTATTGTGTAATATTTACTGTTATATATTGCATAATTAATACTAATTATACTACCATAACCTTGAGAAGTCAAGAGTTTATACCATTTTATAAAAAGTTTAAACCGAGTCATCTGCTATCATTGTGTTAAAACTTATTACAGTTCGATTAGTAGTATTGTTTTCTTCCGTAAAATGTTCTAACCAACTAGGAAATAATACCATAAGATCTTCTATACATTCAACATTTTGACCAAATCCTGAATAAGGCGTGTCGTGACTGTAAATTTCTGTCATCCTAAAAGGTATAAGAGGATTTACAAAATTTAACTTTGTACTTCCTTCTGGTGCCCGTGGATAGTATGCTCCGCTTACTAAACTGCCTTCGTGTCTATGTCTAACAACTTTGCTGCCTTGGTCCATAATGTTGAACCAATTGTTAGTAACACGCAATTTTCTTAAACCTAGATGTTTTGCATATTCGTCAAGATGAAAATGGATTGTATCGTTTAATTCTTTTAGTTGCGGATGAAACAATATAGGTGCTGTAGTAAAACTACTTTTACCGTTTTCAACAAGATCGTGCGGTTCAGCAGGTGTGTTATCTATAATTTCAAGTAATTTAGATTTACATTGAATACTACTCATATCTACAAGCATAACAGGTGTTGGAAATAAATTTACAAATCGTTTCATTGCCAATGCTCCAACACCCAAGGATCTTTACAGTTATGCGGATTAGGATCTCCGTGGAATACTGCTATTGCAGTTCCTGCTTTTACTACGGGTTCAGCTTGTTCTAAAAAATCTCTTTCACCTCTTGGCCTACCATTAAATTTTGGCTTACCTCTCATTTCCCATTTGTAACTTTGTATCCAATCTTCTGGCCAATAATTATAATCTTTTTGGATACACTTGCGTATCCAATCTTGATCCCCGTGGTATCTAGTAATAGGTATTTTAGGATCTTTTATAAAATCCTCGTATACATTTTTATGTGTTGCCTTATGTGTATCTAATCTAAAAATACTACTATTAAATTTATTATAATTTTTTACAACATATCTATTAAAGTCTTGAATTATACAAAATTCTCCAGGCTTGTATGTAAAAAGTTTATCTATGTTATCAAAAATAATCATATCTAAATCTAAAAATAACAAAGTACCGTCAATACCTATTTTTGGATTGAAGAACATTGGCTTGTACCACCATCCTTGAATTCCTGGTAATGTTTCCAATGGCTCTATTCGAATATTAGGATCAATGTCTTTTGGATCTTCTGTATAACATACAAATTGATGATCAAGAGTAAGATGCCTTTGCACCATATTATATAATTTGTTTACATAGTCAGCAGAATATTTGTTGCCATATTTTAGGCAGCATACAAATCTTTCTACATTTTCCTGCGGCAAAATTTCTGGAGAAACGACACTTTTCTGCGCCTTTTCTATAGATTTACGAGCTTTACGCTGTTCTTTTGTTTCGCCTTCTATGTATATTTTTGTCAAACTATGCCTCGTAAATAGCTGAGTTTGCTCCGTGTTCTGCACATTCTACTTTAACACAATAACAACGGTTGTCTGTTGCCTCACGGATAAGAGCATCTGCAAAGTTAAATGCGTGTTCTGCAAACTTCTCTGCACCAACACCGTCAAACTGACGTATCTCTGCAAGTCCTAGTGTTTCTAAACGTAGCAATTCATCTTTCATAGGATCTGCAATATCCACACAAGTTTTATGATCGAATGAATCTTCTAGCCAAGCCTTTAAGGGCTTTAAGCCGCCAAAGTCTACAGCCCAGTTCTTGTTATCGAGATGATCACATCCAAAAGTGAATGTAAATGCTAGACTATATCCGTGTAGCAAATGACAGTGTGAATGATCTGCATTGGGCTGTCTAAAAACTGCTGATAGTCCAATGTTGTGTCCGTAATGTTTTGTTGAGTAGTGCTTTGCCATAATTATCTCCTGTATAATATAGCGGCAGAATTAGAAGGGGTGACGCTAAGACCTTGTTTACTAGTTTATATTATAGTATATGTTACTTATATTGTCAACCTTTACATTAGGCTTTTTCCAGGATTTAGGTCTTTGCCATCCTTCGACCTGATATATTATAAATTTTGTTGTGGTAAAATTTTCAAATATTTTTGATATCTGGTATATCCAATAACTAGGATCTACAGCACTTTTTTCTGCTGCAATATAATTCTTTGTGCCTTTATAAATGTTATTAACGTTTTTAGTTTGGCTGTATAAATCAAAACCTAACATACTTATGGTATTGTATTTTTTTGCAGCAATCAGCAGCGCATATGGACCACTGCCCCAATGTTTTGGTTGATCTGGTCTTTCCATACCTGCATAAGGCAAAAGCGGAACCTCTCTAAGCCGTTTGGTATATGATATATAATTTTCTGGCCGGGTATATATTAGCGATTTATGATTTACTTCAGCATTTAATGCCTCATCACACATACGCTTATCTACACAAACTAAATGATCTGTAAAAAAATCTCTATAGATAGCATTACATCCTATCTTAAGGACGTCAAATTCATCTAGATTTATACCTAACCTACTTTCGCCATTTCCTATAACTAACATAGTACCTTATTTAACATAAATACGTTATAAGAATATAATTTTGGAGCTCTTAAATGGCTGATGTCGCAGTTTATGACTTTTTTAGAAAAGTTGTCTTACAACCTGACAATATTACGTTAGAAGCAGATAGCACTACAGATGAACTTACAATTACAAGAGGTGCTGGTGTTGCTTTTAATCCTAACGCTACAAATGATAGTTTTAGCATAGATGTTGACTATCAGCTTTATGTTCCTGTAGGAACAACAAATATTAGATTACAAGATGTCAACTCAACGTTTAGTGGGGTTGCACTGACACCTGGTTCTAACATTAGTATTGTACGTGGTTCTGATAGTGAATTGATTATTACTGCTACAGTAGGTGCTGCGAGTAAAAGTATTACTAATGCAACTAGAGCTGTGCCAGTTGTTGTAACAACAACAAACGCACACGACTTTACAGAAGGTACAGAAGTCACAATTACCGATGTAGTAGGTATGACACAACTTAATGGTAATGAATATTATATGGATATTCTAACCAGCACTACTTTTGCTCTTTACGAAGATGATCTATTGACTACCCCGGTAGATGGTACAGGGTTTACTGCCTACTCTACAGGCGGTGTAGCAACAGCTGATTATTCTACACAAAAAACACTTGCGTCACTATCAGACACAGACGTTACAGGGATACAAACAAATGATTTGTTAGCATATCAGGCAGGAACTTGGCAACCTACAAGTAATATACTAGTTGACGTAACTGGAAATCTTGATGGTATAGTTGGAGGTACAACTCCAGCAGCTGGCACATTTTCAGAATTAAGAACAACCGAAACAGCAATTCGATTAGGCAATACTGCGGGCTCTATTACACCCGGCACATATAATATTGCTATAGGAGACGGTGCTGGAGAAAACACACAAGGCAATTTTAGCATTGCTATCGGTAAGGATTCAGGACAACTTGGACAACTTGGAGCTGTGGCTATTGGATACCAAGCAGCCCAAGCATATCAAAAGAATTTAAGTGTTGCTGTTGGTAACGCTACAGGTAATGCTTACCAAGGCTTCTACGCAACAGCAGTAGGGTCTTATGCAGCAAATAATTCTCAAAGTGATAAAGCAGTAGCATTAGGCCATTATGCAGGAGAAGACACTCAGGGAGAGTCTGCAATAGCAGTTGGTGCATTTGCCGGCACATTAAACCAAGCAGCAAACAGTATAATCATAAACGCAACTGGGTCTGCATTACAAAATACCACAGCAAGTTCTTTTGTTGTTAAACCAATAAGACAAACAGATGGTCCATACTTTTTAAAGTACGATGAGACTAGTGGCGAAGTGACTTATAATACTTTAGGGGCGCCAGACGGTATTATCGAGACAGATGAAAATACAATATCTTTAAATTCAATCGGTGGTCGTGTTCCAAAACTAGAAAAAGATCCAGCTAAGAGCGGATTAGTAAAATTTTTAGCAAATGTTGTTGCAGGACAAACTACTATTGCAAGTTATCCAAACGCCAACAGTTTTTTCAATTTACTAAGTGATAATAGTTTCATTACATACTTAGATTTTAATAATGATGCTGCTGTTGATGCCAATGACGAAACTGTGCTAGGACAGATTATCCCCTGGGTGAACGGTGACCAATCAGGAACTAATCCAGGTTCGTTTGCTATTAACACCTATGGGTTTATTGGAGACGCCATAGAAGCACAGCCAGCATTATACATAAATGAATATATAGAAGACTCGGGTGTAAAATATTATTTTTGTCAAGCAGGTGCAGGTTTTTCTAGTCAAAGCACAGACGGACCTGCATATTTTGATAAAGACATTTATTTAAACAATACAGCAATTAGACATCTAAATGAAATAATATATGAAGGTGCAGTATATAACGAGTTCGAAACAGTTCTTAACGTAGAAGAGCCCACAGCAGATGCTACCGTAACCATACCAAATGATAGCGGTACAATTCAATTACAAGAAAAAACAATAGCATTGAATGGTTTTGCACCTGTGGTTGATTTTGACATAACAGGAGATGGATCAGTATTTGCTTCAGATTCTTCTAAGTACTCGCTGTTTGGAAGCGGTACACAAATGACTGAAACGGCGTTCTTATCTGCAGATTCTTTATCTGCAAAATGGACACCTATCACTGGAACTTTGTATACACACAACAAAGCAGGAATGCGATTAGTGAGAGGAAATGCAAGTGACGCTTTAAGAGCTTCAGTTGGTGATCCTGCACTAGGACACGGGGATACATTTATATTAGGTAACATAGATGACCCAGGAACAAGTGTGAAGCTTGTAACTGGACTTAGTGTTCAAGGTAATGAAATTAATCTTGTTAATATCAATCAAGATTCTGGATCAATTGACATTAGGCAGTACGCCGAGTCTGGAGAACTAAACCTTATAAACGGTCCATTATTTGGCGGTGATAACACTAGCATAGAAATGACATCAACAACGATCACTATTTCAGGATCAACTACATTTAATAATGGCCTAAGTGGCAACTTAACAGGCAACGTTGTAGGGGATGTGCAAGGCACAGTAGTCGGAGATGATAGTA
>Ga0255759_10001310_pt1 | contig 22362 bp, 11 predicted proteins | sample 101ome_20_FD_179959 | JGI IMG/M metagenome (GOLD analysis project Ga0255759, IMG submission 179959) | Coastal salt marsh microbial communities from the Groves Creek Marsh, Skidaway Island, Georgia - 101404AT metaG (version 2) | ecosystem: Environmental > Aquatic > Marine > Intertidal zone >...
AAGAAACAACATTTACAAAACAAGTAATATGAAACTTGACAAACTTTATGACTCAAAGACAGACACAGTTTATGAAGGAAATACTGATGCTCTTAGAAGATTAACTAAACCATATCGTTTGAACATGAATTTAAACCAAAATATTCATGGTGGTACAAACTATTATGTTGCCAAGAATAGAGATTTTCTATTAGAAGTGGTACACCCTCATGGACCAACATCTGGTGATGGAATTCCAAAGAATGTATTGGTAGCTGGTGTTGGTGTGGGACAAGGTCTTGTACCTGAAACAATCTGTGAAGATGAAGAGCATCCGCTGTATAAAGAAAAATATAACTTTGACGGAATCGATGGAAGATATTCTTCTGATCAAGAGAACGAGCCTCTGTCGGATTTTGTTAGTTACAAGAATTACACCAAAGGTATTGCGACTTTCCCTATGAACATAATGTCGGAGAGCAATACTGTTAATACTGGATATCAAGCTTCTGTTACTACCAACTTCAAAGACTCTGCTTACATTACAAACTTACATAGCGATACAACAGACAGAACAAATACCATTCCAATGCAAGGCCCGTTCACAGAGCGTCACGTTGGAGGTCATCAGTCACGACATGTTTCAATTAATAAATATGATACATCATTAAGAGATGATGAAACAGGAACTGCTCCACCAAACAATCTTCACAATCTTTACACAAGACCAGAAGCATGGAGACTTTTATTTGGAGAACATCCGGATAACGCTATTGTTGATGGCGCTCTTGGTTTTACTCCTCCCGATTACGGTGTAACTGCTGGAACAGGTGTTTACCCAGATACAGCAAAGAAACGTGCTTCTTTTTACCGAGAAGAAAAAGCAAAGCGACCTGTGAATGTTAAAAATATCAAACATCGCGAGAGTGGATCTGTCGTTGGTAACTACAAGAATAATTATGAATTCATGATGCTTCAAGGAAGAAAAGAAAACAATCTGTACTTCCGTGATAATCCGGAGATCACAAACTATCTTCCTGTACAATACACTTCAAGTCTTCCGCACACCACACATGTTATGAGTTTGGTGGGTATTGACCCTACAGATGATGGTAATGTTTTTGGCGTTCATGCTAATAATATGCAACCAGACCAACAGTTAATAACACCTGCCATTGCAGGAACCCCAGCTAATGGTAGTTTTAGTGTATCCGGATCTACGGTAAATGGAACCTTTTCTAGTGGATCTTTTAGCTTAAATAGACAAATAGAAGCAGCGACTCCATCACATTTTTCTTTCAATGTGTCCGGTTCTCACTATGCCGGCTCAAATGCTTCCGGAAGCTTCTCATTCACGAGATCTACAACAGCAGCAGTTTCTGCTAGTATTTCTTTTGATGTTGTTGGAAGAACAATTGATCAAGTCGAATCTTCTGGTTCATTCGTTGTAACTGCTTCTCATGTTGCCGGCACGAGCGCAAACGGATCTTTCGTTGTAAAGAGACCACCTTATTATTTGAGAAATGAAGGTTCTTTTAGAGTTGTGTCAAAAGATTTCTTGGTTGATGGACACACTCTAACAATAACACAGGACCCTGGGGGTTCTAGCGAAGACATAAATAGATTTGAATATGATGTAGATAATGACGGAGTAACAGGTGGAAGTGTTACTGTTTTTACCGGCTCTACTATAACAAATACTTATACAAATCTATATAACTCAATCAGATCTAATACAAACTACACTACAACTACATATAGCGCTACAAACCCAACTTATGGAATTGGTATTTCAAATAGCGGAACATCTGTTAATACATTTTTAAGCGGAACTTTTAATTCTCAATATTGGCTTAAGCAAAGGGCATGGTCTGCTGCTTTTTGGTTCTATTTATCTAGTTCAAACAATACAGAAGGGCATATATATGCAGAACATGCCGAAAGCGGCTTTGATTCAGATTATGTAAGACAAGTTTTTGTTAATAGCTCAAATACTTTAATTTACAGAAAATGGTTTGAAACAAGTGGTAGCCCTATGTATGTAGATTATTCTGCTTCACTAACTGGGCATATGGACAAATGGTCACACATTGTAATAGCGCAGGCATCTGTAGGTTCAACTAGTGGTACAGGTGCAAAGCCTAGTGTAGATATAATACTAAACGATTCTGAGCCTACTGTAACAGAAAATCCTAGTATAGATGCTTCAAATATTAGTGATATTCCAACAGGGTCTTTACAATATACTTTTTATTCTCCAAATGATGGATCAGCAAAATCTTTACAAAGTGGCTTAGATGAATTCGGTTTATGGGAAGCCGAGCTGAGTACAATAGATGCAAATACACTATATAATGGTAATTTGTATACTGCTAGAACTAGCGTATCATCATCAGATTTAAAAGCATGGTGGAGATTTGGAGACGATATAAAATCTCTAATTGAAGCCGGTAATACTGATTGGGATAAAGATGGTAGTAGAACTCTTACGACAGGGGATTATTTAAAAGAACAACAATCTTCTCAACATGCGACCGCTTCAATCAATTCAACAGATCTAGACTTCATTGATCCTAGTATTTACGAAACAACCGGTTATGCTACATTTTATGTTAAAACAAATAATACCGGTTCTGAATACACAGGTTCAATAACAAATTCTGGAGACAACTATAGTAATATTTCCAATATTTTAACTGTAACACAATCTAGTACAGCTGTTGTAGCACAAGATGGAGACACAATTGTAATTGACGGCACAACTTTTGAATTAGATGATGACGCATCTTACACCGGAACACAGGTTTCATTTAGTGAAAATCAAAACAAAACAGAATTTTGGAATGTTCTTTCTCAATCAATTAAAGACAATACAGTTTACGATACGATTACAATAACCGACAATGGAAATAACGCCACTTTTGAACTTACATCTTCAACTGTTGGTAGTGCTTTAAATGTGGCTATGACAGAAACGGGAACTTCATTTACATCGTTATCCGGAATGTCTGGGGGCACTGACAATTCTGGTGCAGTTGATGGCCATACAATAACAATTGATGGTATTGCTTTTGAATTAGATACCGACTCTTCGGTTGTTGATACTCCGACTTTAAAAGGGATTGATTGTCCAGACGGTACTTCCAATACAGATTTTTGGAATGCATTATCTCAATCTATCAAAGATAATACAGACTTTGATAATATTACAATTAATGACAATGGAAACGGTACTGCTACTTTCTCATTAACTGCATCTACCGGTGGAGACTCAAACAACGGAGTTATATCGACAACTGGATCTCCTTCTTCTTTCCCAAGTTTTGTACAAACTGCTGGCGGTGTCGATCAATCTGGTTCTGTTGATGGACACTACATTGCTTTGTTGGCTGACGCTGGAGATCTGAGCAAATTCAACATTGATTCGGATGGCTCTGGAACAGATGGGGTGCCGGCAAACAATTACTATGTTGATTCATCGACGAGCACTAACACAGAATTTTGGAATAATCTTTCAACTTCAATCGGAGACAGAGGTTTCGGAGTTTCATACACTGCTGGATCTGAACAGGCAACCTTTACCGTTGTTTCGTATTACGAAGGCGCAGCTGGTAATACAATAGCAAGCGAGACTAGTTATAAATCTGGAAATACATTTGAATTCGCTTCACAAGGACTAACTCCGTGCGCTGGAGATAGTTATTTTTGCGGTGGAGCTGACATAGTCGATAATAACGATGGCGATAATTTCACTTTGGATGGTAAAACATTTGAAATGGATAGTGATGGTTCATTTACAGCTACACATAATATTGCCTCTTCCGGTTCTCTCACAAACACACAAGTATTCAACAATATTACTGCTAGTATCATTTCAGAAACAGATTTCGATACAGTTACTTATTCTGTTGCAGGATCGACAGCTACATTTAGTGTTACTTCATCCGTGGTAGGAACAGATAAAAATGGCTCAATATCAGTTGATGGAACCGGTTTCAATCTGGTATCGCAGACTGCCGGCGGTACCAACACATCTGGGTCTCAATACGGAGACATCTTGACAGTTGGAAATCATGGCGTTGATGTTGACATAACGGTTGGAAATGGATCTTCTCCCGATGCATCGTTATCAAATACTGCTTGGTGGAATGATTTATCTCAATCTATCAAAGACAACACAAATTATGATACAATAACGATAACTGACAATGGAACATATGCAACTTTTGAACTGACTTCTTCCATTGCTGAAGCTGCTGGAGACGACACACATTCCGAGACAGGAACAACGTTCTTTGATTTAACTGACTCAACCGGTGGCTCTGATGCTGGGGATTCAAGCGATGGTTCAAGTATAACAATTAACGATGGAACGGGTGCTTTGACATTTGTTTTAGATAGTGATGGAACATACTCCGGAGACTTCAATATCCCTTCTTCGGCCTCTTTATCCGATGATGCAGTTTTCAATGCATTAACGCAATCGATCAAAGATAATACTTTATTCGATACAATCACAATGTCTCCATCATCAGGAAACAATAGAACTCTCAGCCTAACATCAAGCGTTACAGGATCTGATAAAGATGGAGCACTTTCTCTACCTTCAGGTGATTTTACAATCATATCAAACACTGCCGGTGGAACAGAAGAAACAGGTGCCACAGATGGGCACACAATCGTAATTGATGGTGTAACATTCGAACTTGACAATGACTCTTCTGTTGTTGATACGGGAACTCTCAAAGGTATCGATTGCTCAGATGGAACTCCAAATGCAACATTCTGGAACGAACTATCTCAATCTATCATTGATAACACAGTCTATGATACTGTAACATACTCAAGCGTTGGGTCTGTTGCAACATTCGAACTTACTTCTTCGACTACTGGATCTGCGTTAAATGTTGCAATATCTAAGACCGGAAACTCGTTCTCGGTCATTAGGGGTATGGAGGATGGCTCCGACTTAACTCCTGCTGTTTATTCTCAAAACGATGTGGTATTAGCGGTTCCGACTCCAACTTTAAGAAACGGAGATAGAAACAAGACAATAATTTCATCTCGCTTTGCTGCTCCCGGTGGTATTGAGATTGAATCAAATGCTTATCTGGACATTTATGCTCGTGAACTTTCCGTACATAATGCTCTACCGTTTAGAAACCTTACCGTGAGAACAGATAGCGGAGAAAGCGGTACAATAAGAATTAACGACCATCTTGGCCAAAGAAGAGGTCTCAATACGCTTCTTGCTTTGCATTCTGGACAATTTGGTGTTGATAGTACGTACGGTTCAATTGTTGAATCTACTTATAGTACATCTGGTTCTTTCAACAAGCAACATAGAAACAGATCAAAAAGAATGGAATACAGCGGTTCTTCAGTAATAACAGGGAGTCTCTTTGACAACGCATTTGTATCAACACCAGTACCAAGAAGTGAATTTCAATACTCTTGGATCAGAAACTCGCTTAGTGCTTCTGGTTATGATTGGGAAGCCGGCCAAAGAATACTTGGATACCAAGCCAAAGATGGGCTTGTTAGTTCATCAGCAGGATATGTGGAAGCAATCGTGTTCCCTTCTTCATCAAATATAACATAGGATAACAAATGGCAACTTTAGATCACATAGGATTAAATCGATACATTTACATGTCAGCATCTGTTGATGATATGACTCTCGGCTCATTGGATGTGACGGAGATCACAAATGAACACTCTCAATCGATTCTCGGAGCAAACTTAGATGATTCTCGCTTGCTTCTCGGTATCAATCTTTACAATAATGGACCATATGGTTATTCTTCTTGGCAGCAATTGAGAATGTCGGAGAATCCGTTGTCTCGCCATCTTCGCAAAAATAATCAATTTCCTATCATCGGAAATGGCAGAGAGCGTGTTTATTACAAAGGCGGAAAACGCTATGTTGTAAGTGATAAATATGGCACTCAATTTCTTTTAGATGAACCATCTGTTACCTCAAACTACAAACCTATTACTTTGATTGGTTCCGTTATGGACTACAATAATGCCGGCTTAAACTTCTCGCTTGATATCACCAAAAAGATAAGTATGAATAACAATGTTGCTTATTTCACAAATGAAAGAATCAATAAGATCGCGGGCCTCACCGAAAAACCGGACGAAGTTTATGATATTCTTAAAGGATATTATCTTGAAGAAGCGCTAAACAGTGCAGATTCTCCGATGTCTTCATTTGAGAAATTAATATTTAATCAAACAATTTATCCTCCGCAGCAATACACATACAAGTCTTACACGAGAGCGAGAACAGTATTTTCTTTCAATTGGAATTCTGATATTAATCAAAGACAACAAAATAAAGTAGATAATTTTTCTGGTCTAACATCTAATAGTTCAAGTATATGGCCACTAGATGTTGATCCAAATTGGGCAAACTTTTCTACTCCTTTAATAGAGCATTTAGGCTTTAATGGTTATATTGATGCTTCTTCTGATATTCAAAAAACTACTAGTTCTTTTGGAATCTTACAAAATCATTACAGTCAAGTAGCTGAAGGGTTATCAAATATTGGATTAAATTATTACAATCCCACGTTTGGTTCACAATCAGCTACTCCAAACATTTTTTTAAGACCTGCTCCTTTGTATTCTAGAAGACATGCTTTGTTTCCATCTGAGTCTTGTGTTGCTCCAACAGGAAAGACTAGTCTAGCCACGGCAGATTTAACAGAAGATACTATTTTTGGTGGTGAAGCAGCTTGGGATGTTCCGCGACAATCCGGTAAATATCCGTTCTATGATTCATATGCAGAATATTCTGATGAAATGAGAAGAAAAGCAAAAGACTACACAGTAATTCCGGAATTTAAAATGTCAAATCATGTTCCGAAGTTTTTATCTTCTAGTGCTTTTAACACACCAGAAGACATTTTCGATATAACCGGTTCGAAATCAGATATAAACAACTCATCACAAGATAATTTTTATCAGATATATTCTAATTCTGATTTTCTTAAGAACTTTGATATAGTATTGGAAGACCACAAAGATTTTACAGATCCGTCAAAGATAACGTTAAAATGTAAAGCGTACAAAAAACTAATTCCATACAACGGCTTTTATCCAGTTCAAAGAACTGTTAATTTAGCAGAGCAATTTTATTCTTCTTACTCAAGTTTTACCACAGTCTCCACGGCCAGTGCTTATTCACCTTTGTTTGGCTCGGCTACGTCAGTAACAGTCGTACACGGCTTTCAAAATATTATGGCGCCTTTATTTGCACCAGGAGTTTTATTTAATTCAATTAAATCAGGTGTTGCTGTTGATTATCCCATTCTAACTTCTCTAGAATTCATTTCACAATCCAGTGATATAGGATATATGATTCAAGGCAGTGGTTTTGATAAAAGAATACCGTTTGAGGCTTTATTGGAACCGGAGAAGCATTTATCAGATTTCATCCTAGTTTCAAATGAGCCTCACCCATCAGGAAATTTATCATCTTCCGCTTTTTGGGATGGTCAAGGAGACGAGCTATATTCTAGAATGGCCAATAACTTTATAGCAGAGATTCCAAATTTCTTTTTGAAAGGAGAACAATTTACAACTCTCGCTTCTTCTCCGCAAAACGACCCTAACTTTGGCCAAACAGAAAATAATAAAGATGTATATACAATGAGAATTAAAATGTATCGATCAATGGATTCTGCTAATGCTTCTGTTACTAGTTCAAATGCATCTTTAAATACACGTTATGTTCCTCCGCAAGATATAATTGCTTCCGGAAGAGAAGAGACAATAACAATGTATTCTCGTCCATCTGCTTTTGGTCCTCCATTTGCTGCTCAAGCGATTGTTGCTGATTTTGATGCAGATCCTTATTTGGTAGATGGTGCAGTTATCAGGCCAGATCCATCAAAAGGTTTAAACTATCCATTTACTCCTCCGTATTATCACGGACAGGCTTGGGCAGATATAACATTCACGCCAACAGAAAAAAAGAAATATTCAATTTCCGAAATACTTGCTTCTTCTTCTGTGGAATACTACCGTTTTGACACACACCCTTTCACTACAACAGGAAGTACTTTCACCGACAATGTTATGAATTTAGATGCATCTTTAAATATATTCACAAAAGGGACTCTTGGAGAAGTACCAGAAAACATTCAAGATTTCGCTTCTGTTTCTGGTCTAAGCTTGGACGATGAATCTCTTTCCCGTTGGATAATCCAACCCAAATTTGAATCTCCTATTTTAAACTTCAATCACTTAGATAAAGATGAAAGCGACAATGTTACTTTGCCTCTAACTTCACAAAGGAGAACACAACTTCCTATTGGTATGTGGCATCAATATGGCCGTATTCCCTCAGAGACAGAAGGCATTTATCTTCAAGTAACCGACATTCCAAAGAACTGGGTGGAAGGACGATTAGGGCATGGTAATTATAACAGAACTGGGTCTCTTGCTGATCTTTGTGGATTTCCTCAAAATCCTGTCAAACTTGGTCAAATTAACAACAGAAAGAAGATCTCCGAATGTGTTGTTGCAATTCCGTTTATTGAAAACTCCGGAGTTAAAGAATTTTTCAAATTAGATCAAAAATTTGTTGATGAAGCAATCAACGGAGAATCCAATGCCGAAGAAACACTTGTTGATCTTGTTGATAAGATGAAGCGCTTTATTTTCCCTCCATCGTTTGACTTTGTGAACTTTCCACAGAATGTCGATCCGATTGCAATGTATGTATTTGAGTTCTCCGTTTATCTATCTCAGCAGGATCTCGCAGACATTTGGCAGAATGTTCTTCCAAAGTTTGGTAGACATCATGGTGTTGAAGAGGCATCGATATCTCATTCACTATTGGGAAACAAGAAACTTATCAATAAATCAAAGCTTCGTGAGGATGTTCGCTGGATGGTATTTAAGGTCAAACAGAGAGCAGCTTCTCGTTATTACGATCAAGTATTCAAGAAAAAAGGCACAAAATTAACAGACCTAATCACAGAGGTTACAGCAGATGCAGCAGGTCCTCGTTCAAAGATTCAATACAACTGGCCTTATGATTTCTTTTCATTAGTAGAACTAGTTAAGATTGATGCTTCGGTTGAATTTTCTGATGTTGAAACTGACGATAACGGCAACGAAACAGTTGTTCCAAAAGTTGCAACAGAAGAAAACGCAAGAATTCAATTGAACACTTTGTTCCCAAAAGGTAAGAAATGACATTTTTTGACAAAAAGACAGAAGTTATGAAAGTTGAGTTGACACCTCTTGGAAGATACAAACTTTCGATTGGAAGACTTAAACCTCATCATTATCGTTTCTTTGATAACAATGTGGTGTATGACAGTCAAGCCATCGGAGTGACCGAGGATCAAAACGATGCTGATCCGAGAATAAGAGAGAACACGCCAATCCTCAAACAAAACCCCAACATCACTGGTGTTGAGACAATGATCAAGATTATTGAAACAGATGATATCACCGTGCAACTTGAAGAGTTTGATATTTCTCAACCAAACATGGTTAAAAGAAAGATGAGAAAAAACAAGAGAGATGATCATATCAATCAACTCCCTTACAATCTGGGAACTGTTGAATATGACTCTACAATGTCGCCGTCATTTAAGGTTGATGCATTTAGAGGAAAATTTGCTTCGACAACAAATCGATTTTATGCATCAGATAATATTCAAACTGCTTCTATCCCACAGATCGATGTGGAAGTTAACTATGATGCCTATGTATCATATGCAGAAGAAGATACAAATGATTACAATTTTGATATTCAAACAATCGGACCTTTTGCCGATGGTGGTAAAATTGTTATCAAGTCACAAAATCCTTTGATAAGAATCAAAGAAGCGCATTCATTTGATGAAAAAGAAAACTTTCATATAACAGCTTACCGAGTCTTCTTAGAAAATACCGGAAGCGGATTAATTTATGAAAAGATGACATTTCTTAAGAAAAATTCTCAAATATTAAATGATATGTACGTAGAAGATAACACAGAGACCACAGAAGAAGCACAACAATATCAACCTGATAAAGTTCCATATTTCTTTGACTTATTAGTTGATAAAGAAATACCGGAATCTGTCTATTGTGCAACGATCGGAGATTTGAAAATCAGAAACATTTATCTAGATGACGAGATAATTTGTCCAGATCAAGTGGCTGATCAAATGTTTAATATTTACGATTCAAATGTTAGACCAGAAGATTTAGAGGATTGTGATTAATGAGCGATAGTTTAATCGGAACAGAATATTTTCCAAATGTTTACTTTGAAGAAGTAAAAGTATTTAGTGTTGCTGGTGATGACCCAACTCCCAGTAAGTCAATTGAAGCTAAGATTTGTTTGTTCGATACTTTTCCCGGAACATGGTCAAAAAATGATGATTTCTTTAATAGTCTGGAAGTAATCATAACAACAATAGAACACGAAGAAATCTTTCAGCAATGTCAAAATGGAGACCTTCCTAATTTTATGTTTCCTTCTAGACATCATGTTATAAAAAGTATTGCAGAGTTTGACAAAAAAGTAGTGACCTTTGAAAATTTGAATGGAACCTACACAAAATTTTATTACAAGATAACAGGACTAGATTTAAGAGTCGACTCAGATCCGTTAGAGATAAAAAATTATCAAAAAACTTTTGGTTTATTAGCAGCTGCTGGAATGTCAAAAACAAATCTAAGAGATTCATACAACATGGATTTGAAGTTTCATACCTCTCCTAGTGTAGAAGATGTTACAATATTATTGCAACCAGGTGCAAACAACCGAGGACCTGTTATCGGTGGTAATTTGATAACAACATATGACAATGACAGTGGTGAAACGAGAACATATTCCAACAACATGTTAAACTATTTCACAGGCCCATGCAGAATGCAGATGGTAAAAAAAGACGGCCAATTTTTGTTTGCAAAAAAGTCTCACATTTTCTATGAAAAAGAAACACAAAATATCTGGAATGGCCCTGTTCATATGAATGGAGATGAATACATGGCTGGTTCTTTTCATCTTTCCGATGCACAACCTTTGTTAGATAGGATGTCAATTGATACAAATATTTTAGTTGATAATACTAATGAAGAGATAGAATATCAAAACACATCAACTCTTTCTTCTGGATATGGAAGATTCAAAGATTTTCACCAAGAAGATATTTTAGAAGATATCAATAGAAATGTTAATAATACATGTATTTTAGACATGCAATCTATGCTAGCCACAGAGAGTTATCATGGAAACTTGATTTTATCAAATGATCCGGAAACATTCAGAGAAATATCAGAGAATACCAATATAAAAGACATTGAAGTAAAAAGATATCCTATCAATAATCTTGTTTCTATGAATAGAATTGGATTGATGAGAGTTGGATTAAACCTTAGTAGTCCAACTTTAATTGCAAGATCTCAAAATAATCACCAAACTATAAAAGAAAAAACTTTACTAAAATCTCCTTCCTCTAAATTTCTTTCAGTGAACCCGAAAAGAATTACAAACAGATCACTGAAAAGAGAAGCAGATGAAAATTATGCAACCAAAGACTTAATTGAAAATTCAGTTAAAATCGGAAAGATACAACAAATCAATTTAAGTTTACCGAAAAACCTTCGAACAGTTAATTTTACTGATTACGATATCTCGACAGCAAAACCAGGTAGATACAAATATCAAGTAAGTGTGACTATGAGAGACGAGCCGTATTTGTATTGCAAGAATCTGTTAAAAGAAGCAATTGGATATCATAAAAAAATATCTAATCTTTTTAGTGTTTTAGAAATGAAAAATGTCTGGAAAGAGGATCATTATGATTCTTCTTTTATCTCTGATTTTTATTCTCAATATGGAATGACTCAAGATGTTGGTGATAGTGGTTTACCTAAATTATCAGTTACTGATTCTTACAAAGAAAGTTATTTAACTTTATCATACGATACGTTGTATAGAATAGAAAAACTTTTGGGAATAAAAAATCCTCGTTCAACAAATCAATACAAAAACTTCTTGAACCTATTTTTGACCAGCCCAGAAAAACTAAATATTTTAATTAAGTACTACGAAAACTGCATCGACAGGTTCAGAAGAAATTACAGACTTACTGATGGAGAAGGATACGAAAAGTCAAGTTCTAAAAAAAGAAAAGATAGAGGAACAATACAGAAAACAATCGCACTGGATAAAGAATACAAGAAAGAAGTCCTTAAACCCATTGGGATAAATTTCATCACACCGAACACCAATCTAGAACTTACTAGAATTTCCCCATCATTTTTTAATACCAGAGCCAACAATGAAATAAAAAAATTCTTTAATGGCACGATTGGTACCAACAATGAAGAATTAATGTCGTTACCTGAATCTGTTAGAGCCGATTTTTCAAATTTAGAAAAAAATAAGTACATGAGTTTTTCTCCTTCTAAGATATTCTTCGGAGGAAAAGAGCTTGATACTTCCGAAATTAACCCAGAATCTTTCGATGCAGAGTTTTACAAAGGACTTAGAATAGCAAAAAGTCTTTTCTCCGGAGAAAGTACAGAAGAAGAAATAATACCAAATGAAGAAAGTATAGAAGAAGAACTCATAGATTCTAGAGAATTTCTTGGAGAAGAAACAAAGTTCAACAGAGCTTTTCTAGCTAACGTCAATAATATTAATAAACTAACAAAAATTAGAAGAACTTTTCCGATATTAGAAAATAGAATTTTAAAACAAAACAGAAGTAATTTATCTTTACAATCTTTTGAAGTTTCTAACCCTCAGAGTTTGCTATTCAAAAAAGTAAAAACAGAAGCTGCAAAAATTCCTATGCAGATTAAAGCTTTGTCTCTTCTAAGAACAAATTTAACAAAATTTGATGTAAGCAGTTTGGGTTTTGATCCTCTTTCAAATCCCCAGACTCAAGAGGTGTTTGAGCAAAACTATTTAAATTTAGGAACTGTGAAAGTTTTAGAAGGATTTGAAATGAAAAATGGAATTATGAATCTTTCAAACCCAATTTATTCAGAAATTGATTCTAGAAAAATGGAAATGATTGGAAATAAAAGAATGCTTTGTAGAGTAGAAAAATTATCATATGACAATTTAACAGCCAAAAATAATAATTTTAATGTTTTCGATAGTGTTTTTGTTATGGAATCAGAAAACAGCGATGATAGTGGTCTTTTTATTGGTGATCAAGAAGTGCAACAAACGAGTCTTTCTCCATCTGGTCCGCAAGAAATTATCCAAGATTTACCAGTAATGCAAGAAGCACCGGAAGCAGTTCAATTAGATCTTAACAACGTTCTTCAAATAGAAATTCAAGGAGAAATAACTTTTGCAAATTTTAGAAGCCAAATAATTACTCAGCATCCGAACAACGCAGGTCCACTAATGGACTATAACTTAGAGCAATATACAGATACACGAACTGTGCCGTCATTACCAGACGATGCTTTATCTTTGTCTGGAATGAACGTAGAACAAGTCACAATACAGAACAACCCTATTACCAATACTGTTGCAGAACAAGTGACAACATATGAAGAACCTGGAGATTACTAATGACAACATATTCCTTGATTGATACAGAAGAAATTGGAAGTGATCCTATAAAGTCTTTATTTTTGATAGATCAATTTGATTCATCAGTAGCAGAATATGAAATTTTGAATGAACAATACTCCAGCACAGATAACGGGTATGTGAATATTGTTCAAGAAGTTGAAATAACATTAAATGCTGCTCTCCCACAGAGCTTCACTCAAACATTATTAGATCAATTAGGCGCAGCCGAAACTTCTCATTTGGTTCATAATACAACAATCTTTATACAAGATGAAGATGTTGCACAAAGCACCGTAGGAAATAATACAAGATACCAGTCGGATGCTTTCTCGCACTATAACATTAGAAATGATGAATATGAAAGACTCTCAGAGGTAAATAATGAAAGGATTTTTCCTAATTATCTTCTTGGCGCTCTCTGGAAAAAAGAAGGTCCACTGCAGCTTTCGAATACAAAAATAGAAGAATACTACACCATGTTTAATGCGATTCCTTCATTGGTAGATTCTAATATCCTCTCTGAGCCTCCTAGAATAAATGGATATGAATTTGATAATGAAGAGATTGCTTTTAATTCTAATGGATTTATTGACTCAGCATTAGAAGAAAAAACAGACTATTACAAAGTTTTATTAAATAATTTCAACGAACCTAGAGATCTGTATGCAAGTGCAAATACACATGTTTATGTTGATTTCGATTATACTCAAACAGATTCTACAAAAACCGGAAATACACCATTTTTCAATAGAATAAAACTACCTTTTGCTAATAGAGCAGTGCCAACAGTGTTTCCAAATGGTACACTAGGAGAACAACAGCAAACCGTGAATTCTTATTCTCCAATAAATGTTATTTTCTCACAATGTCAATTGTCAGATGTATTGTTGAAAAGTTTCCGACAATCAAATTCTATCAATAGAAATTTTACTGTTAATGGTAATGAAATGGATATCAAAGTTTATGATATTTTAGACTTAATTGAAAATATCGATGTTGCTGGGTTGGAAGATAGGAGCGATGAAATGTTCTTAAAAAGTCCCAACGAACCTTTGATTTCTCAGCAAAATAATCCTTTTTTGTTTTTCTTTTACAAATTAAAATTAAAAGGAAAAATGAGAAATAGAAATAAAGCCAATCTAAAAACTTTCGAAGATCTGGTAGTTCGTGGAGAGCCACATAAAAAAGAAAATATTGGTTTCAAAGTTGTGAAAAGAATACAAGGTAGAAACACGCCAATACAAACTTTTTATTTTGCTAATCGTGTAGGTTTAGAGGATTTTGTTGACACACAAGTAAAATTTGATAGAGTATATACTTATGAAGTGATTGCCCTCTATGCTATCTACGGCTCAGAATATTCTTACACTTTCATTACATTACCTGACATTACATTACCTGATGAAGAAAGAAAATTTACAATAAGATTTCAAAACAACCCATCGATCAAAATAGCCGAGCTACCGGTAAAAACACATACTATGAGAATTGTCGATCCTCCACCGATATTACCAGAAATTTCTTTTTTCAATCAGAAAACTACAAAAAACATGTTGAAAATTAATTTCGAACATCAAGATGGAAACTATGTAGATGAATACAATATCCGACCTATTAGAAGCTTTGCTGGTAATCAAGAATATTTAAGTAAATTAAATCAATACTTTAATTCTGATAATGTTCTTATGCACACCGGTAAAACATCAGAAGGTATTTATGAGATTTACAGACTTGAACAGCCTCCAAAAACAATAAAAGATTTTGAAAATTCTTTAATAGCCGTTGTGCAATCCGGAGTAGTCTATGCAAATGGACAGAGATCAAAGAATGGTGTCTTCGTTGATTACATTAGACACCAACAAAGATACTATTATGCTTTTAGAGTTTTAACTCATCGTGGCAATCCCTCAGAGTTATCACCTGTTTATGAAGTAGAAATGTACGAAGACGCAGATGAAACTTTCATGAGTTATGGAATTTATGAAATGGAAGAAAGAGAAGAGTTCTCTAGAAACAACAAAATGAGAAAATATTTACAAATAGTACCGAACTTTGAACATATAACACCAAATGATGTAGATTTGATAAGTGAATTCACAAACACAAATAATGCTCTTACAGCATTAACTTTGGGATTGAAAGATTTGGATCAAAAACTATTTGAATACAATAACAAAAACAGATACATCAAGTTAAGACTAGAATCAAAAAATTCTGGTAAAAAAATCGATTTAAATTTGATGTTTGATATAAAAAAACAAACAAACTAATTATTTTAAACAATTTTAGGAGTGAAGTAATGGCCTTTCAAGATAACAGCGGAGATATAATATTCGATGTAGTGCTAACAGACGAAGGAAGAAGAAGATTGTCTGCTGGTGATGGAACGTTCAATATTGTAAAATTTGGACTTGGAGATGATGAGATAAACTATACACTGTACGATACAACAGTTGCAACACAAAATCAAGATATTCAAATTTTGCAAACACCGATATTCGAAGCATTCACAAACAACACTAGTGTAATGAGTTCAATGTTGATGAGTATACCAAGAAACAACTTGTTTTATCTACCAATTTTGAAAATAAACGAAGTGGCAGATACACAAAAAACACAATTCCATAGTGATGGAGTTTTTTATGTGGCAGTGGATGCGAATACTGAAAATAACAATGATGTAGCAAACCTCACTTCCTCTATTGCTTACAATCAACAGAATTCTCTCGTTACAGGAGTAATGCTTGGGTTTAGCACACAAAAAGCTTCTAATTATATTAGAATCGACGCAGGTATTGACAACGACGCAGTTCCACCATCTACAAATATCTCTGATTTGTTTTTAGATGAAACTAGCTACACAATTGAAATAGACAACAGACTTGGTACTATCGTAAGTCATGATGGAAAAACAAGACTTGACAATGCTTCGGTAGATGATGATAATATCGCTCTTTACGTAGTATCAGCCGAGACTGATCCTGCTTTTGTACTAGTTAATACCGATACCGGACCAAATAGCGCAGAACAAGTTATTTCTGGTGCAAGATCGACTTATTTGCAATTTAGAATAGCATCCACTGTGAATCTAAGACAATCAGACTTTCTATTTAATAGACTCGGTAGCACAACTACTATGACAAATAAAGGCGGTAATACATCCACTGTTAACTTTATCGATAGTCTTGTAAAAGTAACAGGTATCAATACAGGTTATTCTGTAGATCTCCCAATCAGATTCGTAAAATTATAATAGGTGAAATAAATGGCTTCAACACATAAATTCTTAAGTCCCAACGACAAAATCTCAACAAAAACTTTGCTTCATGAGGCAATCCCTCTAACCGGTACAATTCTTTCTGGTACATACAGTGACAATAATATTAAAAATTATTCTCATGGAATGTTTCAAAGTGTCTATGATTATCCTTATCTAAGTTCTTCGGCAAATCATATCTTTGATATTACTTTTGGATATGCTTCTGATTCAGGATTGTATAATACTAGCAATGAGCAAAATACAAAAAAGACAAACATTTACAATCAAATGGCGCAAGTTATGGTTGGCTATGACAAGACCGGTTCTATTCAACAATTTGACGAAGATGGAAATCTCGCAGACGGAACAAAACTTAAAGAAAATGTTTTCTTGTCTTTCTCTCGCCTCCTTGTAAAAGATGAAATTAAACGTGGATCTTTCCAGATGACAGTGTCTGTTACTGGTGCTTATAATCCCGGAGAATTTGGTAAAACAATTATTATTTCTGATAATGGTGCTGTTAACGATTATCGTATCAATTCTCCCGTTGGAGAATATGGTATTCTTTATGCTTCCAATAGTTCTGGGCAAACAAACATCGATAGCACTATGACAAGCTCAACTAAAACCGGTTACGCTCCTTGTGGACTCATTTATTACCAAGCAGGTGTCGCTGTTATCTCTGGATCAGTATTTACACTTTCTTCAAGTGGCGGTATCCTTTCTTCTTCTGTTGACGGCGGTGGATCTGCTATTGATTTTGGAAATGGTTTTACATTCAGCGATGCTCTTACAGGATCAACAATTTCATCAAGTGCAAACCTTTTGAGAGAAAGAATTCAAAATATTCAATTTAACAATACAGTTGAATTAAATTCTACAATTTATTTCTGCCGTATCAATCATAATGAATTCAACTATTCCGCTAATCCAACTTATCTTTCTCAATCTCAGATTCGCGTTAAGTCGCAAGCCTCAGATGCTCCTGTTTCCTACATTACAACAGTAGGACTCTACTCAGCGGATAATCAACTTCTTGCAGTTGGAAAACTTTCAGAGCCTTTGAGAAAAGATCCTACAATTGAGTACACACTCAGAGCACGACTAGACTACTAATATGTCCCATAAAGAATTCGGTCCCAATGATGTTTTTATCAACAGGGTAAAAATGCACCCTGAATGGGACTTCTTTATTTATAATTCAGAAGTTTACATCAATAATTCTCAGAACATCTCAGGATCTTTATCAGATACATACAAAGGTGTTCCACCAGGCTATCTAAGTCTCTACGAATACAACCTAAACAGACCAGCTGCCTCTGGTTCAAATATCAGGCCTTTTCTAGAAGCAAATGGAAACTATAAAATTAGATTCAAAAAAGATTTATTAAATATGCTTGGGCACACAAAAGATGGAACAGTGTGGAATTTTGGCGAAGGAGACCAAATAGATTCTTCTTACAGCATGTCAGCTTCGATAACAAGACAATTTTTAGAATTAGAAACATACCACTATGTGAATGCGCCCAACTCTTTTGGTGTAGGTTCTGTGACCCACAACCATACATCAAGTGCGATTAAAAATGCATGCCTGAAATACAGAACTTTAAATCCGTCTTTTTCAAATGTAGCTGTTTCATCTTTAACGGCATCTGGAAAATCTCCACTTGATACAATGTTTGAGAACGATATCAATATGATCAATGTTCCATCTATTTTTTATGGCTCTGCTATCAAAAAAGGTTCCGTCACATTAAACTATTATATAACAGGTAGTGTGATATCTACTGCAAAAGACGAAAACAGAAACGGACAATTGATATCAACTTATGGAGCAACTTCCGGAAGTGTTATCGGTCATGTTCTCTATGATCACGGTATCTTATTTTTTCCTTCCGCATCAGCTTCAACATCTTCATTAGATTCTGGAAACGGAATTACATACAATGGTTCAGCCGATGACGCTAGATGGATTCATTTTGGACATGGATCAAATGAAAAAGACAACAGCGGTGCTTCTGTAACTCCCGATACCTCTCATGTTTCAGCAAGTTATTCAATTAATTTTGAAGGAACAACATACAAAAATACAATGACTATGTTTTGTCATGCTGATAAGGGAGAATTCAATTTTTCTAACAATCCAACATATGTAAATCTAGAGCAAAGCGCATCTATAGAAGGCTTCTCTTTATCTAACGCTACTTACGAAGATTACTCAACAGATTTGGTAAACATTGCATCTTCATCATTTCACAAAGGTGAAGATGAGTTCCGTAAAGTAACTTACATCTCTAAAGTTGGAATCTATGACGAAGACAACAATCTTCTCATGACTGTGGATCTCGCGAGACCATACAAGAAAGAAGAAAAAGACAATTTTACATTCAAAATAAAATACGATTTATTGTAAAAAATAGTAATATTTTCTTGACAATGTTCCGTTTATATGTTATACTATATAATAGGAGTTAATATGATATTAGGATTAGATATTAGTACAAGTAAAATAGGATATTGTGTTCTTGATGAGAATAGCAAAATAATAGCAAATGAGTTTATGAAACTTAAACCATTACAGCTAGAAGACAGAGCAGAGATATTCTATGAGTTTTTATCTGTTCTTAAGAAGAAACACAAGATAGAACATGTATTTATAGAAGAGCCATTTACAATGTTCGGTGGTGGAAGAACTACTGCTGGTACCATGGCTAAACTTCAGAGATTTAATGGTATGTGCTCATTCGCTGTCAGAAGAATATTCAAGATCAACCCAGAACTTATTCCAGCAAACAAAGCAAGGAAGTCAGTTGGTCTTAAGATCAAGAGAGGCGAAGATACAAAAAAGAAAATTATCGAATGGGTTGAGACAAAATATCCAAATGATTTTGTTTATCAGTTAACTAATTATGGTAATCCCAAACCGGGTACAGATGATAAAGCTGATGCTGTTGTTATCGCATTAGCAGGAATGGAGTTACTAAATGAAGCTGACACAAACAGAAATAAAACAGATAATTAAAGAAGAACTGGAAACCGTTTTAAGCGAACAATTAAGTGATCAAATTACTTACAAACAACTTCGGGGAATTCTAGAATTAGCAGCAGGTATCAAAGGCAATGTTGCTCGCGAATCTCTTAAAGCTATAGCAAAAGGAGCGGATCTATCAAATGATGTAGTTTCTCTGATAGGAGGAGTTATGGGTTTAGCCGAGAATAAAGAATCAATAAACGAAGTCGTTCTTACATTGGCTGCAGTGGTTGGCGGTATCAAGGCAGTCGCCGGTGCTAAGGCACTGTATTCACTTGGCAAAGCAGCGTATGACAAATACAAAGGAAAGCCAACTAGCGTAACAGATAAGATGCCTTTGTTGGATATTTTAAACTTAGACCCCAGATATTCTGAGATACTAGATGATAGACTTGAGGAAGAATTTATTATGTGGTGGCAAGAAAGAGTTAAAAGTAAACCAGACGGAGAATTAGTAGATACAAATGAGCTGAATGTTAATATTTTGTTGCCCAAGTGGTTGAAAGAAAAGTATCCTAAAGTTAATCTAACCGCAACAAACCCAGATGTACCCGATGCCAATTTTCAGTACAGTGTTAGAAATACAAAACGAGCTTTAAATAAATTATCTAAGCAAAAAGCAGTTTCTGATATTGTTTAATTTTTTTCTTGACAAATCTTTCTCACCGTGTTATGATATATTATATCCTTGAGGAGGGAGTATGGAAGAGAAATTAAGAATTATCCGAGACATTCTTGGAGCATATCGTCAATCATCTAATGAGTTTTTGTTTCAATGTCCGTTTTGTGGTCATCACAAAAAGAAAATGTCGGTAAACTTTGGCATCAATGCGTTCAAGTGCTGGGTGTGTGATACGCGTGGTAAAAACATTTATCGTCTCGTTCGTAAGTTCGGTACATACCAGCAGAAACAGAAATGGCTTGAACTTGATGGTCGCCTTGATCTATCCGAGTTTGACAAGATGTTTATGGAAATGAACGATGAAGAGATCGAACAAGTCACTGAATTACCACCACATTTTGTGTCTCTGTGTAATAAACACTTACCCAAGTCTTCTCAACGTCCTTTGGAATATCTGAGAGAACGAGGCATTACAAAGAGTGAGATTCTCATGTGGAAAATTGGATATTGCACAGAAGGAAGATATGGTGGTCGCATTATCGTTCCATCATTCAATAACGCAGGTAATCTTAATTACTTTATTGCTCGTTCATATGTGGGACACAGAATGAAATATCTCAACCCACCCATCAGCAAGAATGTTGTGTTTAATGAACTGTTCGTTGATTGGGATGAACCTGTTATTCTTGTTGAAGGATTATTTGATGCAATCGTTGGAGGACAGAATGCAATACCTATTCTTGGCTCAACATTACGAGAAGAAAGTAAACTGTTCCAAGCGATTGTTCTCAACGACACGCCGGTTTATCTTGCTCTTGATGAAGACGCTCAAAAGAAACAAGAACACATGATTCGAACAATGCATAAATATGACATTGATATGAGAGTCATTGACACAAGAAATGTCGATGATGTAGGTTCAATGAGCAAAGAGCAGTTTTTAGAAAGATACTCAAATGCTTACGAACCAGACATCGACGAAATTAATTTCTTTAATCAACTAGCCAAAATATGAAATACCAGCTAAGAATGCTAATAAAGAAAAAACAGCAATTGGAGAAAAAATTTCTTCATCGTCTCCATCAAAAACACCACTGGCAAAGATGCCTTCAATTAGCTCAACACCAGCTAAACCACCTACAATAATAATAACCGCAATAATAACTTCCACATTAAACCCTCCCAAGTCTTGCTAAAATAAATAGAAAAAAAAACTTGACAAGTCGGGAGAATATGTTATAATATAAATATGCTAATCATGAGGAGGAAATATGAAAATAGCACACATATCTGATACACACATTCGTAATCTTAAATATCACTACGAGTACAAGTTGGCTTTTGCTGATATGTACAAAAAACTTAAGCAAATGTCACCAGACATTATTGTTCACACAGGAGATATTGCACATACTAAAACTCAACTATCACCAGAGTTTTTTCAAATGTGCTCGTCGTTCTTGTATAATCTTGCTGAGATCGCACCTACTTATATTATATTAGGTAATCACGATGGCAATCTCAAGAATGATAATCGCCAAGATGCTATCACTCCAATTGTTGAAGCATTGGAGCACAAAAATATTCACCTACTGAAAGATTCAGGAGAGACAAAAGTAAATGAAAAAATCACTCTCAACGTTTTATCAGTATTTGATAGAGAAAACTGGATTAAACCAACTGATGGAGACGCTATTAATATCGCTCTTTATCATGGTTCTATTCATGGATGTCAAACTTCCCAAGGCTTCGTTATTCAAGAAGGTGAAGACTCTGTTGATATATTCAATGATTTTGACTTTGCTCTTCTTGGCGACATTCATAAGCAGCAGAAAATGGACCTCAAAGGACGAGTCCGTTATGCCGGATCCACGATCCAACAAAACTTCGGAGAATCAATCAACAAAGGTTTC
>Ga0255759_10001313_pt1 | contig 22338 bp, 31 predicted proteins | sample 101ome_20_FD_179959 | JGI IMG/M metagenome (GOLD analysis project Ga0255759, IMG submission 179959) | Coastal salt marsh microbial communities from the Groves Creek Marsh, Skidaway Island, Georgia - 101404AT metaG (version 2) | ecosystem: Environmental > Aquatic > Marine > Intertidal zone >...
CAGATATAGTCAATACATTAACTTTAGTTAGTTCTTCTTGTCCATTGCCAAAAATAATTTTGTAATCATCACCTGATGATACTTTGTTCCTCATTATATAATAACAAAAAGTACTACCAACACCAGCAAAATGTTCTGTTTTAATTCGATCATCCATATTCAATAATTCTAGATCACCTACTGTGACTTTTGTTTTAGGACCAATATGTCCTTTTTCAAAAGCAGTAGCAATAGCAGTAGGTGAAATAAGTGCTAATATACCATTAGGTTTTAACACTTCCATTCCTTTATTATGGAACTTAGCATATAAAGGAGTTTTACCATTACCTTTAAATGGTGGATTGCCAACCACAATGTCAAACTTCATAACAATATCTTCATTAATAAACTCACTTTTTGTGTATGTGCCTTTCAGTTTTAATCTGCCAACGGTTGTACGAATACGTAGATTGTTAGCCTCAAAACCAAATACTCTGTTCTTAATATTTTCTATGGAATGTCCAGCGTCAGCAAGCCTACGCTCTATAGCACTAACAAACTGCCCGCCACCAATGCTTGGGTCTAAAAATGTAGTAGTTGAGCTAGTCCAAACCTCAGTTGGAAAAGCATCAAGCATTGTATTTACTAAATCTTTTATATCAAAGCGTCTTCTTTGGAGCATCTTGTCCTGGGTGAGGTGTGTTGCTATTTTCTGTTAGAAAATAGCAACCTTTTTTTATTTTTACTTAGCAGCATTAGCCATAGCAACCATCTCAGCGTGAGCTTCGTTGATAACACCAAGCTCAAATAATCCAGCTACTACATCAACATCTACTTTGAAGTCAGCTACAAAGTCTGCTCTTAGCTCACTGCTATCCTTTACAGCAGCAAGTCCTGCTGACACTGTACCTTCGTCACTAGCGTATAGTACCATATCCAAGTGCTCTACAATAGCAGTAATAACTTCACGCACACGAGCGAGCTCCTTAGCAGCCTCACGCTCCTCAGCGTCAGTAGCCTCACCGTTCTTCTTCTTACCAGCAGCTTCTTTCGTCTTGCCCTTCTCAGCAACTTCTTGAAGTTCTGAGCGGAATGCTTCAGCATCACTAGCAAGTAACGCCTTCATCATACCAACTGTCAACTTGTCAATGTCAGCCAACTTGCCAATCGCTCTGCTTACAGCACTTCTGTTCAGCGCATCTACTAGGTAGTCATCAGCAGCAATCTTGACAGCACCTTGTGCTTGGCAAGAGAACAAGTCCAATGTGTCAAGTACCTCAGCCATAATCTCCTCCATTGTCTTGGAAGGATTCTTCTTCTTTTCCTTCATTGCTGTTTCGAGGATCAAAGCATCAAACTTATCATCTCTGTTAGGATCAAAGCTGAGTGAGAAAATACGCCCTACCTTGTTCTCATCTGATGGAGTCAATGCTCGTGAAATCTTTTGTACAGTAGCACCAAACTGTCCACCGTCATAAGCTAGGTAAAGCTCTGTAATCTGTGGGATTGAGAATGAGCGCTGAGCTAAGTTAGAAGCAATAATAATAACTTGCTCTCCTCGTCTGTTAGCAAGTGTAATCTCGTCCAATACAATCTGCTGAGCTCGACGATTGTTTACTCTCTTGCCATTGATCTCGTTGCCACCGTATAGTGTAACAATGTGGTAACCTGCGCCTAGTGCCTTCTTGAAAATGCGTCCTACCTCAGCCAAGTTCTCATTGCGGATCTTACCAAAGAAAAACATACGAGTTGGTAAATCTCTGTCAGCCAACTTACGACTGGCAAATGTTTGGCGCTTTACACTGAGCTCGGGAAGATTGTGCTTGCTCTCAAACATAGCTTGTAGCATTGAGATGAGGAAATTTTCAGCAAGCTCTGGGCAGGTAGCAAACTTGCTCCAGCTTGGAAGCAGTTTGAACTCGCTCTCTGGAAGAGTTTCGAGGACCTTGTTGACGACACCTACCAAGCTCATTTGGTAGCTCTCTACCTTTGCGACTTTCAAGTCACGCTTGGTGTCCAACGCAAACATTGTGTTTACAAAGTGCTTTGCCATTGTGTTTCTTTTAGCTGCCATTGTGTATCCTGTGTTGGATGTGTAAAAAGTGTTAGTTGCTGTCCTAACTGTATGTATATATTATAACACCATTGCGGAAATAGTCAAGCCTTTTTTTATTCTTTTTATAAAAAAAGTTGTCTTTTTTTCTCCGCTCATCGTCAGCCCTGTGTGCTGTGGTGTTATGTATTACTTACTATACTTCTAATTATATAGGAGGAGGGCGAAAAAGTCAAGTCTTTTTCTTATCTTTTTTACAGATTTTCAAAGAAATTTTTCACTTCTTCATTCGTCCATAGACGATGGACATCAAAGGTAGGGCAGTAGTCAATGAGCACGGTGTTCTGTCCTCCGCGGATTCTACGGAACTCTTGGGCGAGGGCGACAAAGTATTCTGACAGCACAAATGATTTGATGTTCTCTACCTCAGCATCTGTTGTCACAGGATAGGCAAAGTATGATGGCCCATAGTCTCTGTCATCAACAATAATGTTTTCTTCTTTTAGGGCCTTTGTATTAGATATAATCAGTTTTTGTTCATTATGAAATACAGGCTGGCGTTTGGTGTATACGAAATATTCATTGCCTCTATTGTTACAATAAATTGGATAACAATGTTGTTCTGATTCTGTAGGAGAAAAAGCAGGTCCGTGATTGTTTCTTTTGAACATACGGTTATTTGCCTTCTTTGTGTCTTGACATAAATCCATTACTCTTTTATATACATCTATAATAGGATCTACAGTGTCATATATAAACTCACCTTTAGGAACAGTTATTGTCGAGTCATCATATACAACTTCTATATCACCGTCATAAGACTTATCTACAATCCAAGAACAAATCTTTATACCTACATTGAAATGATTATTCGCAGTAAAATCTACACGCTTCAAACCTTGTAAACCTAGTAATGAAAATCGTTTAGATTTTTCACATACTGAAGTAGGAGTGACCATAGCTACTACACTGCCAAGCTCTAATGCTTTCTTACAAAATAGATTATATATTTTATTCTGTCCGCCTTCTTTATTACCGTCTTGATATGGAGGATTGCCTACAACTACATCAAATCTCATATCTGTGTCACTTTCAATAAAATCCTTTACTTCGTAAGTTCCAATTAATCGGTTTCGCCCAATAGTGGCACGGAGTCTCAAGTTGGAACTATCATAGCCAAATACACGAGATTTGATGTTCTCCGCTGAGTGTCCTGCTTCTCGTAACCTTCGCTCAATTTCTTTTACAAACTGCCCACCGCCAATAGCTGGATCTAAAAATGTAGTAGTGGCAGAAGTCCACATCTCAGTTGGAAGAGCATCAAGTATGTTATTTACTACATCGGCTATACTAAATAGTCTTCTTTGGAGCATCGTCAGCCCTGTGTGCTGTGTGTGTTAGTTGTATTACTTACTATACTTCTAATTATATAGGAGGCGGGCGAAAAAGTCAAGTCTTTTTCTTATCTTTTTTTGGAAATATATTGCGTCAGTAACTGTTTTGTCATACAGTAGTTTCAATAATTTGTATTTCCTCATCAGTGAGGTTCCACTCACGGGCATACTCAAAGCCTGTCTTGATTTGTGACAAATCAATCTTCTTTAAAAATCGTGTACAATCTTTAGCAACACCTTTGAGCTTCATTTTTCTGTAAAAGTATCTTACCGCCTTATTGTTCTCAATAAGTAGCTTCAATGCCTCAGCCTCTTCCATTGTGTCTAGTGTAACACAACCTGTCATTGAGCCTGCGTAAGGCATATCTGTAACAGTATAGCTCTTCTTACTCTCTAGTAGAGTAAAGCAAAATCTAGGAGCAGCAGGAGCAGCATAGTTACCCATTTTAGCAGTCTCAACAGTAAAGTCGTTGCTCACTTTTGGCAGTCGAATTACAGTTTCAACACTACCTGTGCCAATCTTATGCTCAGTTGGACCAAACTCTCTATATGCCCACTCATTTACAGCAAACATCCTAGCACAAATACCACCCTCAATTGACATTTCTGAGGACTTTAGTGCCTTACGCTCTACAAAGTATAGCGTATTATATTTCCACGCATCATACTCTGTCATCAAGTTGATGACATCTACTTGGTTACCATCTTTGATTAGGTCCTTGATAATAGCCTTTGGGCTTATAAAAGCCAATATGCCACCTGGCTTTAATATTGAAAGTGCCTTTTTCCTAAATGTTCTATATAGTGTTGAGTTGCCACCAGTGCCTCCAGTAGTCTTTTTGTCAGCATTGTTGAACGGTGGGTTACCAACTACTACATCAAAATCCATTAATACCTCATTGTCAATTAGATCCTTTACTTCGTATGTACCAACTAGCTTGTTACGTCCTTTAGCAGCACGGAGTCTCAAGTTGGAGCTATCAAATCCAAATACACGAGATTTGATGTTCTCATCTGAGTGTCCTGCTGCTCTCAGTCTGCGCTCAATCTCTTTTACAAACTGCCCACCGCCAATAGCTGGATCTAAAAATGTAGTAGTGGCGGAAGTCCACATTTCAGTTGGAAGAGCATCAAGCATGTTATTTACTACATCAGCTATACTAAATTGTCTTCTTTGAAGCATCGTGCCCTGTGTGCTGTGGTGTTATGTATTACTTACTATACTTCTAATTATATAGGAGGCGGGCGAAAAAGTCAAGTCTTTTTCTTATCTTTTTTTAGATATTTTCTTCGAGGAAGGCAATGTCATCAGCAGTCAAACCAAAGTGCTTATAAACTTCTTCGTTAGTCCAAACTCTAGTAAAATCTACAACGGGAAGGAATCTTGTCTGTGGGCCATCTATACTACGACTTGTTTTTGTTAGCTCATATAATGCTACACACAGATTAGATTTGAGATAAGTTCTAATGTTGTCAGCTTCAATCCTGTCCTTAGCAATAAGCTGACGATATGATCCTGGTATGCCTGTTCCAGGCTCAGTGAGCTCTACTGCCTGTAAATGACACTTGGCGTTAGACATATATGATGTAACTACACGATAGTTGTCAATGTCTCTGTCTAGCTTACCTGTCTCAATCTTATGTCCGTGTCGTGAAACATTAGCTATTACATTACCAATTTCATCAGTTAGCTTTACAGCCTTGAATCGTAAAATAGATTCTTTATTGTAGTATTCAGTTCCTGCCACTCGCTCAATCTTTTCAATTATGCTTTTAATTTGTCCATCTAACCAAATATCACCATCAAACTTTGGAGCACTATTGTCAGTAATAAAATATAATGTTTCTACTGTAACGCCTGGAAATGTTTCTGACGGTAAAAATTCTACAACACCTAAACCGTTATCGTTGATACGTTTTCGTAAGGAGCGGTAGTTGTTTGATTGAGCTAATGATGATGGAACAACAGCAGCAACAGTATTGGACATATCCATTGCTTTGGAAATGAATTTGTCCCATAAAGTTGCTTTACCATTTGTACCATCTGTATATGGTGGATTCATTACAGTAACATCAAACTTCATATGGGTGTTTTCACTAATAAAATCCTTTACTTCGTAAGTTCCAATTAATCGGTTTCGTCCTTTAGTAGCACGAAGTCTCAGATTGGAACTATCATATCCAAATACACGAGATTTGATGTTCTCTGCTGAGTGTCCTGCTTCTCGTAACCTTCGCTCAATTTCTTTTACAAATTGTCCACCACCAATAGCTGGATCTAAAAATGTAGTAGTGGCAGAAGTCCATATCTCAGTTGGAAGAGCATCAAGCATATTATTTACTATATTAGCTATACCAAATTGTCTTCTTTGAAGCATCGTGCCCTGTGTGTGTTTGTGTTATTGCCTAACTGTTCTATATAGTATAACACAGATGAGGAATAAGTCAACCAAATTCCTCATCTTTTTTTATTTTTTTTTAGGCAGCCAACGCTTCTTCAGCTCGTCGTCTGTTCATAAGCAGCTCGCCGTATGTTGTGGACACATAGCTATCTACAGCCCAGTCACCTACCGCTCGCTCAGTGTTGGTGCCTGTCATCAACAACACATAATCAGTGTTGTCAATCTCATTCTGTAGCAAGCTCGCCTGCCCTGCCTGATGGACACCAAAGTCAGCCTCGTCAACAATGAGCAACTTGGAAGCATTACGACCCATTACAAACTTGACACGCTCCTCACGCTCGCTGCCTGCGTTGATACCTAAGTATACAATAATCCGCTTGCCTGCTGCCAATGCTCCGTCAATCTGCTCTTGGTAGTTTGGATTGTTAGTTGTTTCGATATGCTCTAAGTCAGCAAACTGCTCAAACTCAACCAAGTCACTTGCGAATGAAGTAAACACTGTTTTGACATATGAAGTAACAACAATCATATCTACGTTCATTACTTGCCCAACACCTGCGCTCCACAGTGTCTTACCAAAGCGAGCACAAAGTTCAGCAAATACAACCTTGTCTCCTCTGTTGTATGCCGCTAACACCTCGTCCATCATATCCATCTGTGCCGTGGAAAACTTTACATCAATTCTAGCCTGCTTGTAGCTGGACAAGAATGTAGCAATGACAGGCTTGAGTGTGTCAAAGCTGGCAGCGTGGAATTCTGTACCTACTGACAAGTCATTGCTGAGGCGTAGCTCGTCAATCAAGTTACGCATCAAATCATCTAGCTTGGAATGCTTGCGGAATCGCTTGACGTGCTCTGCGTAGTCTGAGGCGTCCCAAACTTTTACAAGTCCGTCAGCAGCCATTCTGTCATATACACCACCGCGTCGTGAAAAAGTAGAGCGTCTAATGTATGCCTTGACATCAGCCTCAGCTTCTTCAAGTGTCATTGGGATAGTAACAAATCGCTCACCAAACTTACACTTGCCTTCTGGACTGGACTCGTCTGCGAGTGTAGTGTCCATAACCAAGTAAACCATCATACGTGACTTTTTAATGTTTGCATCTAGTGACATAGTGTGTCTCCTGTGGAGTGTGTAAAAAATGTAAGCTCTTATGTCTTACTGTATGTATGTATTATAACATACCTTTGGAAAAAGTCAAGCCTTTTTCTTATCTTTTTTTATCTTTTTTTCTATTTTTTTCATCGAGGCTGATGATGAGGTTGTGTAGCATTCTAGCTGGGAGGAACTTTATTGTGCTGGTGTATCCTATTGACATGGCGTCTCCTGTGTGTTGCTGTATTACTTACTATACTTCTAATTATATAGGAGGCGGGCTCAAAAGTCAAGACTTTTTTTATCTTTTTTTGGGGAGGCATGCTCCCCGTTGTGTGGAAGGAATTATTTGATAGTGTTTTCGATGTAAGCAATCTCTTCAGCAGTAAAACCAAAGTGGCTATACAAGCTAGCGTCGTCTAACTTATTGTTATGGACATCATACTGTGGAATGCTATGACTCTTTACAGCAATACACCAGCCGTTAGTCTTTTTGTATGTAGCTGCCAAAAATCTAATTGCCTTAGATGAAAAATACTTGCGGTATAGTTCACCTTCATTCTTATCTTCAACTGGAAGATAATACATCAACGCACCAAAAGCAGTAGTTGTGATTGGCATATTATTATCATCAGCGTCTTTATTGTAAAATGAGGAGCTAATGTTTAAGCCAATCTTTAATACACCGTCGTTACTAACAACTTTATTAGTGTAACCTTTGCCTCTTTTAGCTGATGACTTAATACAATCATATCTAAACTCAGCGTCAGCAACTTCGCTAAAGGTAGCATCTATACTATCGCTATCTCTGTCACCCATACCTAGCACAATCTGATCTGCTGATGATGTTATTTTGTTGTTGATGCCCTCAACAAATAACTGTTCTGCTGTCTTTGCGTAGCCGTCTGTAATATCATATGTTGACTCGCTGTCGTCAGCTAGTATAACGCGAGTATTACCTGTGTAAGCCTCTTTCTTTGCTACAATAGCGGCTATTTCAATGCCTTGCTTGAAGTAGTTATCAGCTCTAGTATCTACTAGCTCAGTATTCATAACTGTTGTTAGTGCTGTTCTAACTGCTTTCGTAGCAGCATTGTTACCTTTTAGCCACCCAGTTGGTATAACCCATACCAAGTAACCACCGTCGGCTACAAATGTAATAGCTTTCTTTGTCAGCATGGGCCAAATCTTTTTTGTTACTTTCGTGCCTGGAATTGGCGCATCGTATGGTGGATTACCAATAACTACATCATACTTGCCTTTCGCAACATCATCTATACGAGTGATAATCTTAACACCCATCTTTTCTAACCACGCTGTCTTTTCTTTATCATCAGATAAAAATGTAATATTTTCTTGTGAAGTTTTTTCACCCATTAGCCTGTTTTGTTCAAGTAGCTCTAGCACAAATTCTACATTGTATAGCACTAGGATATTTTTTGTTGTATCAGCGTTCATAAGCATCTCTTCTACAAGCTCTTTAGTAAAAGCTCGTGGAGTATGAATCTTATGACTTGATGGCATCATATGATGCTTTTGTAGTTTTACAAGATGCTCCCATGCTTTATCAAACTTGGCGCTAACAATAGCTTTGTAATCTACTGTATTTACTTTAGCTGCCATTGTGTGTATCTCTCTTTGGAGTTATAAAAAATGTTAGTTTTCCTAACTGCTTAAATACTATTATAACACACCTATGGAAAAAGTCAAGCCTTTTTCTTATCTTTTTTTATTTTTTTTTATTTTTTTTTTTGGGGAGCGTCACCGCCCCCCTGTATGTTATCAAAAAGTGGATAACTCTTCTACACTCATAGCTTCAACAATCGCCTTTGCTATTGTATTTTTGATGTCGCTTACACCATGGTCCATACCAAACTCGCGCTCTTCACCACCTTTGCTTGGCTCAGCCTTTTCAGCTACAACAGTTTCAATAGTTGTGGCGCTTACATCTGTGCCAGTGTCTTTGATGGCGCTAACCATATTAGCAATCATATTTGATGTTGTGTCATCATCATTTACAATCAATGCCGTTACCATTGCGTATGTCTTCTTGCTTGGATCAGCTTTGAATAATCTTACAGCTCGCCCAATTGTCTGCTGTAATGTATCTTCAGCTAAGTTACGCATAATAACAACACCTGTTAGCCCGTCAACATCAATGCCTTCAGCCAGCATATTGTAATGGAATACTAAAGCATTATCACAAGCTTTCAGCGCCGCAAACCACTTTTGGCGTGACATTTTGACATTGTCAACTCTAAAGCCTGTTTTAGATGTACAAGTAAAAACTTTGTGGTCGGCGTAATGCTTCTTGAAAGTAGCAATACTGTCATTTACTAGCTTGACATGAGCTGAGCCTTTTGTAGCAAACAAAATCTTGGAGCTACCAATTGTTGCTAAGCCACTTTCTACTTGCTTCTTAGCCGCTGCTACCATCTGGCTAACAGTGCTGTCGTCTGTGTTACCCTTGCTGTCAGCGTCAGTGTAGTAACTTACAACGTGAAGCTCTGGAGCAACAATGTAACCCTTAGCAATCATCTCAGCAGCGTCACGTACAAACCATCGCTTGCCAAATACATTTACATTGTTGAGCCCTGTGCCTGTCATATTGTGTCGCTCAGTTGCTGTAAAAGTCAGCTTTACAGTAGCGTCAATATTGGACCAAGTCTCAAAGCGTGACGCACCTACCAGCTTCTGTGCTTCGTCAGCCATAGCTAAGTCAAACTTGACACCTACCAACTCTGGCATGGAAGCGTAGCAGCAAAAAATAATTGTTGTGCCACCTGCTTTGCGAGCTGCTTCTACAGCTACGCCAGCGTCAGTAGTTGTGCCCAAGTAGTTGGACCAGCTACTAAACAACTCTTCTTTTACTTCACCGGAGTTGAAGTTGATGGTGTTAAACTTACCGTCAATAGCAAAGTTGAAGTCACCTGCTAACTGGTGACACAAGCTAATAGTTGGAGCACCAATAAAAATTAGCTTGGCGCCGTTATTGCTTGCTACTAAGCTGATGTTAGCCTGCAGGATGCTTTTGCCAGCGCCTGTGGGCAGTACAAATCGACCACGTGTTTCGCCAGCAGCTACCTTGCTCTCGTATGTAGCAAGTCCGTCTGTTTGGTGTTCGCGTAATGTAATGATGTTGTTTAGCTTTAGCATTTGTTTCCCTTGCTTGGGGTTTGTAAAAAGTGTTAGTTGCTGTCCTAACTGTATGTATATATTATAACACAACTTTGAATAAAGTCAAGCCTTTTTTTATTCTTTTTTTATTTTTTTCTAAAAAAAGTTTCAAAGCTGGACTCATTGCGTGTTGTGGAATAATTACTTACTATACTTCTAATTATATAGGAGGCGGGCTCAGAAGTCAAGACTTTTTCTTATCTTTTTTTAAGAAAAATCAAATAAATTGTCTATGGGCTTGGGGGAGGGTTCAGCTATAGGATCACCCGTATCTACTGACTTGCGGATATCTAGCAGCACATCTGACTCATACTTCTTATCTGGTGTTGTTCGCATATCCTTGTGGATCTGTGTAGTGAGCTGATGATCCTCTGGTGTAACGACATTCTCTGGCGCTGAGTCAATTCTCAGTTTAGCTATGTCATAGTATTTTGTATCACGCTCTATGCCTATAAATGATCTGCCTGTGAGCTTTGCGGATACTCCTGCTGAGCCTGATCCCATAGTAAAATCTAATACAGTATCACCAGGATTAGAATATGTCATGATGAGCCAATTCAATACATTGGTTGGCTTCTGCGTAGGATGAACTGTCTGCTGCGCTGAAAAGTTTCTAGATCCATGTAGGATTGACTTGGGCTTTCGTGTTCCTTCATTCTCTCCGCCAGTATATATTTTACCTTTGCTACCAAAACCAAAGCCGTGTGTATTTGTTCCTGTGCCGTAGCCATCAGGATTATGTCTCTTGTATGGATCACCCTCTTCCATAATAGGATTGTATGTGCCGCCTGATTGACGAGCGAACACCATAATATTCTCATGAACTTTCTGTGGGCGATACTTTGCTAGTCCAGGGCTACCACATTTGTTTTTGTTCCATATCAGCTCGTGGCGAAACCAGTCTAGCTTTGAGACTATCAGTAAAGCAGAGAATGGTTGGCTACCGAAAAATACAATGTTTGCTTGTGGCTTACATACACGCTCAAGCTCACGCCATAACCTTCCAAAGTCTAATACTGTATCCCATTCAATAGTAGTAGTGCCATACGGTGGATCGTTACAAACCATATCCACCGAAGCGTCCTCAAGTTGTTCGAGGACGCTAAAGCAATCATCGTTGTGTAGTGTTATCATTTCAAGATTTAAATAATGAACGGGAATCAATTACTCCCAGCTCCTGCTGTACTACAGGATGTTCAACGTGCTCTACACGATTGGCTGGATGTAGTGTATCCTGCTCACGCTTCACTAACCTAGCTTCAGCAGCAATAAAATCAGCCAGCTTTAGAAACTCCTCTGCTCGTTCAAATTCGCCAAGACCCATTGCTTCAGCATACTGATCCATGAATGTCTTTTTATGATATCTATCAGTCATAGTAGTCACTCTCTTTGGATAGGATTTCTTCTTCAAAGTTATGAACAACACGGATAACATCATCCAAGCAGTTTAGCTCTGAGCCAATCCTCTGAGAGTCTAGATAAACTGCGAAGTGGAAGAACTCGTCACGCTTTACATCAAACTCTACATCAGTAGATTTATTGCGAACAGCATACTTATTCTCTCCTCTGCTGAGGATATGATAGTTACCCTTCATACGCCGAAGAGCAACAAAGTATTTCATCTCAATGTCATGGACATGCTTTCGAGCCTGTGCCAACTCGTCATGAATTTGCTGTAGGTGTGTCATCGCTTTCCTCATCATCAGAGTTCATAATTAGTTTGAGGCTACGCTCCATCATCAGCTCTTCCATAGCCTCGGTTAGTGCTAACAGTTTTCGCTTCTCCTTCAGCCTCTTCTCCAATTGAATAATCTCAACTTTGAGTTCAGCTGATGATTGCCTATATCTTGCCATATTAGTCCTCTATAATGTTATCGTCAGTATCCACAATAGTGAAGCGTTTAGAAAGCTCGCTACGAGTGAATCCACAACGGATAGTGTCAATAGCATATAGCTTTCGTAATGCTGCTTGTGTGCGGGGAAAATAAATAACCTTACCATCCTTCATTGTTCGTCGTGTAACAATGAGAGCAGTCTGATCATGCTTTGTTAGTCTTGCCATTTCTCTCCTTAAAGCTTCGTAGAGTGTTTCGCATAGCTCTCAGCTCTACCGCATTTATGCGCCTAGCCAAGACAGTTAGCTCTTCAAAAGATTTATTCCTATGACCCATTCTGCGTAGGGCCGATGCTGTAAGAGTACCAATATATTTCATGATAGTTCTCAGTTAGAGTGATAGGCAGAAAACACTACCTTATATTTCTAATTGTATAGGATTATTTTGAGAAAGTCAAGAAAATATTTAAGGGCCGTAATCAAACAAAGTATTAGGCAGTTCTGCGTGTTCAGCTACAGTTAGCCTATCTTCGGCAATTTTTACATAGGTAGGATTTAGCTCTATTCCAACAAAGTCATGCCTGCAACTTAGGGCAGCAACCCCCGTGCTACCACTACCACAGTATGGATCTAAGACGCATCTTCTGCCCTCAGGAGTATAGATACGAACAAGCCACTCCATTAAATCTACAGGTTTGGGCGTAGGATGTGAGTTATCCTCACCTCGATCCTTCCGAGATACACGGGGGGCATAAAAATACTTTTGATGCTCATATAGATCGAATAGTCCTACTACGTTTGACGGATATCTGCCGTTAGGATCAGCATTGACTTTGTGAGTTGTCTGTCGTTTGGACTTCTCAACCTCTCCGCCAAAAGCTCTGCGCTGATGTCCACCTGACACATAGGTAGGAGTCTTTGTGTCCCATGGGATGCGATTGCCTTCTATACAGACAGTTCCTGTCCCCCAGCGTTCTATATTCTCTCGTATCGTTCTTTCAGATATCGGCTTCTGTGCTACTGCTATGGGCTCGTGTGCGGGCTTTAGTTTATTAGCTTTAGCCATTTTAGTTGTTACGATCCACGTTAGCATATCGCGAATGATAAACCCGCCATCCTCCATATAGGTAGCCATACGATGGTATAGCTCAGGAGAACAAAAGGACAAGCACCAAGCGCCAGGCTTGAGGACACGATGAACTTCAGCCCATAGCTCTGAGCTTGGAAGCTCGTCGTCCCATTCGGCTATATTCATTTGATAAGGTGGATCAGTGATACACACATCTATAGAGTTGTCCGTAAACTGTCGCAACAATTTAGAATTGTCGCCACAGTATAGTTTCCAACGACTCATGTCAGCTAATGACTTTGAAGAGTTTATTACCTAATTCGGGGATGCGTTCTACTTTGCGGACTTTGAGGGATGATTCTGATTCTAGCTTTTGTGCGCCGCCACGCTCAAATGCTTCTACTTGTGGGGTCCTAATGTCACAGTCAAGTTTAGCACTTTTCATTTCAGCTTTGCCTGAGTATCTATACGTTGTGACTGGATCTGCAGGTCCTTGTTTTTTGTCTTGATCTTTCATGTTTTTCCTTATTTCATTGAATCAATCATATCAGCGATAGTTTCTGGTTCAAATGTAGTAAAGGCTCTTCCTCTCCCTCCCTGCATTGATTCTATAGTTCCGCCATCGCCTGGGTTTATACTAACAATAAATTTCTTACCATCGTCTCGAGTGACGATCATTTCATAACCACGGGGTGAGTCGTTGTGTTCTACTTCCCATCCCCTATCAAATTGGACCTCTTCCCAATCTTGGAAACGTTTGTCCCAATCCCTGCCAGACTGTTCTGACTCTGTTGTTTCTAATCCAGCTAGCTGTCGTAGTCTGCCTAGTTCATTTAGTCTCACCAACTGCTCCTGTCTCTTCTATGCGATTCATCTGGAATATGTGCTGCTTCTTCTGCGTGTGATAATACACTTTTTAAATGTTGAATAGATTTATATACCAAATCAAACTCTTTCGTCTCTCCTCCAGCTCGTTTAGTATGGCGGTGTAAAAAGCTATCTTCTCTGAATAGCTCTTCTAGTTTTTTGACATTGACATTAGCTTGAATGAATAAACCTTTAGCTTTCTCAGAAGCATATGCATCTTCTTCCAATCCTGCTAGCTCTTGTAGCCTATCTAATGCTTCCACTATAAATCTCCTTTTCAGTATTTAGTCAATCGTTGCGTTGAGCAATCTCACACCAATTATACCTAGGGCCTGAGCCAGTATATTTGACAGCATAACCACGCTCTTGTAATGCTATACCAAGGTCCATTCCATCTACCTTTACACTAGCAACAATTCTAAAATACTTGCCTCGTTCTGGCTCAGTGAGCTCAATCTCTTTTGCGTTGGACATCTTTTCCCTAACCCAGTTACGAGCTCTCATAGCTAGATATCGTTCGTCTGTACAACGTCCTCGGATCTCAGGCGCATCAACACCTCTGACTCTAACAGAGATGAGCCTGCCAAATACATCAGGCACTCCAGGAATATTGACTGTGAACGTATCTCCATCATAAGCATTGACAAACTCAACGCCAGTGAAATGTTTGACGTGAGCATGAGAGATTCCTGCAGATGCCATTACACTCATCGCCAAACCTATAATAAATTTTTTCATTCGATTATCTCTGTTCCTTGTTCAATAACTTCGTGATGTGGCCCTGGTGCCCAAACAGCATGAGTCTGATAGGCTGCTGTGACATACCCTGCGCCAAATAATAATATATAAATGATAGTTGTTCTAATGTTACGCCAAAGCCCTCCCTTGCCTTGGTTTGTTTTATAACCCAAATACATCCAGTATAGTCCTCCAACCATGAGCAATCCCATAGCAATTTGGAAATAAATGTTAGAGGTAAGGGCAGCACCTGATGCTCCAAAGATAAGAAGCAGCAAGGCATTGATATAACAAGCTGGACACATATTATGCTCCTATAATATTATAGAGCCGCCTTTACAATGGAAGGCTCTATAGATGTTTTCTTATGATGTCGCTTGTATTTAACCATATTGTCATGATCTTCTAAAATTTTTGGATCAACTGGATTTCCTGTAAGTTCTACAATTTGGATATTATATTGTTCTCCTAACCATACTTTCATAGTGCTTCGTTCTTTTAAAGCTTCTTCAAGTGACTTCTTAATTCTTATTTCTACATCTGCGTCTTCAGTGAAAATTGCGTACATTATAAAAACTCCTTTCGTTATTTAGTAATAGTAAATAAATACGATTATGTTTATTACACAACTAATAGTCGTAGGCCTTATGCTTGTGGCATTGCATTATCTTGCTTTATATTTGGCTAACAATGGAATGACATATAGAGTATGGCTGGCAGTAGCAATTATTTTAACATTTATAATAATTTTTGGACTAGATATATGGACTGGAAATATACCGCCGCAATCGCAATTGGAATATACTGGGTCTCAACAATAGTGTTAGGGAATGCCGTTGAGCAAAAAACATTAGCTCCTGTATTAGGATTTCATAGTGAAGTTTTTTATAACCTTTGCCAAACAAATTTTGATCGGTTAGCGGATCAAGCTCAAACAATGTGTATCACTCGTGGTTGGAATTTAATACAAGGAGAAGAAATTGTTCGGAATAAATGACATGACTAAAGATCATTGGGAAACTATTAGAGCCGCATTGGTTCAATATGAAGAATATGTCTATAACAAAATGACTAACACTGAAAAGAAACTCTCAGATATTGAAAAAACAGCATGGGGTGAGGAACGCACTCGTATTACAGAATGCGAACAGGCTGTACCCAAGCTATATGACTTCTTTAGGGTGAAATAATGAACCTTATTACACAAAGACGAGTAATATTTTTTATAATACTCGTCTTATTATTAGCAGGTTATTTATTTACTGAAGGATACTTCCATTGAATCAGTCTTGGGGTAGGAAGAATCCCATACGTTTCATCTCTTGGTAATGCTTGAAACTAGCTACCCCAAACACTACCCCAGCAATAATCGCTTGGGGTACTCCACCAGGCTCGTTCATATCCAATGACCCAGCAGCAAAAAATCCACTCAGTAAAGCAATGACTCCGTACATGGTGTCTCCTTTAGTAATATTAATAACCGTATGATTGATTAGCTTGGATTTTGTAAAATGGATTTTGGCGTCGTGCCTTATTTATCATCATATCAATGATATTATTAACAATTTCAACATAAGTTTCTTCACCGTATAACATATAGATGGACTTATCATTTGCCTCTTTTTCTAAGATAATAGAGACACGGCGTGATACAGGCAGCTCCTGTACCTGTCCCATAATGTCATTGAGGAGACTTGTTGAACCAATAATTGATTTGGATTTAGATGGCATATCTACCTATTGTCTGTGTAAGTTAGTAAAATATTTACTGTATAGTTTTAATTATATATGGATATTCATCAAAAGTCAAGACTTTTTTTAGCTAAAATCATCTTCAATATCACTGCTACCTCTATACTCAGCATCGTCATTCCATAGATCATCATGTCCTGAGCTATCTAGGAAATCCTCAATCGCACTAGAGGCAAACATTATCTTGCCAGTGATGGCAATCTCTTTTATTATCAAATCCTGTTTTTGTTTAGTGGTAAACTCTATCTCAACTCTTCGCTCAAGTTCTCTGATAAAAGATTTTCGTATCTCATGTCGTAATTCATCTGTAATATAATCAGAAAAAGCTTCTTTGATTGTAATATGGTGACTTTGTTTCATAATAATCCTTTTGCCATTATTTATCTACAGTTATTACTACTAAATAGTAATGTTCAGTCAAAGGAGGGCGTTTGAATGAAATACGATGTTATAGTTTGGGGAGATAGCTGGGGAACACCTGGCTGGTACTCAACACTACCAAAAGAACTACAATCAGAATATACTCGAGATTACCATACCAACCACATACTCAGAGATCAATACAGTCTTTTATTATTAGATATGGCAAAGAGCTTAAATTCTAATACTGATAGCCAAGATTTGTTGATGCAGATGATCAACAACAAAGCAGCATTACCGCCAGACATTGCTGATAGGGATATAGAGTGTGATTATGTGTTGTGGTACTTTACAGAAATAGGGCGTAATTTTAATAGAAATGATCCATGGACCTATGACGAAGCAATTAGTCATGCCAGCTATGAGATCATAACTAAAACACAAGAATGCCTAAAACTAATTGGTAATCCTAAAATTATATTGATAGAATGTTTAGGGTCTCCTACCAATGAAATTATAGAAGAGCTTCCAATAGTAAAAACAATACCTTGGAGGCAAAAACTATTAGATTATGATAGAGAAATGTGTGCTTTACGAATATTCAGTGAAACATATAAGAGAATGGATCCAAATAATGCAGACTCATTTTTCAAACGTAATCAAATAGTGAAGATGAGCGAGCGTGACAGACAGATGTATGATAACGCTCGTGATTGGTTTCCAGACGGAAGTCATCCTGGAGATCGTGCCCATTTCATTTTAGCACGAAGAGTTTCCTTTATTTTAGCTAGTGAAATGAATCCATCTGAATTAGATTGGAACAGTTGGGCTGAGCCAGAAATTCCTGTCTCAGATCGCTGGGCGGATAAAATCATATGGTGATTATACATTGTGTAAGTATAGGCGTAGGCTGTTCCCATCATTTTTGATCCTTATCTGATACATTTATTACAAATGGTAAATCTTTTAAATTCATACGAGCAATAGGTGGAGCATTAGTTTGTTCTGCCTGCTGCTCTATCTCTTGAACGTGTAACTCAATACCAAATCTTGCCGCAGTTTGAAAACATATATTAGCAATAGACTCGGCATTGTGATTATCTAACTGTAAATTACAAGTTAGAAAAGCCAACTCCAAAACGGAACTCAATAAAGTTTGAGTGTCATCATCAACATCATACCGAGGAATTTCATTTTCCATATCATTCTCCTTTGAAGTAATACTATATTTATAGATCCGTGTATAATTTTAGCATTACTATTTTATTCTCTGCATTAAACTTGAACGCCCAAAAGGCAGTATAATGAGGAAGTTCATGAGGCATTACATCCGTGTATACCCAAATGCTATGTTCATTCTCTGTTATTTCTTGTATATGTATCTGTAGATTATCTAAATCTTGTAAATATAATTTGAAATAATCTATAATCTCATTCCGAGACACTTTGACATGTCCTGGAATTCTCATAATAGAACACTCGTCAATAAATGTTTCTAGTGGTTCCCACTTGAGACAATTTAATGTTCTAAAAAATTCTGTTATTATGTATTGTCTTTCCACGTTTTTTGTTTTTAAGAATATATCGTTTAACTTCTTTTGCTACGTCTTTTCGTACTCGTTTTAAATATTGTTGTCGCTTACTATCTGAACAAAATGGAACAGAGAAAAACTGCCTAATTGTAGTATTGAACCAACCAAATATAAAACTAAACACACCTAACTGTAGCCTCCATTTTACAGAGTTCAAGTAAATTGTATGAACTGGTAGAGCTGGCGCTCCGTGTGTCAAATATGTATAAACGTGTTTGTCGCTCAATAAAGGTTTAGGAATGCCATATGTTTTTGTTATAGGCACAAAATTATAGGCAAAGCCTGGAATGAATACTTGATCAAAAAATCCCTCAAGCATAGATGTGCATCTAAACCACCAAACAGGACTTATGAAAAATATGTGAGTGCTCTTTCGTATTTTGTTTCTATACGAATGTAATAAGTATCTGTTTTCTTCTGCTTTATATGCAGCATGAAACTTATCCTCATATAAATCTATGATCTCATATTTAATGTTATGTTCTTCTAACTCACTAGCTATAGCAAGTTTAATTCCATTATGGCAAAAGCTATCACGTTTGTGATACCCAATGATTATTAGAGCTTCCATTTATCATATTATCCGTGTTGTTTTCCGCTTTTTATGATATCTTCAAGCCCTTGTTCTTGAACTAACATACCTTTAAAATCAATCCATACAACGTAATGTCCCATAGATTTATGAACTTGAATTACTCGTCCAGTTATTGGATATTTCTGTTCCATAGTTTTATCTTTATTAGCAACATAGAATGCCAATGTAATAATAGAATGATGATTTAAATGAGTAGTACAATGCATTTTACATCCTCCAACTCCAATATCCAATACTTTTACTAGTTCTTTTTTACTACCTGCAGTGAGTTCAGCCGCGACTAAAACTCTATACCTAGGGCGCTCTCTTCTATCAGGACCTTCGTAAGATTTGGAGTCAATAAAATTGACTATCTTTGTATTCATATAATCCCTTTATAATGCTTCAGTATTTATCAAACTGTATTATGGTGTCCAGTTAACAGGACTTCGCTCTAATCCGCCTATTGAGCCTTTGCCACCCCCTAGCTCACCGTAGGTATTAGATCCCCAACAATAAAGCGTACCATCAGCTTGAATAGTACACACTGATTCGCGAGAGGCTGCTATATCAATAGCACTGCCATTAATCACCATAGCTCCATAGTTTTCATCATTATTTGAATCGCCTTTTCCTAGTTGTCCACGATCATTTAGACCAGTACATTTTACTTGCCCCAATGATGAGCTACCGGTGTTAAATCGGACACAAGAGAAATAACGTGACAGAGCAATCTCTTTGAAAGTATATCCAGAGTACTGTTCTATTTGTTGTGCTGTTGTATAATCATTAGTGTCATTTGTGCCTAATATTCCATATTCGCCTGACTGGGTTCCCCAACCATATAAGTCACCATCTGCAGTTATATACATAAAGACTTTGCCACTCATAGCATAATCTACAAAATCAGTGCCAGGTGCTGTAACCTCTGTGGGTGTAGTTCTATTAGAGTTATTATTATCATAGAAAAAGTTTTGGGCTCCATCTCCCATACAGTAAAGTTTGCCAGTAGCATTATCTTGGAAGCAGCCATTGTTTCTACCAACACCACCCCCTGGCAAAAAGAATCGCCTAGGAGTCAATCCCCAGCCCGGATCTACCGCAGTCCTATTTGATACTGTATCACCTTCCCCGTGCTCACCAACTCCATTATCACCTATAACCCTTACGGCGCTGCCGTTGAATGTAAAGAGATCCTGCTGTCCGTTACCAAATATTGTTGTGCCAGCTGGGATGTTGCCAAACGGTGCTGAGCCACTACTCATAGCCTGTGGCGATGTATATGTGCCTCTAGTAGATCCGTCACCCTCATAAAATTTACCCCAACAATATAGTTCGCCTGTATTATCTAAAGCACAAGTTGATTCTTTCTCTGCGCCTAAGGATACAACATTTGTGATAGAGCCTGCCCGCACTGGTGTTTGACTATTTGTTGTTGTGCCGTCGCCTAGCTGTCCAGTATCATTTCTACCCCAACACCATACAGAACCATCTAATTCTTTTACCATACAGAAGTGGTACCAGCCTGCTACTAAATTTGTATAGTCAGCAGTTTCGTTATCTAGAATTGTTATACTACCATAGGGAGTCTGTGTCGTTGGTTCTGGAACAGGGTCATCTGTTGAAGCAGATGCGCCGTTCATCAAGACACTCAATGTTTGATCACCGTCAAATAGTGTATCATCCATCCCAGTGATGGTAACTGTCTGCGGAACATTCCAATTACTAGCATCAAATGTTAGACTATATTTGTCTAGAGTATATTCTGACCAGTCTGATTGATATAAAGATATTGTCGAGCCTGTTGTATATTGATCCATGACTACAGTAAATGTATCTGAACTACCGTTTTCAGATATTACAATAGAATTTATATTAGATGATACTGTAAATGTTCTATTATCATTATCGTAAACATATACACTTTTTCTACGATCAGACAGAGGGTCATACTCGTCTGCAGACAACCCATCATTAATTCTTAAAAGATAGTAACTCAGGCCATCACCGTCTGGCGTAGTATCATCTACAGAAGTAAAATTGAGCGTTTGTCCTACATTCCAATTAGAAGTTGTAAATGTAAATTGAGTTGGAGATTTAGTTGCTCTATATCCGCGGGTATCGTCTATTACATCAACTACTACATTTGATGTAGGTGGCGCTCCTAGGTATACACTGACAGTTGCTGTTGTAGGTCCAGCGGAACTATCTTCATAAATCTTACGATTAACGTTACCTGTTCTAATCTCAATAACCTCATCGTCAGCAGTAGTAACAGCAACGGTTTGGTTGCTCAGTGCTACATAGTCTGTATCAGCTGAGCTGCCATTTACGGCAACTGTTATGACCGAGTCAATATTATCATCATCTAACAGATCATCCTGTCCTGTGATGGTAACGGTTTGTGCTGTATTCCAATTGCCTGTTGTAAAAGTTAATGATGTAGGTGTGTACCCAATCTCTGAGTTATCTGTATCATTGTCAGTTAAATCAATAACAACATTACCTGTTGGCACGGTACCTAAAACTACTGTAAATGTATCAGTACTACCTGCCTCAGTTACAGTAGAACTTGTAGTTGATAATGTTACACCGAGAGTATCATCATCAATTGTATTAACTGTGAATGTTTGGTTGCTTAATGCGGAATAATCTACATCTGCTGTGCTACCTCCGTTGACAGCGAGTGTAATCAAACTCTGTATATTACCGTCGTCTATATTATCATCAAGTCCAGTGAAAGTAACGTTCTGTGTGGTATTCCAATTGCCTGTCGTAAACGTTAATGATGTAGGTGATACTGATACTTCGGTATTGTCTGTATCGTTATCTGTTATATCTATTACAACATTGGATGTAGGCTGGGCTGTTAAAACAACCGCTGTGGTATATGTGCTGCCTGCTTCTGTGAGGTTAGTTGATCCACCAGCACTTGAAACTGTTATTCCTGCTGTGTCATCATCATTGTTTGTCGCTGTATAAAAACTACTACTCAAACTATCATAGTCTGGATCACACGTCGATCCTGCATTGACAGCAAGGGTGATAAGATTAGTTGTATTGCCATCTTCTAGAAAGTCGTTTTGTCCTGTGATTGTTATTGTCTGCGAAGTATACCAATCAGCAGAAGTATATGTAAGTGATGTAGGAGTGTATCCAATCTCTGAATTATCAGTATCGTTGTCAGTCAAATCAATAACAACATTGCCTGCACAATCAGGTGAGGAACTCAATGCTAGTGTAAATGTAGCTGTGGAACCAGTCTCTGCCACAGTGCCTAAAATACTTGATAATACCATTCCATCTACATCTGTGTCAGTTGTAGATAATGACATTGTCATATTGGGCAGCTCATCATATTTGTCGTCAGCAGTAGCGGCATCATTTATTGCGGCTGTAATAGTAGATGATTGTGTGCCATCTGTTATATTATCTATTGGGCCTGTGATAG
>Ga0255759_10001317_pt1 | contig 22269 bp, 8 predicted proteins | sample 101ome_20_FD_179959 | JGI IMG/M metagenome (GOLD analysis project Ga0255759, IMG submission 179959) | Coastal salt marsh microbial communities from the Groves Creek Marsh, Skidaway Island, Georgia - 101404AT metaG (version 2) | ecosystem: Environmental > Aquatic > Marine > Intertidal zone > Salt...
GAGGCTTCTTGCAACAAGCGCAACAACAGCAAGCACAGTTTACAAGATTTCATTAACAGCAATAGACACATAAATACATAAAAGGAATAGCTAATGGCAAAAAAATCGTTTACAATTGATACAGGGCTAGTACCAGGAGATAGTACAGCAGATTTAGGCGTGAATACAAATAAATTTGATGAACTGCACATTTCCGGAGACGGTAATATTGCTGGAGACCTTACAGTTAGCGGTACAATTACTGGAACTGTTTCAGGCGGCAGTGGCGTTAGTGATTCACAAGCAATAGCATATGCGATAGCATTAGGATAAAGATAATATGGCCAAGAAACTCTTAGTAGGACAGTACACATTTGATGCAAGCGAGCAAGTTGTATATGTAGATGGTAATATCAATGCTGAAAAGTTTTTAATTATTACTAACATTACAGCTAATACAATCATTTATAACTTTGCAGATCCAGCACTGGGATTTGCAGGAAAATATTATGATGTAGCAACTGATAGAACTGAATTTGCACTAGTATATGATACTACAACAATGAATGATACAGATATTTTACAAATATTTGTAGACTATGACTATCAAGAAATAACGCCTGCAGAAGATATATTGGATCCTGTTGGTAAACTAAGAGTTAGCAATCCAGAAAACTTAATCGATACTGACTTTGAATATGGTTTGCAAAGTACGAAATGGGAAACAACCCAAACAGTTAATAACATTCCTACTATCTATAGTAACAGTGGCGACACTCCAGTTGATGGTATTGTAAGTGTTGAAGCCATTAGTGGAAGTAAAAACGTTAAAGTTACAACTAGCCTAATACACGGACTAAGCATTGGTGACCCGATTAGTGTTCAAGGCTTGAGCCAATATCAAGCTGAAGGCTTCTTTATTGTTACTAGTGTTCCTGATACATTGACGTTCTTCTTTGAACTTGATGTTATTGCAACATTTAGCGGTGACCTGTCAGGTAGTTATACAACTATTGTTCCTGGTAAGTTTTTTGAAGGTTCAACACTTCCAGTTAGTACAGCAGACGGTGCACAGACAGACGGCAATAGTCCAAGTACTATTACAGTGACAACAAATGAAACACACGGATTTTCCGAAGGAACAAAAGTTTATTTGCGTAACACGGTTGGTCCACGTATTTTGGATATTGCAGATAGTACACTTACTGCACCAGATGGCAGGCCTTATGTTGATACAACTGCAACTTTTAATGTTAGCGATACAATAGACCAAACCACATCAACTGGTAGAGGTTCATACAAAGACAGACCTATTACAACATATGACTGGGAATCTACTTATACTCAATACTTAGATCCTGCAGAATGGAATGCTACCACTGACGAAATTACCTGGAACACACACCAACTTAGAGACGGATACACACTGTTGTTTAATACACCATATCATGGTGCGTCTGATGGTGGACTTGCTGACGGAAGCGTTTGGTATGTTGAAGTTATTGACGCTAATACTATTAAACTTCATAGTACAGATGCACTTAGTGGTGCTGCAAACTTAACTACACTAAACAATACATATGGACAAGCACGTTTAGGACTGGTGTATAAAGTCGAAGAAGCAAGCGGTACCACTAGAGAAACAGAATTTTACAAAGCAAATGAAGCAACAGTGACTGGTAGCTCTAGTGCATATGGTTCAGGTAGTACAAATGCTATCAACTTTAACGTTGACGTAACAACAGCACTAACTGGTAACCCAACTAATGTAACAATTGAAGAAATAAGACTAGGTGGTGATGTTAACAGTTCAGGCGAATATGTTACATTTACTATTGCTGGTCAAAGTCAGAGTTTGTATTCACCTGGTAACCAAAGCACGTCGATCCTAGCTACAACAAACACAAGTGGCGGCACTCCTCTTTTTAATAACTTGGATGTTAGTAGTTCATTGTTTGTAAGCAATGGTCGTACATTTTTACCAGTCACAGCACAAGCACGTAGTAGTGTTGGTACGTTTGTTTACGGTACTGACAGATATAGATTTCAAATCGACTTTATTAATACAACCCCGGCTGGTAGCTATACAGAAGATGAGAAAAAATTTAGTGGCGGTGACTTAGCAGACTCTCAATTTGGTTTAGGCGGATCACAGCCTGCAGCGGTTGTCGCTTTCCAAGGTAGAACAAGTGGAAGCTATACAAACTCAGCTGACGCATTTAGTTACTTAACTAACCAAAGAAACAATGGACGCTATGGTACTCTGAGTGTAAAATACAATCAAGTTATTTCAGTACCAACAACACTAAATGGTACTGGTAGATTTACTATTGACTATAACGACAATAATGTTAACTATGGCACAGGTAGTGAAATATTCTATGTATTTGCTAATCCATTAACAAGTGATAGAAATACATTATTTTTACAGGACCATGGTATTACATCTACACAAAACGTTGTGATTAATGCAAATACTACAAACTATAATGCTGGAGAGCGTTTCTCATTTGCAAGTAGTAATGGTACTGTGACTAATATGACTCAACAGTTTACGGCGGTTGCGAGTATTGTTAACAAAGATGTATTGCGACTTACAACACAGTCAAGCCCAAATACAGACGACATCGCACAAGTTCCACAAGAATTTACAATGTCTTATACAAAAACAAACGAGAAGTTTAACACAGTGTATATTTCTAACCACAAGATTACAGGAGACAGTAATGCTGTTTATACTAATGTGAGTGGTACAGCTATTCCTCCTTTAACAAGTAATCAAAGTGTTGTTCTTACTCGTGTGGACGACAGTCGTATTAGTGTTAGTGACGGTACTGCAGGTGCTACTGGTACTGGACAAACTATTACACAACAAAACAACAATACCACACAAACATTCTTCTTGGATTTGGAAACAGCATTTGGATTTATTCCAGGTACTGCACAACTTACAAAGCTAGAATTTAGAGGTGACTTTGGTGCTAACAGTGAATATATTGATGTTGAGTTCGACGACGGTGACAGTTATAGAATTGGTCAAAGTGATGACATTGGTGACAGTGCTAGTTATGCAACCAGTACTACATTAACATTTAAAGAACTATCAAACTTGTTAGTTACAGATGGTACAACAGGAAAACGTGGTATTAATTTGTTAGTAACTCCACGTAGTACAGTTAACTATGGCCCAGGTGGCGGACCATGGTGGGGTTTAAGAATAACCTACAGTGGTAGCAGTACAGGACTTGTGTTAACAGGCCCAGGTAGTGGAGCTCACCAGTTTGAAGTTGCTAACCTAGTTGGTGCGTATGATGGTGTGTTTGCGATGACAAATATTCCACAAACTAATCAATTTGTTATGAGTAGTGATTTCCAAATACCTATTCGATCTTATTCATTTACTAGTACAGATGTAAACAATGCAAACGATACTATTACATTTGCATCAGCACATAACTTAGTTACTGGTGAAAAAGTTACATATAGTGATGGCGGAAATACAAGTATTTTGCCATCTGGTGTTGGTGATACATTTGTTATTGTTATTAGTCCAACAGTAATTAAATTAGCAACTAGTGCTACTGATGCTCTAGCTAACCTTGCTATTAACATTACAGGACAATCAGGTACTCACACAATTCAAGCAGCGAATGTTATTAAAAATATTCAAGGTAGCGGAACAGTCGATACAACATTAAACGGAAAAAATATTGTAGGTAGTGGAACAAACTTCTTGACAAACTTTAAAAAGTTTGATAAAATATATATTAACAACGGATCATATGTTGAAGAACTCACAGTAGACACAGTTACTACTGAAGAAAATATGACTATATTTGAAAATGCAAGTAGTAATATATCTGGTACAGATTATTATTATGCTACTCAGTTGTCATTGAGACCAGATGGATTTAGCTTGCATAAACCATTTGACGGTGGTGTTGATATTACTGCTGGTACAAGTCCAAACAGTAGGATTGCTAGACAGACACGTAAGTATTTCCGTTATCAATCAGGTAAAGGTTTGCAAACAAGTTTTGCTATTAACTTTAACCCACCACGTATTGTTAGAGACTTGATCAAAGCAAGCGGTACAACTGCAACTATTAATACACAAGAACAACATAACTTACAAGTAGGAGATGTTGTTACTATTGCAGGTGCTGAAGTTGCAACAGGTACAAACTATTATAATGGATCGTTTCCAGTTGCAACTATTCCAAACCCATTCCAGTTCACCTATACAATGTCTGGAACACCGACTGATGTTAAAGCAGCAGGTTTCCCAACATATGTACGTGCTGGCTGGACAGACAGTTTTGTACGTGCTGGTATGTTTGACGACCAAAACGGATTCTTTTATGAATATGATGGGCAAGCATTATACGCTGTAAGACGTAGTAGTACAACACAGATTGCAGGATTTGTAAGTGTTACACGAAACAGTCAGGTTGTTAATGGCATTAACACTAGTTTCACCACACAATTGCAAGCAGGTGATAGGGTTGTTATACGTGGACAAACATATTTAATTAACGAAGTAAGTTCTGATATTAGAATGGTTGTGCAACCTGCTTATCGTGGTGTTGATGCAGTACAAGTTAAAGCAACAAAAACTATCGATACTAGAGCTGCACAAAGCACTTGGAACTTGGATAAAGCAGATGGCACAGGATTTACAGGATTTATTTTAGATACTACAAAAATTCAAATGGCTTATATTGACTATAGTTGGTATGGTGCTGGTAAGATTAGATTTGGTTTTAAAGACAGGGTAGGACATGTTAGATACTTCCATGAATTTAGACACAACAACGTGTTAGATGAATCATATTTCCGTTCAGGTAACTTGCCTGCAAGATATGAAATTGCAAACGGTCCTACAGCAACAACAGCACCGACACTGTTCCACTTTGGTACATCGATTATCATGGACGGTAAGTTTGACGACGATAAAGCATATCAGTTTACAGGTGAAAGTAAACCATTTGCATTTACCAATGGTGTGAGTAGTACATTTACAAGTAACAATGTTTCAACATTTGAACAAATTACATTAAACGGTACTCGTGTTTATGTTTATACTATTCCTGTAGCAGCAAACGATGCGACTGGTGTTGCTATTGGTTCTCAAATTAAAGAAACTGCAGGTACAGACTTGCCAGCAGGTACATATGTAACTCAAGTTAAAGTTGACGGTGGTAATAGTAAAATTTATACTAGTTATCCAGCTACAAGTGCTGATCCAACTGGTGGTGGCATTTATAGTGTTATTGCTGGATCGACTAGCTTTACACTAGGTGAAACCAGTGCAGTTGACTTAACAAGACCACTTCCGCTTATTAGTGTGCGACTAGCACCAAGTGTTGACAGCGGCTTAACAGGTGCACTAGGTGAACGTGAAATTATTAACCGAATGCAGTTGCGTTTGAGACAAGCAAGTATTACAGCTAACGCAGATATCGAATTCTTCTTGCTGCAAAACGCATTGCCTAGTGTTATTGCCTATCAAAACGCACAATCGCCAAGTTTGAGTGAAATTATTAAACACAGTGCAGGAGATACACTACTAAATGGTACTGCAATTTACTCAGCTAAAGCATCGGCAGGATCGACTGTGGTTGATCTTGCTGACTTGCTTGAAATTGGTAACAGTATATTGGGTGGTGATGGTATTTTCCCTGCAGGGCCTGATTTGTTGACACTGGCTGTTCAGCCACAAAGTACAACAGGTGTTACTGGTAGTACACCGTTTACAGTTAACGGTAAAATATCCTGGTCAGAATCACAAGCATAATAGAAATCTTTAAATGTTCGATAAATAGTATTAACAACTAAGGATTCATTATGGCAACAAAATCATTTGAATTATCACAAATGGCGAATACGCTTACTGTTGATGATACAGATTTATCCGTACAATATGATCACAACGGTACATTTACGGGAAATTTAACAATTGAAGGTAACCTCACTGTAAACGGGGATACAATAACCATTACATCAACTGAGTTGGCTGTTCAGGATAATATGATTTTCCTCAACACGCCAAGTGCTGCAACTATTACAAGTGCAAGCGGTGATGGGTCTACACAAACATATACTGCAGATAATAATTATGCAATAGGATATACAGTAGTTATTACTGGTATGTCACCTGCCGGATATAATACTACAGGTGCAACCGTTACTGGTGCTACAAGTACAAGTTTTACTATTGCTGGTAGTGAACAAGGTACCTATGTAAGCGGTGGCTCAGCAAGTGCTAAATCAACAGTTAATCCAGATTTAGGTTTTGTTGGTGAATATAATGACGGCTCAGATAAACACGCCGGATTGTTCCGTGATTCGACAGACGGTAAATTTAAGTTTTTTAATGGTTACACACCAGATCCGTCAACTTCAATTAATACTGCAGATGCCAGTTTTGCTCTTGGGGCTATGATAGCTGGAGAAGTTGGAATTAATACTGAATCTCCTAAAAACTTATTACATGTTGTGGGCTCAAATAGCAATGGCGAGTGGCGTATCAATGACTACGGTGGTATGCACTTCCATAACTTATCAGATCCAAACAACGAACGTTATGTTCATGGAAGATCTGATGGTTCATTAAGTATTGGCTATGTTGCTATTGCAAATTTAACTGGTGGTACTGGTGGATATGCAGCCACTTCTTACGATCATATATCAATTACATCTAGTGGAAATGTTGGCATTAACTCCGAAACCCCGTCTAATAAATTTGTTGTTAGGAATGGAACAAACTTAAATGTTGCAATTAATACAACAACTGTTGACGCTGCAACTGTTTCTAGAATTTCTTCGTATAATGATGCCGTTAGTGCTAGTGTGCCATTAGCGGTAAACGGAAACCCGTTAGTACTTACTGCAAACGGAACTGAATCAATGCGATTAGTTACAGGTGGTGATGTTGGTATTGGTACCGCAACCCCAACAAGTGGTAAACTGCATGTTCATGGTGGTAATTTAAGAATCACAAATGCAGCGGATGTTGGAATAAAACTTAGACACACTTCTGCAACATATGATTTTAATATATTACAAAATAGTAACGGTGACTTAGAACTTAACTACGGTCCTACTGACTTTATACGTGTTAAATCTAGCGGCAATGTTGGTATTGGTTCTAATGCTAATAATCCTCAATATAAACTCGATGTTGACGCCGATGCGAGAGTTACTGGATCTCTAACAGTATCTCCTGCAACTAGTGGTCATACTACTTTTGAACTTGGTAGTAGAGCTGCTGATCCGCTTCCAGCTGGAAGCGGTAGTTACGACTTTAAACCCGGTATGCGTGTTTCATCGTTTGAACCTGCGGATGGTGCAGTTGATGGTGATTCGACTATACCTCTAGTATGGACCACAACAGATGTGTCAACTAGCAGTCCAGGTTACTTAGCAGCAAGTCAAACATATGCAACGGCATCGTGGAGCGAAACTTTTACTGTTAACTATGTAGGCGGCACACGCTGGTTCGCTAAAATTAAAACAAACGATGCTGAATCTGGCAATGATCCACGTGTTGCTGTTAATGGTGGTACTGAGTATAAGTTAGAGTATGAAGACTCAGCGCCTTCTGATGGTGAAAATGATACTGACAGTTGGCACGTTATTGATATTACAGATGACGTTGTCACAGGTTCAAATACTATTAAAGTATGGCTAGCATCAGGACAAAAAACATATGTACTGGCAGTTTATGTTTTCCCAAGTACTGGTATTGCATTGCCAAACGAACCGTATGAAACTACACTGTATGCAGACAATGGTATTGTAGTACCAGACACTGGCAAAGTAATGATAGGTAGTACATCGCCAATTGGTGATGGAATTTTAAGCATAACAGCACAAAGTGCTGGACAAGATTATCTAAGAGGAACAAACGCAACAGGTAATAATAACGTAAGCATTGGTAACTTATCTGATGATACTGGTTATATGACTATAGCAGATGAGCTAGGCGCAACAACATTCCTGCACCGTGCAGACAGTCAGCGTACAGATATGATGGGTGCTGTTGGCATTAATACTACATCAAATGCATATGGTTTACTTCAAGTTAATCAAATCAATAATAATGATGAAGGTGGCATTGGTATTGTAGATAGTACAGCTGGCAGAAGTATGCGTTTATGGTGTGATCCGACATACTCTTATATTAATAGTGGTGATACTGGCGTTGGAGAACTAATACTTAACCAGGGTGGCGGTAATGTGGGTATTGCTACAAACAACCCTGCTGCACCATTACAAGTACAAGCCACAGGACAAATTTTATTATTAGGTAATATTAACTATGAAGATCAATATCTGAGATTTAGAACTCAATCAGATGGTGTTGATTTTGGATTAAAAACAGGTGTCGGGGCAAACGGTTCTGGAGTTATTAAAACTGGCAATCTTAAAGGATTTGGTATTGCAGCTGGTCAAACAAATACAGCATTTGGAGATTTAACAGATGATGATATGGACTTTTTTATTAAATCAGACGGTAATGTTGGCATTGGTACAACTGATCCTACACATAAGTTGCATGTTGAATCAACCATTGTAAATGCTAGTGCTCCGGATTTTCCAGTATTAATTGCACAAGTTGACTATGCAAACGCCGTAAACCAGCTTGGCGGCAGTGGTGTTGGTATTCAGTTCAATCCTGCAACTAACAGTGGTGACGCAGTTGGTGGTGCTATCGCAGCAATTAATACAAGTGCAAGTGATGACGTTACAACTACAGATTTAGCATTTTATGTAAGTGATGATGATGCCACATTAGATGAAGTAGTAAGATTTAAAGCTGGTGGCAACGTTGGTATTGCTACAACTAACCCTACAGAAACACTGGATGTTAACGGTATCATTCACACTCGTCAATACTTCCAGAAAGAATACAACGGTCAGGAAATACTGTTAAGAGCACAAGACAGTGGTGGCCAATGGTCAATTTATAACACCATCAATGACAGCCAAGGCAATTATAATATTATGCTTGGTGTCAACGGTGCTGGACAATACGCAAACACAGGTGATGGCGGCGCAAAAGTTTATTTAACCGGTCACGGCACAGCAGGTTATACAAGTATAAATGCTTCCAACACAGGTACTGCTGGAAATAATGTAACATATACTATTGGTCTAGGTGTTGACAGTGCAAGTAATGCTGTTTATGTTGGTAATCCAAATGACAACGTAGGATTAGACAGCACAGGTGAAGGTTTTAAAATTGCTGATAATACTGGTAGAATATTTGGTTCTGATATATTAGGTAATTTATCTTATACTAGCCCAGGGCAAATTGCACTTTCTCGTAGCAATAATAATCCGTATTTGAGTTTCCACAATGCTGCTGGTGCACGTAAAGGTTACTTGCAACATACCGGCGATGATTTTTATATTGCTAATGAGACTACCGGTGAATTTTTCTTTACTGGTGGTACTACAGTTTCTGATCCTCCACGTTTAGTTATTAATGCAACATCGCAACAAACAACAGCACCGGGTGACATATATGGTCAGATACAATTTAGAGTTACTAGTGCAGCTGGTGTAAATGCAAGTGGTCTAAATGGTACCGATGCAGACACCATAGCAATGATTACAGCACAAGACTTCCGTAATGGTAGTGGTAAGACAAACGAAGATAGTGGACTAGGATTTTACACTTCAAATTCCGGTACTGCAATGACTTATCGTGGCGGAATTAGTAATGCAGGTAAGTGGTTTATTGGTACCTGGAACAACGACAACAATGGTGACAGTACTGCACTCCTTAACGTTAATGGTTCTATATATGTAGCTAACGAAGTATATGCATCTGCTGCAACTGGTTGGACTGAAAACGGCAATATTAGCAGTGTTTATTATGATCAAGACACTGTAACAATTAATCACACAGGATCAAATGCATATAATGCATTAGTTTATGGAAACAACACATACGTTAACTTTAAAGCAAGTGTGTTATTTAGAACTTCAAATTCAGACCACTGGGGTATTATGTTCCGTGGACAAGCATCAAACCCACATGATAACAGTTTGCAGGTTATTGTGCGAGGAAGTACACTGGATGATGTTAGAGTACAACAACGTGTAGCAGGAGTACAAACATACTTGTTACCAACTCCTGGCAGCGGTAATGGTGCGGCTGTTCCCAATCCAGATGACGGTAATTGGCACTTATTAGAAGTACAAGTATATGGAAATAACATCATTGTTAAAATTGACGGCACTGTTTATATTAGTAGCACTAGTTTAGCAACCCAGTACAGTAGTGGCGGAACAGTTGGCTTAACAACATACACTGCAAATGGTACAGTTGATTTTAAAAGTTTCCGTGTAGAAAATTTAAGTGGCAATACTGTACAAGGGCCGATTGAACAGTACGCTGACATTGATATGAATGACAATGATATCACTCAAATCGGCAGACTGAACTTCATCAACCATGAAGGTAGTGACTACGGAGTAACTGGCGATGTTATGTTTGACGAGAACTTTCATGGTGATACAGAATATGGTTCTGCAGATAACTGGCCTGGCGGAAATGGCGGTGGTCTATCAGTATATAATGAAGATGGTTGGGGTCGTATTATCACTGACCGTAACATGCAATGGTTAAGTGGTCATTTTTATGGTATTGGCATTAGTCCTAATAGTAGTGCTGATCCTAGTAGTAGAATAAGTGCTCTTAATATTGCTGGAAATGACACAGCAGTTTTTGCAGGAAGTGACGCATTATACGACAAAGATCATAATTGCTTTATTAATATTGCAAACTACAGCGAAACAAGCAACGTTGAATCTGGTATTGTTTTAAGAGCAAAAAGCACTGGTGCGGGTGTACATGCAATATATGTTAAACATCGTGGAACTGGTACGACATATCAAGGCGATTTAAGATTTAGAAGTAGAAATACAAGTACAACTAGTCAGGATAACATGACCATTAGATATGATGGTAATGTTGGTATTGGCACAACCGATCCTGCAGGTAAACTAGATATTTACGGTACTAATGGGCAGTTGTTTACAATTGTTGATAGCTTTACTGGTACTATCTTTAGTGCTAATGATGGTAGTGGTGTTCCAAGCATCGAAGTACTTGACACTGGTATTGTAAGACTAGCTGAATTTGCAGGTAACGTACTTGTTGGTACTAACACAGACGATGGTTCCAACAAGCTACAAGTAAATGGCGGTATTATGGCAACAGCAGATGTTACGGCATATGCAAGTTCAGATGTTAGATTAAAAACAGAACTACAACCAATTGAAAATGCGCTTGACAAAGTTAATAGTTTAACTGGTTATACATTTAACTGGAACCGTGCAGCACAAATGAACTATGGCAAAGATGCAGAAGCACGTGAAGCTGGCGTTATTGCACAGGATGTTATCGAAGTTTTACCAGAAGTAACCACAACCAGAGATGATGGTTACATGGCTGTTAAATATGAAAAGATGGTACCACTGTTAATTGAAGCGATTAAAGAACAGCAAACACAAATCAACCAATTAACAGAATTAGTAAACAAATTAACGAGCGAAAAATAATGGGTCAACATTACGGTAATTTTGATAATAAAGTTGTAGGTATTGTGCGAGTAGCAGAGCGTGTTCATTCACGTGGATTAAGTACTAATACACAAACATATACATTTTCTAGAGCACCAAGTTTAGGCGAGGTTGTTGTACTATCAAGTTGGTGGGATGGCAACTATACAATAAACACGCCCAGTGGATTTACACCAATTGTTAGTAACGAAAGTGGCAGCGAATATCCAGAAGGCGAAACTTGCTACAAAATTGCAAGCGGCAGTGAAGGAACTACATTTACAGTTACTTGTGCTAGTAGTGATGATTGTGCAGGTGTTGGATTAATTTTAAAAGCAAACAAAATAATAACAACTGTTAGTGTTGGCAACACAGCATTTGCAGATGGTCCTAGCTCACTAAACAGTAGTATTGCAGCAGATTCTCCAACAACTGTTGCAAGTAACACTGGCAGACTAAAACTGTATTTTTTAACAGGACGTCAACAGCCAGACTATATTCAAGATCCTACACCTACATTTGTTAATGCAAGTGGATGGATATACGAAAACGGTAATAATCCAGCAGGATCAACAAACGATACTACAGGCATTGACAATATGGACTGGGCGTATAAAGTGCTAAAGCACGGATCAACTGATGCTACAGAACAAATAACAACAAATGATACAGGACGTCAAGGACATCACATAATTTCCTTGACTTTCGGATAGGAACGAAAAATGGCAATTAGACATGGACCTTCAGATCCTCTAGCAGCACACATTACAACAAATGGATTGGTATTTTATATTAATCCTCATATAAGCTCATGTTGGGACGGTAGCAGTAGTACAATTAATGATTTATCGCTTGGTGGACTTACTTGTACTGGTACAGCTATAACACGTTCACCAGGTGGATATTTTAACTTTAATGGAAGTAGTAGTTTAATTAACACTGGTAGTCAGTTAATAGATACTGGGACGTATTCTATAAGTTCTAGTACAGATGATTATACACTAGAGGCTTGGATTTATGTAAGAAGTTCACAAGGTACTACAACAAATGCTGACAGTATTATTGGTAGTCAGGGAAGTTATGGTGTTGGTATGCAGGTTGGCATTAACGGAAGTGTGCCTAGAGTAAACCACGGCGCACGTAGTACAAGTAACTTTTACAGTAGCAATTTTAGTTATAATCAATGGCGTCACATTGCGTGGGCACATGATCATGGTGTGGGTTCAACAGTCTTTCACAACGGTGCTAGCGATACAACGTCAAGTGGCAGTAGTTACAACATTGCTAGTACAAGTGCAAACTGGGGAAATATGACCATTGGCAACAGTAGTTCACGTGTTACTGGTTATTATGACGGATGGATGGGTGCAGTTAGAGTTTATAACAGAGCATTATCTGGGTCAGAAGTGTTGTTAAATTACAATGCAGACAAAGCAAGGTATGGATTATGATTTTTGAATTAAGTGAAGAACATTATGAATATGTGCGATCCCGCAGATTTGAAATTGTTGGAGAATCTAATATTGGCGACACTTTATTAGTAAAAGCATATTCGGTAGAAGTTGATTATATAGCATCATATGAAAATGAAGAGCTAGATGATTTACTAAACGAAGAACCATATGTAAAAGCAGATGAGGATATAGAATGAGCGGTTTCGCAGGTAGACGAGAATTAGGTGAATTCGACGGTGGATCGGTAAAATCTCAGAGACTACAAACAGGACATGAGTTTACAAATTACTCAAACGTAATTACAAACGGAGTGCGTTATTTTGATGTTAATACAAATGTATATGGAAGCGGTGCATACAACGGTCCTCGTATAAGAGTTTTTCCTGAAAAATGGTATTATACATTTGCCGCAAGCACATACACATATCAACTAAGTTATAACAATAGAACAGCATCAGGACACATGGGCATTAGACAATACGATGCACAAGGCAGCTTGGCATATTACTATATGAATGGACACTATGGACGCACAACACTAACACGTGCAGCAAGTCCCGGTGATACTAGCATTTATGTTGCTGATGCTAGCGGTTGGTACAGCGGAACATCAAACAGCAACGTCTTTGCTACATTCTTTCCAGCAAGTCATCCTAACTATAGTACAGCTTATTATTATTCAAGATTTGCTCATCGGTACAACAGAACCACTGACGGTACACCTTATACTAATTTAGGCGGTGGAGAATGGCAAGTTAATTTGCAAGGATCGCTGCCTGATTGGGGTTATAGTTTACCAGTCGGAACACCAGTGGGAAACGGTAGAGGATCAAACGCTAACTCTTATGTTACTACTGGCAATACAAACCACAACAATTTAAACCAGTGGAGAACTTTTAAATCCAGTCCACGCCATGAATATCAGTACAACGGCGGCAATTTTATCAACGGTATAACACACGTAAGTTTTTTACATTTACGTAATTATACTTACAGAACTGAAACAGCAGGTGACAGTGCTAGATATTACATTGCAAATATTAAAGCTATTAGACGTAAAACTAATCGTGTTTTACCTAATCGTTTATTCCAGCGTGGGCTTACTGGCAATTTTTATAATTAACTAAATCACATAAATACGTATAAGCAGAGTGATAGGATATACGTATGGCTTTAAGTAAAGGTTTTGAAATTGCCACACTAGGTAGTGGCCTAGATGTGGACCAGTCAAATGGTGATGTTCTTACAATTGATGCAGATACAGATGTAATTGCTGAAGGTAGTACTAATTTATATTTTACTGAGGAAAGAGTAGACGACAGGGTTGCAGCATTATTGGTTGCTGGGACCAACGTTGGACTTACATATGATGATACAGCAAATACACTAACAATAGCACTAAGTGTTTCAGGTGGACTTGATTTATCAAACAATAACACAAACGATTTAACAGAAGGTTCTGACAACAGCGTAGGCGAAAGCGCACCTGGTGCGGGTGATGGAACAAACAATCTTTACTATACAGACACACGTGTACAAACTTATCTAAGCGGCGGATCAGCTACAACTATCACAACAACCGGTAATGTTACAGTAGGCGGTAACCTACAAGTAGACGGAACAACCACTACTATCAATAGTACTGAACTAGTTGTCGATGACATTAATATTACTATAGCTAGTGGTGCCGCTGATGCTACTGCAGCCAACGGCGCAGGCATTACAGTTGACGGTGCTAACGCTACTATATTATATGATGGCACAAATGATGAATGGGACTTTAACAAAGTTATTACAGCACCGGGTGTTATAGACACTACTCTTGGTGCAGCTGGTAACATGATGATTGTTGGTGCTGACGACAGACTAGATGACACCAGTTTATTATTTGTTGATACAGTAAACGGTCGAATAGGTATTAATGTTACTGATCCTGCAGTACTGTTGGAAGTTGGCGGGCTATCTTCAGGAAAAGTAGAAGCAAGATTTACTCAAAATAGTTCAGGAGCAGATGGTCCTAATCATACTTTTTATAGGTCACGTGGTAATAGAGGCACACCAACTGCAGTTGCAGCAAACGATGAAATTTTTAAAATACAAGGACTAGCACGTGGTGCTCTTGCATATGTTGACAGCGTGTCTTTAGATGCAATTGCAACTGATACTGTGGGTAATTCATCTTTTGATATTAAAACTAGAGTTTCAAACACACTTGCAAGTAGACTTAAGATTACAGGAACAGGCGCCACACAATTTAATGGTGCATTTACATTTCCAACAACTGATGGTACAGCAAATCAAGTATTAAAAACAGATGGAAGTGGTGCAGTATCTTGGGCAACACTGTCTAGTACAATTGACTGGAATGTGTCAAGTAACTATGCATTTCAAACTATAACAGATGGTGCTACAAATGCAGCCGCAGGATCAAACAACGACACATTTAAAATACGTGCTGCTGACCAAATTGAAGTTGCTGTAACCAATAATGATGCAACACATGGCGACAATGTACTAATAGGACACGCAGACAGTGGCGTAACAGCACAAAGTTACGGTGGTAATACTGCAATTCCAGTTATTACAGTAGATGCACAAGGGCACGTAACCGCCGCAAGTACACAAAGTATTAGTACAACATTTACAATTAGCGATAGCACAACAACACAAGATGTAAACAATGGCGATACACTATTGTTTGACAGTGGCACAGATATTTTAGTTGAAGTTAGTGCAACAGATCAAGTAACAGTATCACACAATGTTACTGGTGCAAACTCTACTGTGAATGTTGCTGCCAACACATTTGTAGACGAAATTACTGTTACAGCACAAGGTCACGTTACTACACTAGGTACAGGCACAGTTAACTTTAATGTTGCTGACAACTATGCATTTAAAACATTTACTGATGGTGTAAACAATGCAGTGGCAGATAGTAATACAGACACATTTACATTTGCCAAAACAGATCAAATTGAAGTTACAGTTGATGCTACAACTGACAAATTAACAATTGGACACGCAGATAGCGGAGTAAGTGCAGGCAGCTATGGCGGTGTTACTGCAGTACCTCAAATTACAGTCGATGCACAAGGACACATTACTGCACTAAGCACAGCTACTATTAGCACACAGTTTACAATTACCGATGGCACTACAAGTCAAGTAATTGCAGGTAGTGATACACTTACATTTGCAGATGGTACTGATACAGATGCAGTAGTAAGTGCAACAGATACAGTTACATTTAATAATACAAGTACATTATCAACTGTAACAGGACGTGGTAACTGGACAACCAGCAGTGTTGGTATTGGTACAAATAATGTTACAGATGTAATGACTGTGGTCGGCGCAGCAAACGATTTAGATATAATTACAGCACGTGCTGGCACAAGTAATAATAGTCAAATTGCGTTAGGCGGCTTTGACGCCAACTCAACAGACTTGGCAGGAATTATTAACGGTAGTGATTTTGGTGCTATTGTAAATGGCGGGCAAAACGGTCAGCTTGTACTAGCAATTAGAGACAACGATATTTCAGATGCAGTTAACATTGTATCTGGTAGCGGTAATTACATGACTGACTCGACGTTTGACAAAAATATTGCAACGTTTAGAGCAGATGGTAAAATTGGGTTTGGTACAAATAATCCAACTAACCCACTACACATTAAATCAACAACAACTGGTGGAAATGGTATTCCTATACTAATCGAAGCTGTTGAAAACCCATTCCGTGGTGTAAGATATAATGCAGGTGCAGACGGTGCAGTATTATTCCTCGAACATTCGAGAAGTGGAACACTTGGCACTGCCGCAGCACTACAAGATAATGATCAAGTTGGTGCATTAATTTTCCGTGCATACAATGCTTCAAACACTATTAACAATGCAGCTTCTATTAACATAAAAGTAGACGGCACAACCGGCACACATACACCAAGTGAAATGATTTTTGCTACGCAAAGCAACACTGGTACACAAAGATACATGGCTATGCTAGCTAATGGTAATGTTGGTATTGGCACAAGTGCTCCGTCTACAACAAATAGCGGATACGACGGTGGTACATTGCATGTTCATAATACTAGTACAGGCTCAAGTATACGTTTAACAAACAGTACAACTGGTACTGGTGCTTCTGCAGGTATGTTGTTTAGTAAATGGAATGATACACATACTTACATAACAAACTTTGATGATGGTGCTAAAACTATTTTTACACAAAGTAATTCAAGTGCATCATTGATAACTACATTGGTTTTAGATGGTGACGGAAATGTTGGTATAGGCACAATTAGTCCAACAGCTACGTATACGCCTACATTGCACATTTATGGAAGTAATCCTAACTTGCATTTGCAAGGAAGTGGTACAGGTTCTTGGGCATATTTTGAATTAGAAAATGTAAATTATAACCGTGCATTTGGTATGTCAACTGCAGGCGAATTTAGAATTACAAGTGATAAAACTAACTTAGATGCAAATGTTCAATTTGCATTGCTACAAAATGGCAGAGTAGGTATTGGTACAACACAGCCAGATGAAATATTACATGTACAAGGTAACATTGTAGTTGAAGCCAATGGACACGGTGCTGGGTTTTACGTAATGCAAAAAACAGTATTAGCAAACGATGGCGTTAATGCAGCAGGAGACTATACAAAAGACATATTTACAATTAGTAATCAACATGGTGCACAAGTATTTACAGTAATGTTTAATTCTAGCACAAGCGGTATGAGTGTTGCAAAACATTATACAGTTGCACATAATTTTGGTCAAACACCTGTTACTAACAAAACAGTAGACAGCGGCCCATATAGTGGGGAAGATTTCACAGTAACATTTACAGATGTATCGAGTACAGGTGTAAAATGTACTATTGAAAATAATAGTACAACTATTGATGCCGATATAACCGTAACATTATTGCTTGGAGGGTCACCTACAGCGGTGACACTGACCAAGCACTAAATATTGAGAGTAAGGACATAAAAGCAGATGCCTAATTTAATTAGTGATATAGACGGAATACTTAAAATTTATGACGATGGTACCGTCGATATTATCAATGGTGGTCAATTATCCATTGATGGAACAACAGTATTTGATGCAGCAAGCGATGCTACCTTAAATGACGTGAGTGTAAACACACTTAACTTTGGCGATGCTAGTCCAACACTAAGTGATAATGGCAATTATTTAAGAATACAAACAACTAGTGGTTATCTGGACATTGGTGCCAATAACACAAGTTATGCACATTTTTATACTGACAGACCAACATATTTCTTTGACAAATTTTTAACACTTGGTGGAAATAAAGCAACTTCATATGGTGCTGATCTCGAGTTGTCTAGAATAAACAGTGCAACCGCTAGACTACGTATTACTGCAGGCACAACTCACAGTGATCAAGATCTCAGTGTAACAGGTGATGTTACTATTTCGGGCGACTTGACAGTAAGTGGCACTACTACTACACTTAACACATCTACAATTACTGCGGAAGATGCTGTTATATTATTAAACAGTGGCCAAGCAACACCAAGTAATGATATTGGTTTAATTTTTCAAAGATATTCATCTCCAACTGCATCGAACTATAACACTGCTATTATATGGGAAGAAGCTAGTGATAGATTTATACTAGGTACTACTGCAGAAGCTGCAGCAGATGCTGATATTACTATGTCAGTTGAAATGGCAACAATAAATTCTGCAGGTGTTGGTGTTGGTACTGAAGCGCCGGGTGCAAGATTACATACATATGACACGGGTTGGGCAAGTAACGTTGTTGGAAGTAACCTACTTAGAGTAGAGGCAAGCGGAAATACTGGTGCTGCCATTGCAATGAAAAACGCAAATGGTGAATATTGGAATTTATACAACGGCGGTTCTTCTGCCTGGGTAGGACAAGGTAACCTAGGATTTGTATACAGTGATGGTTCAAATGATCCAGGTGGACCAAAAATGACACTTACAAAAGCTGGTAATCTTGGTATTGGTACAACCACACCACAAGCACCTTTACAAGTAAGAAGTACTGCAGCAAATATCGCACCTCTGGTATTACAAGGTCCTGGAACAAACGGTAATGTTTTAATAGGACATAACTATCTTGGTAGTAACGAGTATTATAATACACAAGGCATGGACTATAGTACCAATGCTTGGATGATTGGATCGGCTGTTTATGTAGACAGTGCAACATCTAGAAAAATGTTGTCAACTCAAGACGGATATAATGCTCGTGGTTCTGCTATGTATATTGATGGTAGTTTTGGTGTTATTGACTTTTATACTTCTAATACTGCGGCTATTAGAACAAAAGACACAGAAAACACTAATATTGCACACAGAATGCGTATTTCAGCAGATGGTAGTGTTGGTATTGGGACAACTAGTACAAATGGTACATTGCACGTATATACAGGCAATGCCGGCGCAATTACTGCTAACGCAGCACACGACGATGTAATTATCGAAAGTAGCGGCAATGCTGGAATTAACTTGTTTACCCCAAACACAAGTTATCAGTATTTGGCATTCGGTGATCCACAAGCATCTAATAGTGGTTATGTACGTTACTATCATGGTTCAGATCAGATGGTGTTACGTGCAGGTGGCACTGATACTGTTTATATTGATGCCGGACAAGTTGGTATTGGCACAAACAATCCAACTGTCCCACTTCACATTTATAGTCCAACTGATGGAAAACTAACTTTACAAGTTTCTAGTGGAGACAGTAGTGAATGGAACTATATCAACTTTGTTGGATCTAACGGTACTCGTGATGCTTATATTGGTACAGATTCCGCTGGTAATCTACAAGTTTATTCAGATCTGAATGGAAATTATCTCGCAAGTGCAGATACACACTGGTTTACCAATGAAGGATTCAGTGTAGGCACATCAAACTGGATAAATGGATTACAAGTTGGTTCTAATACGTTTAATGGTACCAATGGTGTATATGCAAATAACCGTGTAGGTATATCAAATCATGGCGCCTTAACAAGCATTATGTATGCATCGACTTATAACAATGCTACATATCCTGATTATGGACTAGTATTTGTTCATGGTCCAAGTACATCTAGTTATAATGTGTGGAGTATTTCTCCAGATGGTCCTGCTAAAGGTGATAGTTTAAACTTTATATATGGTGCAAATGCTACTAATATTCACACAGTAACACCTAAAGTAGTTTTTGACGGTAATGGCCATGTTGGTATTGGATCTGCAAGTCCTACTGTACAACTTGAGGTTTACGACAGTACTACCTGGGATACCGCACACTTTAGTAGTAATACTGCTACTGGTGCTGGCATTTCACTAGACGCAACCAATACTGGGGTTCGTTGGAGTCTTATTGCACAAGGCACAAGTGGTGGTGCTAACGACAACAATTTAGGATTCCACTTAACTAATGCTGGCACCAGTGGACAGTCGACTGGATATAAATTTGTTATGACTGCAGATGGGAAATTAGGTATCGGCCAAATGTCGCCTTCTGCACCATTACATATTGAGCACACAAATTTGTCCGGAGAGCCATTCTCCGGCATCCGTGTTACAAATTCAAGTACTAGTGGGAATTATTATACAGGTGTAGCTGTAGATGCTGTTGGTCAGGCACACTATCGCTATATGCTCAATGGTTCAAATAAATGGCAGACACGTGTTGGTGCTGGTAACGGTACAGATGATTTCAGATTATATAGTTGGACTGCAACAAGAGATGTGCAGCGTGTTCTGACTGATGGTACATTTATAGTTAATGGTTCTACTGATTATACTGATGGCAAGCTACAAGTTGCTGGTAGAGTAGATGTAACAGATGCGGACAATAGTGGTGCATATAGATTTTATCAAGGTAGTACATTCCGTGGTGGCTTTGGTACAGGCACATGGGCAGGCTCCGCTAATAGTACAACAACTGGTACTAGTACATATACTACTGGCGGTGATTTTACAATACACCACAATAGTAGTACCCCAAGTGCTCGTTTTAGCGATGAAGGACACTTTGGTTTAGAGAAAGGTGATGCTGCAAGTGGTGTTACTAATGGCTATCCAAAGATTGTGTATCCAAACTGTCATTGGAGTAGTAGCGGTAACCCAAGTACTGGTGCTGTTAAGATTAGAACACCTGGCAACCTCAATAATTATGATATGGTTACTATTGAAATAACAGTATATGAATATACAAGTGATGCTGGAAGTAAAATTATTATCGGCGGTCACAACTGGACCAGCGGCGGTGCTGGATCTCCAAATAACGCAGGTTGGCACAACTTCAACGTACAAGTTATTGGTTCATTCAATAAACCAATTTACTTGAAGCAAGATGCTAATGATAGATATATTGTTCTTGGTGATAACACTAGCTCTTGGACCTACGGTATGGTTAGTGTTGCTCGTGTGCATGGTGCTTCATTTTATTCGAATGCAATTGACTGGGTAGGCGACTGGGGAATTGAACAAACTACAACTGCAACATATACATGGTCAACAGCAAATCTTAACAGTGTTGATGCAAACACTCTAAGAACACCTGGTTATTTCAGATTCGCTACTAACAGTGGCAGCGGGATGGATATTGGTCGAGCACGTGATGATAACATGTATATCAGTGTTGCAACGACAGGTGATGCAGGGGTAGTGTTGAAAGATAGTGCTGGGTCGTTTAGATCACAGTGGTATGGTGATAACGGCACAAACTATGGTTTCCTAGGGACAGAATGGGGCAGCTGGGATCTTAGAAAAACAGTTGGTGGAGCGTTATACTTCAATGCTAACAGTACATATTTCTTACGTCCTGAAGGTACAAGCTATTTAAATAAGCTAGGAGTTGGTACGGATACTGCTAGTGGTGCGACTAAGTTGCATGTTTATGGAACTGATAACAGCCTCAATTTAACTGTTTCCAACAATAGCACAGGTGGTCCTATCTTATACCTACATTCAACTGCCGCTGGTGGTAAACAATTAGGTATTATATCTAACAACACAAGTAACTCCGACGGCGCAGGTCGATTACAATTCTGGAATGCATCAGATGGTTATACGTTTGCTACTTGGGGTACAGCATCTGGTTCACAATCTAATCTTTACACTAACCTACTTGTATCACCTACCACTGCTGATGGTAAAGTTATTATCCAAACTGGTAACTCAAACAGCTACGATTCTGTACTAGAGTTTAAAGCCTATGGCTCTGGAATTACATCTGAAGGTGCAC
>Ga0255759_10001318_pt1 | contig 22264 bp, 13 predicted proteins | sample 101ome_20_FD_179959 | JGI IMG/M metagenome (GOLD analysis project Ga0255759, IMG submission 179959) | Coastal salt marsh microbial communities from the Groves Creek Marsh, Skidaway Island, Georgia - 101404AT metaG (version 2) | ecosystem: Environmental > Aquatic > Marine > Intertidal zone >...
ATAGGTATTGCCCTCTAAGATTTGAAGGTGAGTTAGCACGATTCAAGAAAAGAAAGGATGCTATTGCTTATGCAAGACATAGATTAGCACTAGATTGATGTTATTATGCGGGGGGCACTTATGCTCCCTTTTTTAATGCTTATGAGCGAGGATCTGGTAAAGCGTTCATTACTTTACGAAGACCAAATTGATTGATATGTTGTTCTAGTGAAGTCTCAATAATGCTATTCATAAATTCATAAGCGGGAGGAACTTGAACACCTTTTCTTATACTAGCAGAGTGAACTTCTTTCATCTTCGCTATTACAAAAGGATCTAAAGTAAATCCACTAATTACACTATTATGTTTTATGTTATTTGTTCTACTTACCCACTCTAAGTTTTCAAGTCTATTATCACTACTGTTCCGATTGATGTGATTAACTTGTAAGGTTATATCTTCTGTGGGGATGAATGATAAGGCAACTAATCTATGAACTAGAAAGTTCTTTTTAGTTCCGTTCTTATGTGTTAATAATACTGTCCTATATCCGTGATTCTTCTTCTTCCACCCAGGAGAAAGTTTCTTTGCTTTCTTATACTTAAAAGACCATACATTTCCTTCTACATCAACACCATAACCAGTGTAATCTTTAAGGTGTTCTGTATCTTCAAACCTTATCAATCTGCTTTCCATTGTTGATATTTACCACTAAAACTATGTAGTGGTAAAAACATTTACGAAAAGGTTTAATTATTGATTAAATATGGTTTAATGTTTATGAAAAAGTATTATTTACTGCTTTTTAGTAGATATTACATAGAAACCCTTATTATTCTTGTGTAAATGTATCTCTACGTCGCAGTCTTAGCGGGCATTGTAACACAAACGCCCCCATAAGTCAACAGACCCGCTCATAAGCATCCCAAGACATTTGCAAAAAACTGATAAGGACTCCGAATAAATACAGAGACCTTATTGACATCTTTCCCATAAGATTGTATACTATACAAGTCAATCAATCGCACGAGGTTTTCAATGGTTTCTTATCAACTAGCAAGGAAAAGGCGCGTAAGAATTACATTGGAATTTGATGTCCTAAGTGACTTCAACCCTAGGGAGATTGACTTCAATAAGTTATTCAAACTTGAACCAAATGAGTCTGTAGATAGTTACATTGAGGACTTCGATAAGGGCGATGATGCTTATCACTATCACGGGTGATTGCACCCCATAAGTATCACCTACCCATAAGGTCCTTATGTTGCACCAGACCCCTCTAAATGCCTCTGAGAGCAACAGAAACTCTACACAGGTCTCAGTGTAACATAAGGACCTTATTTACCCCCGAATTAAAGTTACTCACCTTGAGATTGTCCCTAAGGTGTAAGGGTGAGCAACCCACACAGAAAAACCACTAAGTTACAACATCATGACCAAAAAAGATGCACTCAAAGAGTTCAGATCCTGCGGTAGAGTTGTCAGGGGTGATGCAATCTGGACCCGTGAGAATTGGAACGACTACACTGATTTCTTATGCCGAGATGGTCAAATCACCATGAAGCAGTATGAAACCTGGACAAATCCTTTCTGAGTTTCTGTTACATAAGCACCGCAATCTCAGGGTTACAAAATAGCTAACTTTGAGATTGCCACTAAGGTGTAAGCAACCAACCAACACTAACCAACAATGAGACCTTACAAAGTTGCCCGCCTGGATGATACTGGAAACTGGAAAGTTCTTGCTAGTTTCACTACTTATGAGAAGGCAGATGATGCCCTCGATAAGTATTCTGAAAAGTATCCAAATGCCTGGGTGGATATTCTTGACGGTGCCCTAACTTTCGCCGCCTGATTATTACTCAAGAGAATGAGATGCGCTCTAAAGACACTCAAACTGTAAACACACTGATTAACACTTTCATCATGCAATTCGCTATCTCTGGTTCTTCCGCTATCGAGAACATTGCTCTCGAAGATAACACCGCCACCGTTACTTTCGCTGGTGGTCGTGACTACGATTATGCCGTCAACGATGTTACTGCTTTCGTAACTTCTCTGACTCGTGTTATCGAAGGTGGAGAATCTGTCGGTCGGTTCGTGAACCAATCCGTCAAGAATGAGACCCTGAAAGCAATCGCCGCCTGAGTCTAATCTTCGTGGGGTTAGTAACACTTACTGCCCCACACTAAGTTTAACATAAGGTCCACACTTTCGTCAACACTTTCTTTCGTGATTATGTCCCGTGATCTGATGCTTACTCTTCTGCGTAGGGGTAACACTGGAAACGACATTCTGTCCATCCTCGATGCTATCGTTCGTGATGATTCTTCGTCCTCCGATGATACTCAGGGTGAGGCAATCGTGTTCTAATGTGATGCTTACTCTGTGTCCCTTATGTGTTATTCGTGGGGGACACTTATTCGTTATTCGTGATAACACAGTCCCCGCGATTAGGGGTCTTATGTGTTAGCGGGCGGTGCGTATATAAAAACCCCTAACTACCCTAACCTACACTGTATGTCTTTTTCGACATAAGTATCGAACACATAAAAAAATTTCCCAGGATATAAGAACACTCTGAAACCCCCCAATGAGAAAACATCGCCCGTATTGGAATTTTTATAAAGTAGTCTTGGCAGGATGGATGATAAGGTATCCGAAATTTTTTCTAAGATTACTGGGAGTACCCCTTGGAATTTTGATAGTAGTGGTATATAATGCTCTAAGGTAAATAAGAGCGAAGGAAAAAATCCCGGAGAAATTTTTTATGAGTGAAAAGATTTATCACATATATGCAAAAGGAGAGTGTATCTACCATTCTCTGAGTAAGGCAGAGTTTGATATTACGTGGGAGGCGCTGAGGAAACTTGTAGAAATATTCTCAGAATATCAAAGGGAAGATTTATCATTTGAGGAAGTTGTGAGTAGTAAACAAGAGTTTGCAGAGTCATCGTATTGACAGGAAATAAATAAGGTATTAGAATTGAATTGAGGTTTTTATTCTCTTATGGCTAAAGGATTTACAGTAAAAGCAAAGACACCCAAATCAAGTTCAAATGGACCTGAGTGGGATTATGATGCAATTAAAGAAAGGATGAAAGGGAAGGCAATTGTCTTCTGTCTTCCAGGTCGTGGATGTTCGTTTACATTTTTGAAGAATTTCGTACAACTGTGTTTTGATCTTGTACAGAATGGTATGAGTATTCAGATCAGTCAAGATTACTCATCGATGGTAAACTTTGCGAGATGTAAGTGTCTTGGAGCAAATGTTCTGAGGGGACCAGATCAAATTCCTTGGGATGGTAAGTTGCAATATGATTATCAGTTGTGGATTGATAGTGATATTGTTTTTAGTACTGAGAAGTTTTGGCAACTGTGTGATGTAGCATTTCCTGAATCTGCAGTTGAAGATGAGACAAAGAAGCGTCCCATCAGTGCTGGTTGGTATATGACTGAAGATGGTCGTACTACATCAGTTGCACATTGGTTAGATGAAGATGACTTCCGTAGTAATGGTGGAGTTATGAATCACGAGACTGGTGATAGTATTTCAAAGCGTCGGAAACCATTTACTGTTGATTACACGGGATTTGGTTGGGTAATGATTGAGAATGGAGTCTTTGAGAATAAAGAGATGAAGTATCCATGGTTTGCACCTCAGATGCAAGTATTTGAATCTGGTGCAGTACAAGATATGTGTGGAGAGGATGTTTCATTCTGTCTCGATGCAAAGGCAGCAGGTTACGAGATCTGGTGCGATCCTCGCATTCGCGTAGGACATGAAAAAACTCGCGTTATTTGATTAGGAGAATTATTATGGCAAAACTCAAGAAGTCACTGCTTGGTTCAGCATTCATCGAATCACAACCCAAGAATACCCGTCAGGGTCAAGGGAAGCATACGAAATATGCTGCATCTAGCAGAAACAATGCAAAGAAGCGTTACCGTGGTCAAGGTCGCTGAGTAACACCTACGACGCCCTCTGAGGCGTCTTTTTTTATGTTTGTGTATCTTTGAGTATTATGAGGTTTTATGAGTTCTTATAGTCGCTTCTACTCGACTAGAGAGCGGAAGCTCGTTCTTATGTGGTAAATATAAGTAGCGACGATTTATTGATTCAATGTCTACATTAATTTGTAATCTTCCTTCCGAAGAGGTCTGGGTTAGAAAAGAATATCTTACTGATCATCAGAGTGGTCACGGAGAATTTGTAAAAGGTGTGTGGGTATCTTGTAAAAGTATTCCTGGACGTGCATTTTATTTTGAAACTTATCTTCCTGAATATGCCGCAATGTATGATAAGTTACCTCTTAGTGCCTTTGTAAGTGAACCAAAGACACCTGAACCTGATATGAATCTTCCAAACTTACAGTTTTGGAATTGCATGGACTACGGAGTGGTATCAATACACAAGCAATTCATTGGATCAATGGACTTTGAGTTGTATACAAGAGATCATGGGATACAAAAAGGGACTTATATCTGCACAATTGATAACTATCATCAGGATTGTGATATGATTGACTATGCAACAAGTGAAAATCCTGCTGAACATAAGTCACATAACCTAATTTCACTAGATAATGGACAGTATGCACTCTATCCAAACAATAGAATGCGTATTTTTGACAATAGTTTAACTCCTATCGACCCAAAAATGCCTGATTTTAAGGTTTCTACTCAATTTTATTCAGTAGAAAATGGATTTGATCGTCTTGGTATGGGTCGTGAGGATGAATATTTCTGGAAAACTGCTAAAGAACGCCAATTAGAGGAAGAATAATGGCAAATTCACCTAATCCAGACAGAGATACAGAGTATATGATGAAAAATTGGGGAACAAATCGCTTAATTACAGATTACGGAGACATAAAAATGGAAAAAAATTCACAAAAAATGCTCAGAGAGATTGTTGAAGATGATATGACACCAAAAAAACGCAATAAAGGAAAAGAAACTGAACTTTTTGAGCGTTTTGATGACTCTGGTGAAGTTTTTGAGAGGGGAGACCAATCAAAACCTCTTTTTGGTTGAATAAATAAGTTAGAAATATAATAATCATCTGAATTAATGCCTCAAGAAAGGGTATCACAAGGATTTAAGGACATTGATATAGAATTTCAGATCAATCCATTGAACTATGACTTGATTACAAATAAGAACGAGAGAGCAATTTCTCGTTCTTTAAAGAATTTAATGCTTACAAATCCTGGTGAGAGACTTTTTAATCAAAATTTAGGATCTAAGATATTGGGATCCCTTTTTGAGAACATGGATGAAACAAGTGCTTTTGAAGTTCGTGAAGAGATTATCAATACGGTTATCAATTATGAGCCTAGAGTTGAATTGAAGAGAGTTACTGTAGAACCAAACTACGATGCTAATGAGTTTAATGTGACTATTGATTATACTATTGTAGGAATTGATCTACCTACTCAAAGATTATCATTCCCATTACAATCAGTACGATAATGCCAGCCTTAATAAATTTTTCAAATTTAGACTTTGATCAGATAAAAACTTCAATTCGCGACTATTTGAGAGCGAATTCAAATTTTACTGATTATGATTTTGAGGGGTCAAACTTATCTGTTCTTATTGATGTATTAGCATATAATACATACATCTCTTCATACAATGCTAATATGATTAGCAATGAAGTTTTTATTGATAGTGCGACATTAAGAGAGAATGTTGTTTCTCTTGCAAGGAACATTGGTTATGTACCATCCTCAAGAAAAGCAGCATCTGCAGTTGTAAGTCTCTTCGTTGACACTGACTTTTTTAATATTCAACCAAAATTTATTACTTTAAAGTCTGGAGTTGTATGCAACACCAGTGCTGGAAATAGAACATACAACTTTTCCATTCCTGACGATGTAAGTGCTCCTGTTGTTAATGGAGAATCTGTTTTCAATAATATTGAAATTTATGAAGGTATCTACCAAAAAGAATTTTATACAGTAGATCAGACAAATAAGCCTGAGCAGAGATTTATTCTATCTAATGAGTATATTGATACTACTAGCATTAGGGTGCGCGTTAAAGACTCTGCTACAAGCACTCAGAGTGTAAAATATAACCTCGCTGATAATATCTTAAATGTCGATTCAACATCCAATGTCTTTTTTATTCAAGAAATAGAAGATCAAAGATATGAAATTATTTTTGGTGATGGTATTTTTGGACGAAAACTTGAAAACGGCAACTTTATAGAGATTACATATATTTCTTCTAATGGTGTAGAAGGAAATGGGTTTATAAATTTCAGTTTTGCTGGAAGAATGCTTGACAATAATGGATTTGTCGTTTCTAAAGGTATTTCTCCTATATCTTTGATTGAAGCTTCAGATGGCGGAAAAGAAGTAGAGAGTGTTGCATCAATTAAAAGGTATGCTCCTAGATTATTCTCTTCTCAGAACAGAGCAGTTACAGCATCTGATTATGAAGTTATTGTGAATAAGATATTTCCTGAAGTTGAATCAATTAATGTTTTTGGCGGAGAGGAATTAGATCCTCCTCAATATGGTAGAGTTTTTATTGCAATAAAACCATTCTATGGTCCATTTGTACCAAGTAGGATTAAAGATAATATTACAAAAGAACTTAGAAATTATTCTGTTGCGGGAATTGATCATAGAATTATAGATCTTAAGTATCTTTATATTGAATTAAATACGACAGTATATTATAATTCAAACTTGACCAATTCTCCTTTTAGTATTAAGAGCAAAGTAGATAATAATGTGCAGAGTTATGCAGACTCTACTGAATTAAATAAGTATGGTGCTAGATTTAAGTATAGTAAGTATCAAAAAGTAATAGACGATAGTGATCAAGCGATTACATCGAATATAACAAAAGTTGTAATGAGGAGAGATATATCTGCAAAAGTAAATGCATTTGCGGAATATGAAATTTGTTATGGAAACTCGTTCTACATTAAAAATGAAAATGGATATAACATAAAATCATCTGGTTTTTATATTGATGGCATTTCTACCCCTGTGTATATTTCAGATACTCCTAATTCAGATGGATTAACTGGAAATGTATTCCTATTCAGATTAAATTCAGATAATGAACCTATTATAATTAGAAAATCGATAGGATTTATTGATTATGAAAAAGGAGAAGTTTTAATTACTCCGATTAAGGTTATTTCTACTTTGAAGAGTAATTTAGGACAACCTATTATAGAACTTTCTGCAATACCAAAGTCAAATGATGTTATTGGATTACAAGATCTTTATTTGCAACTAGATATTAATAACAGTGTTACTACTTTACAAACTGATGTTATTGAATCTGGTTCTGACATATCAGGATCTACATATACATCCACTTCAAGCTACAGCAACGGAAGTTTAGTACGATAATAAAAGTTCATGGCAAAAAATAGAGTAAAAATCAGTTCTATTGTAGAAAATCAAGTACCTTCTTTTGTGAAGGATGATTTTCCATTAATCACAGAATTTTTATCAGAGTACTACAGATCCCAAGAAATTGATGGTGGATCGTATGATTTAATACAGAATATAGATCAATATTTAAATTTAGATACCTTAACATCATTCACATCTTCAACCACAGTCAGTAAACCTGAAGATGAAGATTATAGTGTAAGTATTTTTGATGATGTAATTTTTGTAGAATCTACGAAAGGATTTCCTGATGAATATGGTTTAATTAAAATTGACGACGAAATTATTACCTACAAGAGTAAAACAAATAATTCTTTTGTAGATTGTGTAAGAGGATTTAGTGGTGTAGAAAGTCTTACCCAAGTTAATAATCCAGAATTTCTACTTTTCTCTGAGACTTCTGCACAAGATCATGCTAATTCATCTACGGTAGAAAACTTATCTTCTATTTTCTTAGCGTCATTCTTAAATAAAACTAAAAAATTATTTTCTCCTGGATTTGAGAATAGAGAATTAACTTCTGGATTAAATCAAAAATTATTTCTCAGTCACTCAAAAGATTTTTACGCAAATAAAGGTACTGACAAGTCATTTGAAATTTTATTCAAGGCTTTATATGGAACTGATGTAAAGGTCATTAGACCTAGAGATTTTTTAATTCAACCATCTGACGCTGGATTTAGAGTTACTCAAGATCTTGTTGTTGAACCTATTTTAGGAGATCCAAAAGATTTAGTCAATAGAACTTTATTCCAAGATCAAAAATATGATCTTCTTGGTGCATATGGTTCTGTAACTTCAGTAGAAAAGATCACAAGAAATAATAAGGAATATTACATTTTAAGTCTTGATTTTGACTATGACAAGGATATTAGTGTAAATGGATCTATTTACGGTAAGTTTTCTATACATCCAAAAACTAAATTAACTGCTTCTGCAAGTTTAAATGCCCAGACTATTGATGTTGATAGCACTGTAGGCTTCCCAGAATCAGGAACTTTAGTTGCAAACTTGCCGAATGGTAATACATTAAACATAACTTACACTTCAAAATCAATCACACAATTTTATGGATGTTCTGGAATAAGTGAAAATGTTTCAGATACTCAAGAATTATTTTTGGATGTTTATGCATATGCAATTTTAGACAGAACTTCTGACCTAAGAATTGAAGTTAGAATTGGTGGTGTATTGTCTGAGATTGATATCCCAGAGAATACTTTTCAATATAGAGAAGGTGAGAATGCAAAAATAATATCTCTAGGTTCTAATAAGTATAATGTATACGCAGACAACTGGTTATTTAATATTCCTATAGAATATAATTCAGAATCTTTTACTTGGTTGAATCCAACTAATATTGGTGATCCAGATCCTGTTGTATTTAATTATGAAGTATTCACAATAGATGAGAATAATATTTACTCTGGAAACTCCGTAACGTTAGATATTATAACTCAAACTCCTTTCGGGACTTTAGAGAACGTCAAGAAAACATTCGTGGTATCTTCCGGTTCTGTTCCCAAAAAATCTTTCATTATCAATAATGATTTAAAAATAACTTCGGTATTAAAAATAACAAAGAATATAACCAAAGTTGTTGATTATGATTTTCAAGCAAATGTTCAAAACACTTACATAGATTCTGATAATTCGGTATATGTTGCATCATCATCGTTACCAAATTATTCTGGTTCTAGTGTAGATGTTATAGACGGATCTGTAAAATTTACAGGTCTTTTTGGAGATTCTTCAGCAGGAATAACTACAGATACCATAGTATTTAAGGGATCTGGTGGATCTCTTCAAGATCACAGATTCTTAACTGGCGATGCAGCATCTTATATTCCAGGAGAAGGAAGTAATACATTATCAATAAACAAAGGAACTTATTACATTAAAAAAATTGATAAGAATACTATAAAACTTGCTACTAGCAGGGAAAATATAGTTTCTGAAGTATTTTTACAATTTTCCGGTAATGTAACTGATAATTTATTTGTTCCATTTGAATTTGTAGATTCTAACTTAAATCAAAAAACTTTAGACAATCAAAAAATAATCAGAAAAATATCTGCTTCAACAAGTGGATCTAGTAAAGTAGAAACTAGTCCTGGAAAAATTGGAATTTTTGTTAATGGTGTTGAACTGTTAAACTACAAATCCAATGATATTATAAACTACGGAAGAATAGAAAAGATAAAAGTTTCTTCAGGTGGAGAGGGATATGATGTAATAAATCCACCAACATTAGAAATTGAAGACTCTACTGGTTCTGGTGCAGAAGGAATATGTACCGTAGAGGGTAAATTAGTAAGACTAGACATTTTAGATACTGGATTTGATTATTTACAAACTCCAAATATATTCATAAGAGGTGGAAATGGTAGTGGTGCTACAGCAAAAGCTTCTCTAAAGACTGTAGATCATTTTGCTGAATTTTACTCAGAACAAAAATCAAATCTTGTTGATTTAACTAATAATACTATCACATTCATTAATAACCATAAGTTTAGAAACAATGAGCCTGTTTATTACATAACTAAAGGTCAATCTGAAATTGGTGGATTAATAGAAAATTCACTATATTATGTTTCAGTTGAAAATAGCAAAACTATAAAATTGTATAATACTTTTGAAGATTCCATTTCGGGAATAAGTACAATTTCATTGACTTCATATGGTTCTGGTACGCAATTTTTTAAATCTTACAATAAAAAGAAGATCTTAGGGTCTGTGGATGTTGTAAATTCTGGTTCTGGATATAAGAATAATAAAATTATTGCAAAACCCAAAAATATTGTATTAGAAACTGATTGTGTTAATGTAATATCTCATGGATTTAATAGTGGCGATTTTATTCAATATTCATCAACTGGATCTAACATTGGTGGACTTTCTTCTGGTCAATATATTGTAACTAAAATTGATGATGATTTGTTTAAGTTATCTGAGGTTGGATCTGATGATCAATTATTATTCTATAAAACAAGACAATATGTAGAATTTTCAAATGTAGGGTCGGGAGAACATACATTTAAAGATGTTGACATAACAGTTTCTGTTCAAGGATCTATTGGTATAGATTCTCCATCTGATGAATTTATTGCAAAAGTTCAACCTATCTTTAGGGGTCCATTAAAATCAGTTTATTTAAAAGAAAAAGGATCAAGTTATGGTTCTGAAGAAGTCTTAAACTTCAAAAAAGTACCTAAGTATAACTTAAATTCTGGTTCTGGTGCTAAATTAAAACCAGTTATTGTTGATGGTCGTATAAAGTCTGTATTAATAACAAATCCAGGATCTAATTACAATTCTCCTCCAGAAATTACTATTTCTGGCGATGGTGCTGGATGTATTTTAACTCCTGTTGTAGAAAATGGTACTTTAAAAGAAGTAAAAGTAATTAATCCCGGATTTAATTATAATACCAATAATACTACATTGTTAGTATTTTCTTCTGGTAAAAATGCCAATCTTGAATTTGCTATACAGTCTTGGAGAATAAACTTAGTAGAAAGATTAAAAAATTCAAATCAAATTACTGGCAATGGTGGTATAATTTCCAGAAGTTTAAATCCATCATATGGATTACAATACACTCATGCCTATACTCCATCTGCGATTAGAAATATAATTTTTGCCGAAAAGCAGCAGGACGGTGAAACTTTCTATAAAACAGATTTAAGTAATGATTCATCTAGTGAAAAATATCACTCTCCTATTTTAGGATGGTCTTACGATGGAAGTCCAATTTATGGTCCATATGGATATGATCAGGTTGAGGGAGGTTCTGTAAGGCAGATGATTGGAGGATATTCAAGTCCAACAACTAAAGATAATAGACCTAGTTTGTCTATTTTCCCATTAGGATTCTTTGTAGAAGATTATACTTTTAATGGAGAAGGGGATCTTGATGAAAGTAATGGAAGATTTTGCAAAACACCAGAATTTCCTAATGGAATTTATGCTTACTTTACAACATTAGACACTACTTCAGAAAAAAATCCTAAATTCCCATACTTAATAGGAAATTTATACAATTCTTCTCCAGATGAGTTTAATTTAAAATCAGACTCCAACCAAGACCAAACAGATATTAATCAGAATGGATGGTTGAGATACACACTGCCTTATAATTTAAATTCACCAGAATCTGAATATAAGTATCTTATTAATCCTCCAAAAATAAAAGAGCAATTAGCAAGAATTAATAGCACTTTTACTGGAAAGGTTGATAGTTATTTTATCAGCAAATCTGGTGATGGATATAAAATTGGAGATAGACTTAAATTCAATAATACCAACACTGGTGGACAAAATGCTTATGCTGAGGTTTCATCTCTACTCGGAAAGGAAGTAGAAAGTATTTCGTACTCAAAAGTAAGCGTTTTTGGTGTTGAAATATCACCTACAGAAAAATCTAATGAGTACATTGCATTTTCAAATTCCCCACATAATATAAAAAATAAAGAAATTATTTCAATTAGTGGGTTGGGAACATATTTTTCTTCATTAGAAAAATCATATACTGCTAATGTTAAATCATCTTCTCTTATTCTGTCGGAAAATGTTTCTGCAGCATCTTCTACGGGAATAGTAACATACTTTAGCGTTTATGGGAACTTAAATTATCCGAATATTCGCGAGAATGATATTTACACTATAGGATCTGAGGAAATTAAGATTTTAAATATAGATCAAAATTCTTCTAGGATCAGAGTTTTAAGAGAATCTGGTGGATTGGAATATCAATCAGGAGAATTACTTAATGAATTACCTAGAAAATTAAGATTTACTGCTTCTGATATAATTCCATACAATTATGAGTTGACTAGTGAAATTTATTTCAATCCTAGTGATTCTTTGGGTATTGGAACTGTTGGAATTGGAACTACAGTAACGATAGAAAATCCTGGAGTAGGAGTTACTCAAGTATTTGTTCCTACCAAAAATATCTATATTCCAAATCATAGTTTTAAGACTGGAGATTCTCTAAGATATTTTTCAAATGGAAATACTCCAATTTTAGTTTCAAATAGCACTTCAGATTTTAATCTCCCACAAAATAGCAATATTTTTGTAGCTAAATTTAATGATGATTTTATAGGATTATCTACTGTTAAAGTTGGTATTGGAACAACTGGAAATTTTGTAGGTGTTGGAACTGATACAGAATTACTATTTTTCAATAGCACTGGAAGCGGAAAAAATCATAGCTTTAAAACAGTAAAGTCTTCTGTTATATCGGCGGACATAGACAAAAGAGAAGTAACTCTAACAACAAAAGAATCTCATGGTATATTTGAAGGTGATACTGTAACTGTAGAATGCAAATCTTCTTTAGAAAAAACTATAGTACTGAAATATGATTCTGTTAATGATAGAATTTTAGTAAATCCAGTAGATTTTGAAATTGGTGATGTTGATTCTTCTTTATCCACTATTACCATAGAAAATCATGATTTTACGACTGGAGAAAAAGTTGTTTATACTGCAAATTCACCATCTGGTGGTCTTGTAAACAATGAAATTTACTATGTTGTGGTAGTGGATTCTAACACCATAAAATTATCAAATTCTTATTATAATGCAAATTTATCAGTTCCCATAACACTAAGTATAACTTCTTCTTCCCCTGGATCTATATCAAAAGTCAACCCACAATTAACATTTTTCTATGATCAAAGTGTAATTTTTGATCTGTCCGATTCTTCTTTATCTGTATCTTTTGGAGCATCAAAAATTAGTGCTTTTGACTTCATACTTTCAAAAAATTCTACTTTTACTGACAAATTTATATCTTCTACTAAAAAAGAAAATTTTGATTTGACTTTCAATGGCGAAATTGGTTTTGATGGATCTTTTGCAAAATTAAAGGTATCTGAAAGTATTCCTCATATACTCTATTATACTCTTGTTCCAACAGAAGCAGCAAAATCTGTTGATAGTGGATTGAAAGTAATCAATGATCAAGAATTTATTAATAAGTCTAATAGAATTGAAATCAGAGAAAGTTTTTATAACGGAAAACATTTAGTAACAAATTCTACTGATACTAAATTAAAGTATTCTCTTAAAAATACACCAGAAGAAAGTGAATATACATCGGGAGTTCAATACTACTCAACATCCTCTGAATCTACTGGAGGTATTCACAAAATTTCAACTGAATCTGGCGGATTTGGGTATAAAATCATTCCTTCTATTGAATCTGTAGTTAGTGCTGGAGGATCTAGTGCTATCATTTTACCTCAAAGCACAACTATTGGTAAGATAAAATCTGTTGACATAGAAGATATTGGATTTGATTATTCTTCAGATAAATCTACTAGACCAGTAGCTAAATTTCCAGATATATTAAAGATTGAACCTTTATCCTCATTTGAAAAAATTGAAGTCCTTAGTCCTGGTAATGGATATGATGTTTCGCCAGATCTTATAGTAATAGATTCTGTAACTAATGAAATTATATCCGATGTAAGTCTTATATTTGAGATTGGGAGCGATGAATTGACAATTCTAAAAAATTCTAAGGGATTTTATAATGCAGAACCAAAAATAATTCCAACAAACAATTCAAATGGAGTTGGAATCAATACAGTTTCATTCGACACTTTGACTAAAGAAGCACAAGTAGTATTTGCTGACATTTTTGCAAACAACGAAGAATTTCCTTTCGAAGTTGGTGATAATGTTTTCATAGAAAATGTATCAATTTTTGATGGTACTGGAACTGGTTATAATTCTGTAGATTACGATTATGCATACTTCAAAGTCACAGAAATAAGCAAATCTTTTGGTGGATTTGGTTCTTTTATTAAATTAGACTTTGCTCCTTTTGTTGAAGGAGTACAGGTATTAGGAACTTTTGATTCATTCAGATCCTCTGGAAGAGCAATTCCTGTTAAAGATTTTCCAGTTTTTAAATCAACTCTTAAGAAAAACGATTTCTTTATAGGTGAAGAAATTGTTTCTAATTCATCAGTAGGAAAAGTTAATACTTGGGATCCTCAAAATGAGATAATGAAGGTAGAGACTTCTGATGTATTTGAAATTAATTCATTAATTACAGGATCTACTTCAGGATCAGTAGGTTTAATATCAATCAAATATGAATTTGATACTGAGTATACCGTAGATTCTTTATCTCTAGTCAAGAAAGATTGGAGTAAAGAAACAGGATTCTTGAATAATTCGACACAAAGAATTCAAAATAGTGATTATTATCAAAAGTTCTCATATTCAATTAGATCGTCTATACCATATGAAACATGGAAAGATCCGGTAGAATCATTGAATCATATATCAGGATTTAAGAAATTTAGTGACTTGTCATTAGAGACATTTGACAATAATTATTCTGGAATTTCAACATCCCAAGACGATGGTGCTTTCACTTCTTTAGCATTTTTAGATAGAGTGATTGATGTTGATTGCTACAATGATTTTGATCTTGCTTCAGAAAATACCGTAGTAATTAATAACAATACATTATCTAAAGAAATAGTTCTGAATTCAACAGATCTTCAAGATTATTCAGAGTCTGTTGGTAATAGAGTATTGAGAATTGATGATATTGTCGATGAATTTAGTAGTATACCTAATGATGATAATTTTTCCGTCATTGATACATTTAATCTTACATCTTTCTCTAGAAAATTTATTCTGTATATACAAGATATCACTTTTACAGATGAAAGAGAAATATTAGTAGTAACATTAGTTAATGATGGAGAAAACTTTTATTTTATAAATCAGTACGGAAAAACTTATTCTATAGAAGATCTTGGTTATTTTGATACCTTGAGTTTTGGATCAGAAACACAATTACTTTTCTATCCTAATAAATTCTTATCAAATAATTATTCAATCTCATACACTAAGTATGAGATTTCTCAAGATGCTCCTTCTACTCCAGAAACTTTAGGAACAATTGCAACTATTTCTGCACAAAAAGAAGCAGTTCCTGCAGATACTACAGAAACAATTTTAAGTTTACCGGATACTGATAGATCAGTAAAGGTATTGTTTGAACATTCTGGTTCTAATGGATTTTATCAATATGATGAATTGAATATTGTCCACGATGGAACCAATGCATATTTCTCTAATTATGGACAATTAAATAATTTCAATAATTTAGAATATACAAGTGGATTAGGAACGTATTTCCCTAGAATTTCTGGTTCTAATTTGATTGTTGAATTTATTCCTTCTATAACTGGAGTTGCAGTAACTTCATCCTCTCTGATAGTATCTCTTAATGATAATGGAGTTACAGGAGGAGAAGTAGATTTACTTAATGCTAGATTACAAACCGAATATAGATCTATAGCATCTTCACCTACACCAACAGGATCTGTGGTAGCATCGTACTCTAAGGAAGATTTTACTTCTTCATATTACATAGTATCTTTAGAAGATACTGTTAATGGAGATTACGAAATGGGAGAAATTTTAGTGTTAAATACTTCTAATGATACATTTATAACACAATATGGATTCGTGCAAACAAATGTTGGTTTGGGGACATTTGGGGTAAGTGATGCATCTGGATCTTTAATAGAATTGACATTCACACCAAATCCAAATATTGGAGTTGAAGTTAGATTATATGAAAATACATTAAGGTTAAATCCTGAAGGAACGAATCAAACAATAACGATCTAAACTACCATGGGCGCATTAATCGACAGCGGATTTGGACAATATAGCGGAACAGCTGAAGACACACCACAAAGTTTTGAACTTTTCAAAAATAATATTCCTATCTTCGAGCAAGAATTTAACTCGCAAGATGCTGCTGTTGTTTCTTTAGGTAGTAGTACTATATCATTTAATCAGCATTATTTTGTGACTGGTGAAGAATTGACTTACAATGTTGGTTTAGGTACTAATGTAGAACCCATCGGAATTACGACCACGGTAATATCTGGAGTATCTACAGACAAATTACCACAAAGTGTTTTTGTAATTAAAGTTGATGAAAGGAGCATTAAACTTGCCGCAACAGCTCAAGATGCATTGCAATCTCAACCAAAACTTTTAGAATTTACATCTTTGGGTATAGGAACAGAGCAATATTTTACAGCAAAAAATCAACTTTCTAAATCTCTGATAACCATTGATAATGTTATACAATCTCCTGTAACATCTACAAATACCAAATCAACACTTTCTGTGGATGCATCACTATTATCATCTACAATTTTTGTTGATAATGAAAAATTATTTGCAATTGGTGACTTGCTTGAAATTGATGGTGAGATATTAGAAGTTAGATCTATAGGTATAGGATCTACGAATTCGATTAGAGTATCTAGACAGTTCTTAGGCACCAAAGCAAAAACTCATCCATTAGGGTCTGAGGTAGTAAAATATACAGGAAACTATAATATTGTAAGAAATTCTATATTTTTTGCTTCTAATCCTTATGGAGGAATTCCAGACGAAGATCTTGATGATCCAAACGAAACTGATAGAGAAGGATTAAAAACCTCTTCTACTTTTAGTGGAAGAATATTTTTAAGAAGTGGTGTTACAAATTCATCAAAAGAAACATATTCTAGTAATTTTGTTTTTGATGATATCAGTGAAAATTTAACTGGTCTTGGAACTGGTTATACTCTTAAAGTTGACGGTACTGATGTTACTGGAATAGATGAAAATAATGGTGTCGTTTTAGTTCGCGATATATTTCAGACTCCAAGAAATTATGGCGGTATATTCAATGTAGAAGATTGCTTTTTTGAAGATGATACTACAAAGACAGAATTATATTTTACAGGGTCTACTATTACAGATTCCGATGATCCAAATATTTCTAGCGTTCCTTTGGGTGGAGTTATATCTTCAGTTGGATCCACAGAGGGTTCTGGATATCAACCACTGGTTTCTGCTGGAGGAACTGCTATAGTATCTCCAGCAGGAACTATTCAATCTATCAGCATAGGAAATAGTGGATCTGGATATAGAACTGGAATACAGACTTTTGTGAATGTTGGAGTAAGAACTGCAGATCTAGATGGAGCAGAATTAGAGATTATAGGTAATGCATCTATATCGAATGGAAATATCGTAAATGTAACTATTACTAATCCTGGATCTGGATATACTTCTACAAATCCGCCAATAGTAGTTTTTGATTCTCCAGTGGGATACACAAATGTTCCATTGATTTATAGCTCAACTTCTTCTGGAATAGGAACTGGAGCAAAAATTAATATTGCCGTAGGTCAGTCTGGTGAAGTAATTGATTTTGATATTATCGAAAGTGGATTTGCTTATGAAAAAGGAGATGTTCTTACTGTAGGAGTTGGAGGTACTGTAGGGATACCAACTAATTCATCTCTTCCTTTTGAAGAATTTCAGATTTTAGTTGATGGTACATATAATGATGATGTATCTGTTTGGTCTTTTGGTGAAATAGAAGTTTTAGATTCATTTGACGAATTCATTACTGGAACAGAGAAAAAATTTCCTATCAGAAAAAACAATATTTTAAGAACGATTAAATCAAGCACTGGATCTTTAATTGATGTAGAAGATGTCATTTTAGTCTTTGTCAATAATATTCTCCAAGTCCCAGGTGATTCATATGAATTTAATGGTGGAAGTTTCATAACATTTAAGGAGCCACTGAAAGTAGGTGATAAAACACGAATGTTCTTCTATAGAGGAACTCCTGGTATTGATGTTTTGGATGTTGATATATTAGAGTCAGTTAAACCTGGAGATTTAGTTAGATTATCTTCTAATGATTTAAGTCTCGATCAAAATAAGAGACAGGTATTAGAAATTCTTTCTACTGATACAATAGAAACTAATACTTACACTAATCCAGGATTGAGTACTAATAGCACTTTACTAAGACCATTTGAATATTGCAGAACTAAAGAAGATAAGATTATTAATGGAAAAGCAGTATCTAAAGATAGAATTTTATACGAACCCTTAATTTTTCCAACTACGAACATAATTCAACCTATTGGTATTGGAACAACGGGTGAATTTTTTGTTGATAATGTTAAAGCATTTTTTGATAGTGAGAAAGAATTAACTACTTTACCTCAGAGAGGAAAGGTTGAAATAATTTCTCAAAACGAAACTAAAGTAGAAGTCATTGACGAGATGATTTATGATGGTGATTTTGGTTATATTTCAGGAATAACCACAACTACTGTTGGTGTATCTACAGATGCTCTTATTTTATCTCTTTCGATACCAGGAGATTCAGTTCTTCAAGATGAATCTATTGTAAATCCGATTATAGAAAATAGTAGTTTATATCCTGGTGCATTTTTTACAGTAAGGAATTCAAATGTAGGAACTGGAATTACATCTCTTTATAATGATGGATCGGTTCTTTCTAATGGATCTTCTTACATTGATAATGTGTATCAAGTTTATGATACTAGTCTTATACCAAATACTATTACATCATCTGCGGTTATTTTTGGATCAATTATATATGATAGTCCAGCTATTATCGAAAGTGGAGTTACTATTTTAGTGGAAAGTGGCGCTACAGTTACAGTATCAGACTTTATATCTTTAAAGGTAACTACATTAGTTACAGATTTACAAAATATACAGAACGAACTCTTATTTACTACTTCTAGTTACTTTGGGGATTATAGTTGGGGTAAAGTATCGACTTCTAATAGAATTAATCCAAAATCGTTTGAAACATATCATGAAAATAGTATTTCCGGAATAAATACATCTCCTATTCTAAGAAGGGCGAATTCATTGAAGTTTAAAAATTATGCTGTTTAATTTGCTCTATAAATAGATAAAAAACTATAATAAAATGTCTGCAATTATAACTGATCAATTCAGAATATTAACTGCATCTAATTTTGTAGATCTTATTACTGATTCTTCTTCATCATTCTATTCTTTTGTTGGATTATCTAATGCAACTGATTATCTAAGTACTTGGGATCAAAATCCTCCAGCACCAAAAGATAACTTCGACGAAGAGAATGATTATTGGGATACAATGATCGCATTGAAGAAAATTACTAATGATGATGTTAGACAGGTAATCAAAAAAGTTACTTGGACATCAGGAACAACATATGATATGTATCGTCATGATATAAGTAGAGATAAGTTATCGAAACCATCTAATGCTACTAGATTATACTCTTCTAATTTTTATGTCGTAAATAAAGACTTTAAGGTTTATATTTGTCTCAATAATGGTGTAGATCCAGAAAATCCTGATGGAAGACCTTCTTTGGATGAACCAACGTTTGAAGATTTAGAACCAGGATCTGCTGGAACTAGTGGTGATGGTTATATTTGGAAATATCTTTATACTATCAGTCCGTCTGAAATAATTAAGTTTGATAGCATTAACTACATTCCTGTGCCTAGAGATTGGAAAACTACAACAGATTCTGGAATTGCTTTAGTTAGGGAAAATGCTTCTTCTAGTGGTCAAATAAAAACGATAACAATAACAAATAGAGGTGTTGGTATCGGAACAGCGGGAGAAGTTTATTCGGATATTCCTTTGAAAGGAGATGGTTCCGATGGAACTGCTACTGTAATTATTGGTAATGATGCTACTGTAGAAACTGTTTTAGTTTCTAATGGAGGTTCTGGGTATACTCATGCTAGATTAGACTTAGATGCTGCAGGTTTTCCTTCGGGAACCGAAAAACCAACTTTTGACGTAATCATTCCTCCTCAAGGTGGTCATGGAGCGGATATTTACAGAGAGTTAGGTGCTAGTAATGTTTTAATTTATTCACGTATTGAAAATGACATTGAAAATCCAGACTTTATTACTGGAAATCAAATTGCAAGGATAGGACTGGTTGAAGATCCTCTTAGTTATAATTCTTCTGATAAATTGTCTTTAGATAAAGCAAGTGCTGTTGGGGCATTGAAAATTACTGGTGCTGGATATAGTTCTGCCACTTTTGTCCCAGATTCTGTCATCACCCAAACTATCGGAACTGGAGTTACAGCGTTTGGTAGAGTTGTATCTTATACGAAAGAAACTGGTATTTTAAAGTATTGGCAAGATAGAAGTATTGTTGGTTTTAATAGTGATAAATCACAAAAAGATAATACATTGTATGGATATGAAATTGTTAATTTCACAAGTACAGTTTCTTCGGGTGGAAATTTAACTATAAGTGGTGGAAATGCTAATTACAGCATAGATTCGGCATTTACTGGTATAACTACTACTATAAATAGTAGGACATATAATTTAGGTCAACAATTTGTAAACGGTGTCTCGAATCCAGAAGTTCAAAAGTATTCTGGAAGTATATTTTATGTTGATAACAGACCTTCAATTACGAGATCTCTGAATCAAAAAGAAGATATAAAAGTAATTTTGCAATTTTAAAGAATTATGCCCCAGGAAACAAATCTAAACGTATCTCCTTATTTTGATGATTTTGATCCATCAGATAATTACTATAAGGTACTGTTCAAACCGGGATACCCTGTTCAAGCAAGAGAATTAACAACTTCTCAAACGATTTTACAAAATCAAGTAGAGCAGTTTGGTAATCATATCTTTAAAGAAGGATCTGTTGTAATTCCAGGTCAATTAAATTATAACAACCAGTTTTATTCAGTGAAGGTTGAAAGTGAGTTTTCAGGAATTCCTGTAAATTTTTACTTAGATCAATTAATTGGAAAAACTATTAAAAGTGAAAATAGCAAAATAAGAGCAAAAGTTGTTCATGCTATCAAAGAGAATGTATCAGACAATGAGAATATAACATTATTTGTAAGTTATCTTGGTTCTGGACCAAATCAAGAATCTGAATTTTTTGATGGCGAGTCTCTAATTGTAGAGCAAACAATTACTTCGGGCACAGTAGTAATTCGTGCCGGTCAAGCATTTGCTAACACTGTTTCTGTTGATTCTACATCAGTAGGTTCTGCTGTAATTCTCTCGGAAGGTGTATATTTTATAAGAGGTGCTTTTGTAAACGTAGACGATCAAATTTTAGTTCTTGATCCATATAGCAATACTCCTACAGTTCAGATTGGTTTTACTATTGCTGAAGATATTGTAACATCAGACGATGATACAAGTTTAACTGATAATGCACAAGGATTTTCTAATTTCTCTGCTCCTGGAGCAGATAGATTGAGAATAAGGGCAATTTTAGACAAAAAACCATTAAACTCTACTGATAATGAAAGTTTTATCAACTTACTTGAAATTAGAGAAGGAAATATAATTTCTACTAAGAATAAACCAAAATATGGAGAAATCCAAGAGGAAATTGCCAGAAGAACATCTGAAGAATCTGGAGATTATTACGTAAGACCATTCTCAGTAACTACGAAAGAAAGTTTAAATAATGATACTGGAAATGGTGGTATATTCAAAACTGGTCAATTAACATATGGAGGTAATACACCCTCTGAAGATCTTGGCATATACAAAATCTCTGCTGGTAAAGCATATATTAAAGGAAGAGAAGTAGAAATTCCTAGAACTGTTCTTTTAGATTTCCCAAAACCAAGAACAACAAAAACTGTAAAAAATCAAAGAGTTGAGTATTCCACTGGACCAACATTTACTCTTAATCGAGTTTATGGATCTCCATCTTTGGATATTTCATCTCCGTTCATAGTTAGTTTAAGAGATTCTAGAGTAGGAACAGATCAAACTGTAGGCGCTGGTAAGGAAATTGGAGTTGCAAGAGTTTATGACTTTGCATTAGAGTCAGGAAGCTATAATACAACAAACTTAGACCTTAATCAGTGGGACCTTGCATTATTTGATATTCAAACATACACTGATATTCAACTTAATGAACCAGTAACATTATCTACCCCTGTTAAGATTAAAGGTCAATCTAGCGGT
>Ga0255759_10001321_pt1 | contig 22231 bp, 18 predicted proteins | sample 101ome_20_FD_179959 | JGI IMG/M metagenome (GOLD analysis project Ga0255759, IMG submission 179959) | Coastal salt marsh microbial communities from the Groves Creek Marsh, Skidaway Island, Georgia - 101404AT metaG (version 2) | ecosystem: Environmental > Aquatic > Marine > Intertidal zone >...
CGTCCATGCTGGAAAAAAGCCGCCGGCGCAGGCCTGTCCTGGAGAATGGAGAACTGGTTGGGCAGATTTCCTGCCGCCAGATCCTGCGGGTCCTTACCGAGGACATAAAAAGAAAACGCTAAATACCAACCTGACATCCGCGAGAAACACTCTTGGCTGACTCAATCAACGACATCGACGCCGGCCAAACGAAACTTGAAGACCAACTGCTGACAGAATTGCAGCGCCTGCGTAAGTTGAGCCTGGAGACACCCTACGCTGCCCTCGACCCGCGCGTCCTGGGTGAACTGCAGCGGGCACTGGGCGCTTTGCGTTCGACGATGGAGAGCACCGGCGATTTTACCCAGCTCCGCCTCGAAACTGATCACCATGATCAGATACGTGATCGCATGCGCGTGCTCGACAGCCTGCTTACCCGCAAAATTCCGACTGTCTTCATCGAAGACTGCTTTCAGGCAGCCAGGGCTCACCGGATCAAGCCTGCTGCCCCCCACTTTGCAGCGCGGGTTTTGCTGCTGCTCGACCAGCAGTTGCGCCGTCACCATGATGACGGCCAATCCATTGATCAGGTGATGAATAGTCGTGCCAGTTTTGACGCCAAAGATCTGACCCGGACCCCCGCACCACCCATATCAGAACGAAAGGTTGCGCAGTCGCCGGAAGAAATTCGCCGCAAGCTCGCCGCAAAAGGCGCGTCCGCTCAGGGCAAAGCGAGCTTTGGCTCGAAAGACATCGAACCGCTGCAACCGACCCCAAAACCAGAGAAAAAGTCAGAACCCGCCCTGCAGGGACCTGCCATTTTCGACTCGAAAGATATTGAACCCTTGTCAGACATCGCGCAGCGACAGAAGCAGCGCCGGGAAGAAGCGGCAAAGAAAGCGAAGGCCAAGGAACCAGCGGGTAAAGCTGTCTTCCTGTCGAGAGACCTGGACCAGAACGATAAGTAGGATCCTGTCAGGTCATCATTGACTCGAGACCACCCCCGGTCTGCAGATGAGTGATGTCATTGAAGCCCCGCACCACGACTTCACCATTCAGCATGACGATACGAGAGATCGATCCATTGTCACAACCGTTGAATGCAAAAGGTCTCGCACCGGTAGCATGGGCAAGGATGTGACCGATCACACCACCGTGCACTACAAGGACAACCAGTGCATTCGGGTGCCTGGCGGCAATCCGCTGCAGGCCGGCAAAAACACGAGCATTCAACACCTCAGTTGACTCAGCACCTGGAATTACGTCCCAGCGCTGCTCCTCCTGCATTTGCTGGTAGAGCGGGTCATTTTCATGCACCTTGATCCTGAACAACCCACCTTCCCATTCGCCCAGATGCACCTCTCGCAGATCAGGCTCCACCGCTGGCGTCATACCCAGGTGTGCGCAAAGCGGTGCTGCCGTTTCAGCCGTACGCCTCAGGTTAGTGACATAAACCGCTGATACCGGCAGGTCCTTCAACCGCTGGCCCACAGCCACCGCCTGTTCCTGCCCCTGGGGCGCCAGCTCCGGGTCACCATGACCATCAACCAGGGGAAACGGGTCATCCGATGTTGCCGCTCGGGATTCACCGTGCCGAACCAGAAGCATGTCGGTTGCGCCTTCCGGCAATTCAAACTTGTGCTGACGATATTCCTTCACGCCGGTCTCCGACCAAAAAAAGCGAGTGTACCTGATATCATCGGAAGGAAAATAACTCACAGGGATACACATGAGCTGGGAAGACGAAATTTCAGAACTGCAGCAGCGCGGTGGCCTTGCCGAACAGATGGGTGGCGCAGACAAAGTCGCGCGCCAGCACGAATTTGGCAAACTGACGATCCGGGAACGGGTTGACCGCATTGCCGACAGCGACAGCTTTCATGAAATTGGCAAGCTCGCCGGTGTCGCAGAGTACGATGAAGCAGGTGAGTTGCAGCAGTTTACCCCTTCCAATTTTGTTTTCGGCACAGCGGAGATCGATGGCCGCACCGTCATTCTATCCGGCGATGACTTCACCGTTCGTGGCGGATCTGCGGATGCGTCGATCGGTGCTAAGCGCCTCAAAGCGGAAGGACTTGCCAACGAGTTAAGACTGCCGCACATTCGTCTTGTCGACGGCATGGGCGGCGGCGGCTCGGTCAAGACGATCGAGACCGCCGGCAGAACCTATATACCCCAGGTCGCTGGCTGGGACGTGATCGTCCAGCATCTCAGCATCGCCCCATCCGTGTCACTTGCCCTCGGCAGCGTCGCCGGTATTGGTGCCGCACGCGTGTCGACCTCGCACTACTCCGTCATCGTCAAGGATACCGCCCAGATGATGATCGCAGGGCCGGCCCTGGTTGACTGGGCCAGCCTTGGCGAGGTCAGCAAAGAGGAACTGGGTGCCAGCAGCATCCATACCCGTAACGGCGCGATTGATGATGAGGCCACATCTGAGGAAGAAGCCTTCGCCATGGCGAAGCGCTTTCTCTCGTACCTGCCCAACAATGTCGACGAGCTGCCTGAGCGATCCCCGTGCAATGACCCAACGGAGCGGCGCGAGGAATTCCTGCTGGATGTTGTGCCAAAAGATCCCCGCAAGGTTTACAAGATGCGGCCTGTCATAGAGGCCACCTTTGATAAAGGTTCCTTCTTCGAGATCGGTCGGAAATGGGGTAAGTCCGTCATTACCGGGCTGGCCCGGCTGAACGGTATACCCGTTGCTGTCTTTGCTGAAGACCCCATGATTTACGGCGGCGCCTGGACCACCGACTCCTGCCGCAAGCTGATCAGGCACTGTGACCTGGCCTCAACATTTCATCTGCCGATTATTCACCTGGTGGACTGCCCAGGATTCCTCATCGGCAAACAGTCTGAGGAGAACGCTACTATAAGGTATGGCTCCCAGGCCCTGGCTGCGCTTGGCCAGGCAACAGTCCCTTTCTGCAGCGTTGTGGTGAGAAAAGCCTTCGGTGTCGCTGGCGCCGCGAACACGAAACCCGGCAGCCATCATTTTCGATTCTCATGGCCATCCGGCGACTGGGGATCGTTGCCTATCGAAGGTGGTATTGAAGTCGCTTACAAGGCGGAACTAGCAGAAGTCGATGACTATGACGCGCATCTCGAACAGATCAAAGAGAAGCTGAATAGACTGCGATCGCCCTTCCGCTCCGCCGAATATTTCGAGATTGAGGAAATCATCGACCCGAGGGATACACGGAGGAACTTGTGTCATTGGGCGGAAATCGCCTACCAGGCCCTGCGGCCCGGCCCATCTGCCTTTGGCTATCGGCCATGACCCTCTATCACCGGCATCCCGCGCATAGCCTGACGGCTGATAATTGTCTAAGCTGGGATTACCGCACCGAGGACGTTGAAGAATAAGCCCAGCATTTGGGCCTTCAACTGACTGCGGCACCTGATTTCATTTTCACCTCTTTAACTACGCTAAACAGGAGACAACACTATGCTGAATCATGTCATGGTCGGCGCAAACGACATCCAGGCATCAAAGGCATTCTACGACGCCGTGCTCGGCGTGCTGGGCGCCGGTCCGGCCATGGAGCACGTCAACGAGACAGGCCATACCCGACTCTTCTATATGCATGACGGTTCAACCTTCAGCGTCAGCGAACCTATCAATGGTCAACCCACGTCTGTTGCAAACGGCTCCACTATCGGCTTCATCTGTAACTCACCGGAGCAGCTGACGGAATTTCACGACGTCGCTGTCGCCAACGGCGGCACCAGTGTTGAGGACCCACCCGGTGCGCGTGAGAGTGACATGGGCACCATGTGGCTGTGCTACTTCCTTGACCCTGACGGCCACAAAATCTGTGGCATTCACAGACCGGCCTAACCGCAACTGTCAGAGCAGAGGCCGAACCTCTGCTCTGACTGTAGTCCGGCAATCAGAGGCTGCCGGCACTCAGACTCAGCTCTTAATTCGGAGTGATTTCGGGTCATAAAATGGCCCGAGACTGACGCTGATCGGGAATCGTTCACCCGCCACTTCGATTTCAAACGCCTGGTTCTGCAACCAGTCCTTTGTGACGCCATCTGCATGACTAATACTCGCAATACCGACCGCGCGATTCAGCCTGAATCCATAAGTCGCGGAAGTCGTCATTCCAACCATCTGATCGCCGCAGAAAACAGGTTCATCGTGGTAGATCATGACCGTGTCATCTGTCTGTAAAACAAAGTTCACCAGTCGCTCTGACAACGGCTGTTCAATGCCCAACAGCGCATCACGCCCGTTGAATGCCGGTTTGTCCATGTCCACCGCGAATCCGAGCCCCGCTGCCTGCGGTGTTGTTTCATCCGATATGTCGTGCCCGAAATGTCGGTAGCCTTTCTCTATCCTGCAGACGTTCATCGCATGAAAACCGGCATGGCTGAGCTGGATATCCGAACCATGATCAATGATTCGCTCGTAAACATGCGCGGCAAACTCAGTCGGCATGTAGAGCTCGTAACCGAGTTCGCCGACATAAGAAAGACGGTTGGCACGCACGCGGGCATAACCCAATTCAATCTCTTTTGAATGGTAATACGGCAACGCCTGGCTTGAGACATCGTCGTGTGTCAGGACGGCAAGCAGGTCTCTCGACTGAGGCCCCATGAGACCGATCATCATCATCCCGCTCGTCACGTTCTGTACACTGACCTGGTGGCTGCCAGCATGTTGCTGCAGCCAGTCGTAATCACGCCCTTCACAGGCACAGCTCGAAACCACCATGAACTGATCTTCCGACAGTCGCGTGATGGTCACATCCGCTTCTATACCACCGCCCTCATTCAGCCACTGGGTATAAACAATTGAGCCGGGCGCCACATCGATATTGTTAGCAGAAATCTGGTTCAGGCAGACCAGCGCTTCATTGCCTTCAACCATGTAGACGGGATAACTGCTCTGGTCAAACAGGGCGGCCCGGTTTGCAATGGCGTCGCATTCAGCTCGACAGCAGTCAAACCAGTTCTGCGGCCCGTAACTGTAGTCGTATTCGGGCGCCACACCGGGCTGCACAAACCAGTTGGGTCGCTCCCAGCCGGCGAGTTCCCCCATGACCGCACCGGCCCTGATCATCTGATCATGCAATGGGCCGCGACGCGCTCCTCTGGCCGTTTCGTACTGCCGATAAGGCCAGTGCATCGCGTAAAGCAGACCAAGGGACTCTTCCGTACGATCAACCAGGTAGTCACGATTTGCCTGGAAGCTGAAAGTGCGCCTGATATCGACATCCCAGAGATCCATGGGTGGACGCCCTGCCACGATCCATTCTGCCAGTACTTTGCCGGCGCCACCGGACGATTGAATGCCAATAGAGTTGAAACCGGCAGCAACAAAGACGTGTCCATCGAAGGTGCCGGCCCCAGCAAATAGCGATCATCCGGCGTAAAACTCTCGGGCCCGTTGAAGAAAGTCTGAATACCAGCGGACTGTAAGGGTGGATAGCGCCTGGCGGCAGCCTCCAGCACCGGCGCAAAATGGTCAATATCTTCCGGCAGTGTGCCAAACGCAAAATCCCGCGAGACGCCTTCCGGGGACCAGGGTTTGGCTCGCGGCTCAAAAGCGCCCAGCAGAAGCTTGCCGGCGTCTTCTTTATAGTATGCCCATTCATCCGGAATGCGCAGAGTCGGCATCCCCGGCGTCAGGTCAACCAGCGCTTCAGTCACGATATAGAAGTGTTCCGCGGCCTGCAGTGGCACCTGGAGATCGAGCAGCGCGGCGAGCTGGCGGGTCCACATGCCGGCTGCGAGCACAACCTGCTTGGTTGCTACTTCACCGACTTCAGTCTCTACCACCGTAACGGTTCGACCACTGGTCCTGAATCCTGTCACAGCAATGCCTTCACTGATCTGGACGCCGCGCTGGCGGGCACCGATCGCCAGCGCCCGGGTCGTGTCAACAGGATTGGTCTGGGCATCACCGGGAATATAGATACCGCCGTGCAGACCCGTGGTGTCCAGACCCGGCCAATAGCGCTTGATCTCGGTGGCATCAATGATTTCAGACGCGACACCAAATGCCCGGGCAGTACCGGCCTGCCGCTTTAGCTCTGTCATTCTCTGGGCATTCAAGGCAACGGAGATACTCCCGGTCTGCCGGTAGCCAGTCGCCTGGCCCGTTTCCTGTTCAAGGCTGGCGAAAAGATCGGTCGTGTACTTGGCAAGCTGGGTGAGATTCCGTGTCGCTCGCAGCTGTGCTACCAAGCCGGCAGCGTGCCAGGTAGTCCCGGCTGTCAGCTGATTCTGCTCAATCAATAGAACGTCGCTGACACCCAGTCTGGCGAGGTGGTAGGCAATCGAACAGCCGACAATACCGCCGCCGATAATCACGACTTGGGCTGACGATGGAAGTGCTGTTGTCATAGGCTGACGGTCAACTCGGATGGGATAGACTGGCCGGAGTGGCTAGAGCCGGCCTTTCTGCAACTCGAAGCGCCCTTTAGCAATATTGAGACGCAACAGATCGCTGGCACCTTCAACAAACCTCAAAGACCGCACCTCACGGTACAGAGCCTCCAACGGATGACCCGTGACCAGCGCCTGCCCGCCAAACAACTGTACAGCGCCATCGACCACACGACCGGCGACCTCGGTGGCGAAAACCTTGGTGGCCGCCGTTTCGTTCACGGCATTCTCGCCGGCATCGACCAGGCGGGCTGTGCGGTACAGCATGCTGCGCGCTGCGTAGACTTCGATTCTCATATCGGCATATCGCAACCTGACACCCTCGCGGCTGCTCAGCGGGCTGCCGCTGCGATGCGGTGCATTCAGATGCTGTTCAATGTAGTCAAGTGCCCACAGGCACATGCCGGTCGCCTGCGCTGAAACCATCATCCTGACATTGCCGATACTGGCTAGCGCTCTCGGCATTCCCTCGCCGAGTTTGCCGATGACCCGGTGCAGCGGCACCCGGACATTCTCAAAGCTGAAGGCTGCGTGATCACTGCCATCCATCGAGCTGAATTGACGCGTCATGACAACGCCATCATCGTTTTTATCGATGACGATCATAGCGGTGCCTGCCTTCTCACGATCGGCCTGCTCGACATTGATCAGCGCTGAAATAAAGTCTGCTGTAGCACCACCAGTGACGTAGGATTTCTGACCGTTGATGACAATGTGATCTCCATCGACTACACCCCAGCTCGGTCGTTTAGCACTGTCAGGCTCAGTAAAACCAAAAGCACCACGTTTCTCGCCCCTCAGCACTGGTTCCAGGTAGTCTGCGCGCAGGTCGTCCTCGGCAACATGCAATACACCAGGGCCCGGCCCGAAAATGTACCGAGTGAGTGGCGAATTGCAGGCAGCGAAGGTCTCCCGCAACACGGTCAGCTCCAGAGTGCTGGCGGGTTGCCCGCCAAATTCCTCGGGCTGGGTTTTGAAATAGAACCCGGCTGCTTTTGATGCTGCACGAACCTTGTCGCCGGCATCTGCTGCGTCTTTATCAAGGGGCTGGAGCGCATCATTGATAAACTGTTCCGCTTCCGACCTGACGGCCTGGATATCTTTTGGCAGGTTGTCTGGCATGTCTTTCCCCTCTTATCCTGTCTCCACCGCGTCACATCGCAGGCGACATATTGCCATCAATGTTGATAGCGGTCCCCGAGACAAAGCCGCAGTCATCTGAGCACAACAGTGCCGCCAGGTTGGCACACTCCTCTGCTTCGCCATAACGGCCGAGCGGCACGTTCTTTGCGCCCGCGTCCGCAACGAACTCATCGAACGTCATGGCTTTATCACTCCGATCCCAGGCCCGCCTGATCTGGTCAGACTTGATAAGACCGATATTGAAACCGTTGACCAGGACGTTATGTGGCGCCCCCTCCCCTGCGAGCACCTTGGTCAGCGCCATACCCGCGGCTCGTGTGACAGAGGTCGGTGCAGTGCCCCTCGCCGGGGTCTTCGCCAGCGTATTAAGCATATTGATGATTCTGCCCCAGCGACGTTCTTTCATGCCGGGGAAAGCCAGGCGGCAGAGCCTAACGGCGGCCATCAGCTTAAGGTCAAAGTCGTATTGCCATTCTTCATCCGTAATGGTTTCAAACCTGCCGGCTTTTGCAAAGCCCGCATTGTTAACGAGAATGTCTACCTGGCCGAATTGCGCAATGGTTGCCGAGAAGCCAGACTCGACCTGATCCGCATCGCTGACATCACAGGACAGACCCATAACGCTGGCGCCCGTTTCTGCAGCGATGGTTGCTGCCGCCGCCTTGACCTCATCCTCATTGCGAGCAAACAGACAGACAGCGGCACCAGACGCAGCAAACTTTTGCGCCATGGCATAACCCAGCCCTTTGCTGCCACCTGTAACAAGCGCGACACGCCCAGACAAATCCACGATCATGCATCAACCCTCCTGAAACAATTTGCCAAATGATGCCTCAGCTGGCGCCTGAACAACACAATGACATAAGATCCCCGGCCATCAAGGAGACAACCCATGAACATCTATCACATCTGGCGCGATCTCAAACCGGGCGTCAGCGATCGCAGGTTCGAGGAGCTATCGAATGCTACCTAGTCCATTTGCAATTAATCTCAAGTTTGCACTCTACCGTGACTTCCCAGACCCCAATCGCGACGACTGGGAAGAAAAATTCTCACGCTAACACCTTTATAATGTCGCGCGACCTTATAACTTAGTTAGTCAATAATTCAGACTTAAAGACTCTAACTGACCGACCACCCACAATCAGCCCGACACCATGTTACAAATTTTTTCACTGGAATCTCACGCTACATGAAATTGATTCAACGGAATATTTTCATACTTTTCAGTCATTTAGCGAAGGCCCATGAAAATGTCAGAGTTATCCACAGTATCAGACTGCGTTAAACACAGTTACTCAGAAGTTATCCACAGATAATCCACCGCTGTTTGCAATCGTTTCATTAGCCAGCGGATTTGAAGCTGTGTAAATTGTCTTTCAACGGTTAAGGGAGGTCAGGCAGACCGGAAACGGGAAACCAACCAAGCTTAAACCAAAAGACCTGTGCCGGGTCGGGGTCGCCAAGGCAAGGGCGGCTTAAGGGTCACGGCAGCTCCTTAGGGGGCAGCGGGTCACGGAACTCTCGAGGGAAGTGGCGCGTTAACCGGAGATCTGTACTGTTGGCTATCGGTTTGATCGACTGGGTCAGCGGGGACGTAGCAAGGCGTCTTAAAATAACGGCTCATGGGGCCAGGTTGCAGAAGTCGTCGGTGACGGCCGGCAAGACGGAAACGACCAGGGCGGCAGGAAGTCGGCGTCGACGCTGAGGGATGCCAGAGCGGAACCTTTCGGGGGGAAGCAGCTGGGAGAACTGAGAAGAAGCACCGGGCAACCGTCGCAGAGTCCGGCCCAGGGTTTAGACCCTGGACCGACGACTCAAAACCGAGCCTCCGGGTTCGGAGGATAGACCAAACTGTGGCGGCGCAAGCCAAAACAGTCCCGGCCAAAGTCCTAAGGGAAACCCCGCCTCGAGCGGGGTTTCTTTTTTGTGCCGTCTAAATGCCGAGCATTTAGACGGCACAAAAAAGAGGCCGGCAGCACTTTTTGATTTGTGATAACCAATCACAAATCAAATATTGCGAGAGGCTTCTCCCTTCGAGCACTCCCCCTGTATTTCCGCTATTCTCCCTCCATCAAAAATAACCATCAGGGAACCATCTATGAAAACTGGCATTGGTATCGGCAGCGCATACTACAACGGCGAAGACTGGAATGAACTCGTCGAGTACACGATGGAAGCCGACCGCATGGGCGTTGATTTTGTCTGGTCAGCCGAGGCCTGGGGTATGGATGCGATTGTTCCCCTTGCTTATGTCGCTGCGGTCACAAAAAACATCAAGCTGGGTACTGGCATTGTCCAGATCAGCTCCAGAGTGCCATCGATGATCGCGATGACATCCCAGAGCATGGCGACCATTTCAAACGACCGCTTTGTGCTGGGCCTGGGTGTCAGCGGACCCCAGGTTGTCGAAGGATTGCACGGTGCTTCTTTCGCCCATCCGCTCGGCCGCCTGCGCGAATGCGTGGAAATCATTCGCAAGGGTCTCTCGGGCGAACGACTCCAGTATGAAGGCAAGCACTATCTGCTGCCCCGCCCCGGTGGTGAGGGCAAGCCGATCAAACTCTCGCAGCCGCCGCGCAAGGACCTGCCCATTTATCTCGCCACACTGGGCCCAAAGTCTCTTGAGATGACCGGCGAGCTTGCTGACGGCTGGCTCGGTACCTCGTTTATTCCTGAAGCCGCGGATGTCTTCCTTGATCCGATCAAGCGCGGCCTGGCTAAGTCCGGGCGAACACTGGCTGATATCGATATTCAGGTCGGCGGCAGTTTTGAAATTGGCGAGGACGTCGAACGGATGATTGAAGTCCGCAAACCAGCCATGGCATTTACCCTGGGCGGCATGGGTTCTGCCAAAACCAATTTCTACAACGACGCCTTCAGCCGCTCAGGCTATGCCGACGTGGCCGAGGAAGTGCAGTCGCTCTGGGTTGGCGGTAAGAAAGATGAGGCAGCGAGGCGTGTACCTGACGAGATGATTCTAAAGAACCACCTGATCGGGACAGAGGACATGGTCAAGGAACGACTCCGTGCGTATCGCGATGCGGGTGTAACCACACTCAGGGTCTCGACGGGTGGACGCGACTGGAAAGAGCGCACTGCGACGCTGGAGCAGGCGATAGACGTCGTCAAATCTGAATCCACTACCTGGTAGGAGCTAACCCATGACAGCAATCAATCAGTGGCAGATTGGCAAGGTCAAGATCACCCGCGTCATCGAAATGGAAGTCGCCGGAGGCACCCGTTTTATACTGCCTCAGGCAACCCGGGAAGAAGTCAAAAAGATAGACTGGCTGGCGCCGCACTTTGCTGACACCGAAGGCAACCTGATCATGAGCATTCACGCACTGGTCATCGAAACGCCGACGCAGAAAATTATCGTCGACACCTGCATTGGCAATGACAAGGAGCGCAGCATCCCCAACTGGTCAAATCTACAGCTGCCCTTTCTCGAGGACCTGGCAGCGGCGGGATATGACCGTCACAATATCGATACCGTGATGTGCACTCACCTGCATGTCGACCATGTCGGCTGGAACACGATGAAAGTCGACGATCAGTGGGTACCGACCTTTCCGAACGCCCGGTACCTGATGGCAGAACAGGAGTTCACCTACTGGGACAGGGCCGATGCCGATGAATTGAATGATGGCATCATGGATGACTCCGTCAGACCAGTATTTGATGCCGGCCTTGCCGACCTGGTCGCGCTGGATCACAGGATCTGCGACGAGGTTTATCTCGAGCCAACACTGGGTCACACACCGGGCCACGTCAGCGTTCACATTGACTCAGAAGGCGCGGAAGCACTGATCACAGGTGACTGTATTCATCACCCCTGTCAGATTGAGCGCTTGGATTGGGCCAGTTCCGCCGACTACGATCAGACTGTCTCAACCCGGACCCGGCACAACCTGATGGCAAAGTACGCTGACACCGACACGTTGATTATCGGCACTCACTTCGCGACACCCACCGCAGGTCACCTGAAATCGCGTGGTGAAAACTTCTGGCTTGATGTCGGTAACTGAAGTCTGATGTCGATCTCGATCTGCGTACGTTACTAGTTCAGTTCGACCGAAAGACGAAGCAACCTTTCGATATCAGCCCACCCGCTGCGAATTCGTGTACCATGACGGCCCGGCCTCGCGCTTTTCACAAACTTTCGACCTGAAACCAACTATGACAACCGACGACAACGCACTCACCTACCCCTTTGATGAAGCGCCGGCTTATGGCACCACGCTTCAAGTAGCTGAAGGCGTCTACTGGCTGCGCATGCCGCTGCCAATGTCACTGAATCACATCAATCTCTACCTGCTGGAGGGGAGTGCCGGCTGGACCATCGTCGATACAGGCATCCGTGGATCAGAGACACAGGATTTCTGGCACCAGATTTTCGAGAAAGAACTGAAGGGCAAACCTGTGACGCAGATCATCTGCACACACATGCATCCTGACCACACAGGCCAGGCCGGCTTTCTTTCAAACCGCTGGCATGCCCCGCTCATGATGAGTTACTCGGAATACTATCAGGCCCGACTGATGGGCACGATGATGCAGGACGGCAGCAACTGGCAAATGAGTGAGTACTTCGAACGGGCAGGTGTCAGCCTCGATTTCCTGGAACGCATGCGCGAGGAACGCAGCCAGTTCACGCCTGAGCCTGAGGACCTGCCGGTGCCAGGCTCTTTCATCCGTCTGCGCGACGGAGAACAGGTCCAGATTGGCGGCAACAGCTGGGAGGTCATCGTTGGCACCGGCCACTCGCCGGAACACGTCTGCCTCTACTGTCGCAAGCTCAAGGTGCTGATTTCCGGCGACCAGATTCTGCCTGTCATTACATCCAACGTCAGTGTTATGCCGACTGAACCTTTTGGCAATCCCATGCTGGGCTGGATGGAATCTCACCGCAAGTTCAAGGCAGTGATGCCGAATGACACGCTGGTACTGCCAGCCCACAACGAACCCTTCTATGGTGTGCAGGAACGACTGCAGCAGTTGATAGATCATCATGACGACCGGATGCTGATCCTCGAGGAAAACTGCGTTGAACCAAAGACTGCGGTTGAACTGCTGCCGCTTTTATTCAAACGGGAACTGGAAGGCCATTCGATGTTCATGGGACTGGGTGAGTGCATTGCACACCTCCACTGCCTGATGAGCTACAACCGGATTGAAAGGTCGCTCAAAGACAATCGATACTACTACCGCTCGATTGAGCCTACCCTGACCGAGCGTGCAAGACCTGGCCAGCACGAGGAACCGGACGACGCGCCGACACTGGTCTAGCTGAGCGCTCTATATCGGTCGCCTTCCTGTGCGACCCTGCCGTCACGCACCAGCCGGTCGAGGTGCATCGACATTGATCGTTCCTCAATAGCGTCTACCATCAGGCCCTCATAACCGGGTCGGTACACGAAACGGTGCTGCACAATCTCTTCAAGAGTTCGAGGCGCTTCGATGTAATCGAGCAACGCGGCCTCCCTCTTATCAATCATGCTGGCAAACGCATCGAGCATCTTGAGAAACTGCTCGTGACTTTCCACCAGACCCTTGTGATGGAATGTCAGCCAATAACGCGCATCCACATGCTTCAGCTTTTCAATCGAGCGTTCAAAATCCTCGAGGTCAGACCAGGCATCACCATAGTAAGGCCCGAAACCGGTGAGTTCGATATCACCGAGATAAACGAGTCGGTCCGCGGCGGTTTCACCCCAAATCACCTCTAGACAGCAGTGGCCACGGGTGTGACCCGGGGTATGAATCACCTTCACCTGGACCCCACCCAAATCAAACTCATGGCCGTCTTCGAAGAGGTGCAGGTCACCAGCACCGGGGTAGTTAAAGCGGGTTTCGATTTCATGCTTAAACCCGTCATAAACAGGACCGTCGGCGAAGCCATAGATCGTCATCAGCCCCTCGATCGATTCAAGCCCAAGGCCGTCGGCTGCGTGGGCATGCCAGGGTTTGTTCTTGAAAAGATAGGTCGCAGCAATGTGGTCTTCGTGGGTATGGCTGTGAATCACGAGATCAATGTCCGGCAGTGAGCCGGCCCTTGGTATCACGCCCAGGCAGGGGTCAATAATGGCCGTCTGCTTCTCGCCGCGAACCAGCATGGAGTTGCCAAAAGGATATTTGCCGTTTTCATAGCCGAACAATATGGTGACAGGCCCGATCTCTCGCTCTGCTAACGATGCAGGATCTATGGCGCTCGGGTTATCGGCTGCTTCTTCCAGGTTCATCAATTACTCCCCTCTGACTCCACAACCTGCTCAAAAGCACCCAGCGGTCCAGGAAAAACGACCGGACTCTCAAGCCCGTCCGCATTAACGCTAGCAACACCAAAGAAATAGTTGTCGATGACTGTGTTTTTCAAGGTATAAGTTTCAACATTGCCAGCATCCCTGGACCAGCGCCACTGGGCATCTGTTGTCAGGCGCCAGTAGACTTTATAACCGACAGCGCCCGGCACTTTCTGCCACTTTAAGGTAGTGTCCGGCGAAACAGCGCCCTCGATGGTTACCCCGACTGGTGGCGCCGGCGCCCATGCCATCGCAGCCAGCGATACTGCATTCAGGGCCGTTAGTTTCGCCGCATAGTCGAAATCGACAAATTCAATGACATCGCCGTAGACAATGCCCTTCTCAGTCCGCAGGTCCTGGTGCTGGCGATCATAGTGCTCATGGGTTTCCATGATGCGGACACCAGCAAATCGCATGTCATTGAAGGGTCGATGGTGGCCGCCGCGACGGAAACGGTCGAGCCGATAGATCATCATTGTGTCGAGGTTTTCAACGTAATCATCCGCGATTCGATCAATATAGCGGGCAAGATTGCGCGAAGGGGAATCCACCTCGCCGCCGCGAAAACGACGATGCGTCGCCTCCTCTGCGGTCTCATCGCTACGTGTACCTTCAGAGAAGATACGCGCGGTGGTGTTGTCTTTGACCCCATCAATACCAGTGGTGTTGCCGATCATATCATTGTTAAGTACAGCCTGGATGTTCCAGCCATCTGCTCGCGCTTGTCGGGCCATGATCTTGCCACCGAAGAGCCCCTGCTCCTCGCCTGCCAGGCCGGCAAATATAATGCTCGCCGGAAATCGATACCGGGTCAGCACACGCGCCGCCTCAATGGTCCCCGCCATGCCAGAGGCATTGTCGTTGGCGCCCGGCGAGTCCGAGGTCGAATCAAGCGGATCCGTCACCCTCGAATCGATATCACCCGACATCATCACATAGCGATCCGGCTCCGTTTCGCCCCGCAGGATCGCGATCACGCTGACGACTTCGGCTGGTTCGGGAACCCTGCGCTCACCGCTGATGACCTCAGACTGATACACAACTTCAAGACAGCCACCACAGTCCGCTGATATGCGCTCGAATTCCGCTTTAATCCAACGTCGTGCCGCGCCAATGCCCCGTTTCTCTGATGCAGTCTCTGACAGGGTATGACGGGTACCGAAATTAACCAGCATTCGAATATCAGCCTCTATCCTGTCGGCTGAAGGCAATCGGGCAATCGCGTGCAGGCGATCGGGTGATGCCTTGAGAAACGCAGGTGCCAGCAGCAGGACGGCGACAAGAAACAACCTTGCTCTCGATGGCATCATTCCGGTTACAGTCGGCGCACCGCCCCGGTCCAGCCGTGATTCGATGTTTTTCACTAAACTCAGAGAAACTTGCTGCTAATTTTCCAGGATTGGATAAGAGACATCAGATCTGTCTTGCGTCCCTTTGTACGTCAAAGAAGCAAACAGTTCGTTCGGGTCATCACCTGTAAACTGGGCAGTTCTGCTCCAGTCGATGATGTACTGCCGCATAACGATTCGCCAGTCTCCTTCACGGCAGGCGTATCGATCGACGTAACGCCCAGCGACGACATATTCGAAACCACCGTCAGATTCACTTTCTTTGTAGTTCTCAACAGCCATAACATCTCCGGCCTGAGACATCGACAGAAAAGCCAAAACGTATACTTCACCTACGCCGCTCCCGGACGCAGCATCAATTTCATAGTATTCGTTCATGACCGTATGGGTTGTGTAGTTCATGGCCATATGTCCAGCGACGACATTTTCACAGAACTCCGCATAGTGGCCATCGTAACTGCCGTATTTGACCTCGGCATCGTCGTGAAAAGCGGATTTGAGCAGTTCGATATCGCACCTGTCTGCCCCTCTTGAATAACAAGTAACGGCTTTACGTACTGCTTGCTCTGCGAGCAGATCCTCAATGGTTTTTACCTTTGCCATGACTGAGAAACCCCAAAAAAGATCAATAAAACATGAACCCACAGCCAGAGCAACACGAATCCCTCCGCATGGCCTGAGCCATGTTGACCTGAGTCGGTAGACGGAATTAATCTTTGAGTGCAACTCATGTCTGAGGGCAATGGGAAACCGATATGACCGAGACCGATATGACCGAGATAGAACAACACCCGCTAGCCATGGATGGCAAGGACCCGTCAAATCTACGGGGCGATGCCATAACGCAAGATCGCTATTACGAGCCCGACTTTATGCGCCGGGAATGGGAGCACCTCTGGACCAAAATCTGGCACCTGGCAGGCAGAGAACAGCAATTGGAGGAACCCGGCGACTACCTGGTTCACGACTTCATGCACGAATCAGTCATGATTGTTAAACAGCGAGATGGGTCGCTCAAAGGCTTCTATAACGCATGCGGCCATCGCGCGGCGAAACTGGTTTGGCAGAACAGCAGTCAGGAGAGTTTCTTCTGCCCGTATCATGGTTGGCAGTGGGGCCTGGATGGGGTTTTGGAAGCCTGCCCGGACGCTGATGACTATCCTCAGGGGAACCCGGTCGGTAAGCTCAAGCTCAAACAGGTTCGGGTCGACACATGGGCCGGGCTGGTCTGGTATACCATGAACGACGATGCTCCGACGCTAATGAAATACCTCGAGCCCATACCCGAAATCTACAAGGGTCACCAGTTCGAGAAGACCGTGAGAGTAAACTGGCTCCGGGTTACCCTCAATGCGAACTGGAAATTCTGGTCAGACAACTTCAACGAGTCCTACCACACTCGTATCGTACACCCTCAGGTGCCACCAATTATCGATCAGGATCACTTCACGTCACGCTACGAAATGTTTCCCATGGGACACAATCGTATTGTGCAGATGGGCAGGCCCTCACTTCGAGATCGGCTACCCGAGGGACAACCACATCCTTTTGATGAAGCACTACGCACCTGGGATATTGATCCAGACAGTTACCCTGACTATGAAACAAAGGTCATGCAGGGGTGGCTCGATCTAAAGGTAGCAAAACGTAAGCTCTGGAAGGAGAAAGGTTATCTGCATTACGAACACTTAAACGACGAAGACCTGACGGAGAGTCCATTTGGCGTGATGTTCCCTAACGTTGCAATTGCACCTGGCGCGGACTCGTTTCTCGTCTGGCGCTGGGAACCTCATGCGACAGACCCCGAAAAGTGCTACTTCGAGCAATGGACGATGGCCTATCCGATCGAAGGGCAAACAGACTTCGTCAATCGCACCGCAGAAAAAGTCTTGCAGTTGGAAGAAGCTGAACTCGATGCCTTTGATTATTCAGACAAAGAGAGGGTAGAACAATATTCTGACCAGGTCGTCTATCAGGACTGGCAGTTAACAGAAGGTCAGCGAACCGGGTGGAAATCGCGTGGATACCAGGAGCCCTATTTTGCAGCACAGGAAACGCGCGTTCGAAGGTTTCACGAGGTGCTGCACGACTATCTGGCAGGGAATCCTCCCGGCAGCGCCTGAACCACTTCCTTCGCCATCTTGATGCGCTTTAGTCAGTAACCATGGCAACTAGACTGGGTATCCCTATGAACTTAAGCCACGGTCTGGGAAAGTGTGACGCCAGGCGGGCCATGAATGCCTTCGGGCAGTCAATTTAGTTTATAGTCCTATCAGCTCGATGCTGACCAGGCCGGCACCGGAAGATGAAATCAGATAGAAATACCAGTCAAACGCTGTTGCAGCAGGTAAGACAGCACCAGCGCGAGGTTTTACGCACGCTCGGTCCAGCCGGCGTCATCACATTACTCGGTTTTGTCATCGCATTTTTCTTTATTGAGCCGGCTCCACCGAGGACACTGGTGATTGCGACGGGCCCAAAGGACGGTGTCTACTACGAAACCGGCGTTGCCTACGCCAGGTTCCTCGAATCCAAGGGCATAAAAATTGTGGTGCGAGAAACTGCGGGCAGCATTGAAAACTTCAGATTGCTGAACGAAGACAACGATATCGACCTGGCTATCGTCCAGGCTGGCGCAAAGCCGGACTCAATTCCTTCGGACAACCTGGAAGCTCTAGCAAGCTTGTACCTCGAACCTATCTGGATTTTTCATCGGACGGACCTTAAGCCGAACAGACTCAGTGACTTTTCCGGCAAAGTCATTTCCGCAGGTCAAGCAGAGAGTGGTACGCATGCGCTCATCAAGCTCCTGTTTAAGGCGAACGGGATCACCAGCGATGGCAGCGCAGGTGCGGTCACGCTGGTCAATGAGGATACCAGTACTGGTATTGAAAGACTCAGGTCTGGCGAAATTGACGCGTTAGCGGCCGTAGTTTCGCCGGAGTCTGAACTGGTAGCGGGCCTGCTCAGCGATCCCTCGCTGAAAGCTTTCTCTTTCCAGCGCCAAGAGGCCTATGCGCGAAGGTTCAGTTTCCTTGAGGCGATTACGCTTGAGAAAGGCGTCGTTGACCTGGGCGAGGACATACCTCGCGAACCGGTCAAGCTTGTTGGGCCTTACGCTAATCTGGTTGCAAACCAGCAATTTCACGATGCGCTTATCCCGCCGCTGCTCGAGGCTGCCACGAACCAACACTATGGTGGCGGTTTACTTTCGAACGCAGGCGACCTGCCGTCACTTAATGGCTCGGAGTTTCCTATTAGCGAGATCGCCCGCGATTACCTGACCCATGGCCCTTCACTTTTTCAACGACACATGAATTTCTGGGTCGCCTCTCTTATCGACAGGGTAAAGATCATGCTGATCCCCCTCGTTGCGCTACTGTTCCCGCTCGTGAAACTTGCTCCGCCTGTGTATCGCTGGCGAATGCGTTCACGTATCTACAACTGGTACACCATTCTACAAGATGTCGAAAAAGATCTACGTGACGGCAAGATTAATGACTTAAGCCATCACCTCGAACAGCTATCTGGCATGGAACAAGAGCTGGCAGAGCTGGAGGTACCGCTTTCGTATATGCAGGAGTTATACAACCTGCAGCTCCACATTGACCTGGTTCGCAGACGCCTCAATGCAGAATCTACGTAAACCAGCAGTCATGCAACACAAGATTGACACGACCCAAACCCGAACATCGTCGCCAGACAAAAGCAGAGGAACGATGCGGTAACGAGTGTCACCTGTATTCAACTTAGACAATAGGACGTTCGAAATGCCATGGATTAGGAAAGTCGGTCTGGCCACACTTTTGTTGCTGTCTGGCAGCTGTTCAACGAGCACGCTCCCAGAGAGCAGCGCCGTCAATCAGCTGATTCAGGGCCAGACATGGCAAGTCGAGGAAGTTGAGCGCCGGGGTATCGTAGACAGCTCAATGATCACCATAAAATTCGATGAGGAAAATGGCCAGGTAAACGGGACTTCAGGTTGCAACCGATACTTCGGCAGCTATGAACGCAAAGGTAAACGGTTCTCTGTCGGCCCGCTCGCCGGTTCGAGGCGGGCGTGTGTCCCTGCCCTGATGAACCAGGAACAGCGTTTCCTGGCGGCGCTGCAGTCGGTGACTCAAGCGCGTTGGCTGGATAAAACCCGGATAGAACTTCAAAATGACGAAGCAGAATCGACCCTCACACTCATCAAACTCGATACTCAGGTACAGCGCAAGACCAGTGTTAACTACCTGTGCGACGATGAATCAACAATGACAGCCAGATTCGCTGGCCTGCAGAGGCTGATTATTGAGACGGGTAATCAATCGCTCTCACTGCAACGGCAAGAGAGCGCCTCAGGCGCTCGATACATTGGGCGGGACGTCGAATTCTGGACCAAAGGCAAAGATGCCACGCTGGTGAAAACCAACGACAGACTTCTTTGCCAGCAACAAAGCTAAATGAAACGCGTTTTTTTGAGCCATGGTTAATCGCAAGTAAGTAATAAACACCGCAGGGCCAGCAGGAAAAACTGAACCGTGCTTTCCTCTCGTATTTAGTAAATCGTATTTGGCAAATATTACGTTATCGTGTAAGTTTGACGGTAATCTCCTTAGCTTCTGGATATGCAAAAACGCGGCCCCTACTCTTCGCCCCTGCAAGCCCAGCGCCAACATGACATTTTGGAGGCCACTCGCGCCTTGATTACATCTGAGGGCGAGGAAGCTATTACCATACAACGCGTCGCTCGACTGAGCCGGGTCAGCGCGAAAACGATCCACAATATTTTTGGCAGTCGTGATTCACTGCTTCTGGCGAGTGCGTCCCGCTCACTCAACAACTTCCAATTCGGCGACGAGCTGGCAGAGATCGAGGCGGGCATCCCTCGCCTGTTTTTTTTCATCGAACGAATCATGAATCGATTCGAGCAAGAAACCGACTATATGGCGCGGATCATCTCAGTCGTCGTACGCGCAAATCCGGCGCTCGAGCATTCCGAGCACCAGATTGCCCGCATTCAATCGCTTGCACTGAATCAACTAAAAGTCGCCGAGGCGCAGGGCGAGTTGCTCGATAATGTCGATCTCGATGCGCTGTCGAAACAGATTGCCGCGGGTCAATGGGGTTCTGCATTCCTATGGCTTCGAGGCGCACTGACCCTTGAGCAGTTTGTCTCGGCGACAAAGATCAATTTATGCGTGACGCTGTCTCCCTTCTGTCAGGGAGGCCGCAAAACATGGGTCGAGCAAAAGCTCGATCTTTACCAATCACTGTCTTCGAAAGAGAAGCACTAGTGGCATCTATCACCAATGAGGCGTTAATAATGAAAACAAAAAAGCAACGGGCTGCGGCGGCATTTGCCACCATCCTGGCCGGCACACTGGGGGCAACATCTGCATCTGCGGAATCAGCCATCGAGGAAGTTGTCGTCCAGGCCAAGTCAATCAAGGCAAGCCAGATGGCGGCAATTGAAGCAAAACGGATGGCTGATAATGTCGCTGACGTAATTTCGGCCGATGCGATCGGCCGGTTCCCCGACCAGAACCTCGCTGATGCCTTGGGCCGTGTGCCAGGTATGGCGATTGAGAGAGATCAGGGGCAGGCGCGCTATATCGCGTTCCGGGGTGCGCCCAAGCGCTACACCACCACTGCCTTTAACGGCATCGATATTCCCGGCGTCGAAAATGGTCGGATCCCGCGCTTCGATGCTTATCCCGCTGTGATCACATCACAAGTCGTTGCCAACAAGGCCATTACTGCAAACATGCCGGGTGAATCGATATCGGGATATATCGACGTCCGAACCTTCCGGCCTTCAGACATCGATGGCTGGTCATTTTCGGTGGAGATGGCTACTGGCGAACAGGAACTGGGTGATGGCGATGTCAGGAAGCAAAACCTGCGTGCCTCCTACTCTGACGACAAGTTCGGTTTTGTTGTATACGGCTCTGAAAACAAGCGCGAGCAGATTACCGACAATCGGGAACTGGAGTACGGCGGAACAGAAGGTGCGCTGACCCCTGATGAAATTCAATTTCGAAACTACCTGGTCGAGCGAGAGGATAAGGCTTACGGTGGTGAACTTGAGTTTTATCTCGAGGACGGAGGGCGAATCTACATCAGCACCTTGAATACTGAGTTTACTGACCGCGAGGAAAGGAATCAGTGGAACTTCTATTTGAGCGGCGGCGCGCCTGTGAAGGGTACGGTCCCACGCGGCAATGTCAGGCGCCTGCTCGAAGATGGCGAGTACCTGAATGAAACCGACGTCAATACCATCGGCGCAGATTTCACCATGGGCGAGTGGGACGTTGAGGTCAGCTACAGCCAGATAGAAACCGTCTTTGACACCTATCTACCAATACCTTATTTCATTGGTGGAGGTCAGATCAGCAACGTGAATTACGACCTGTCTGATCCTGATGAGCCCATCTTGTCCTTTGATGAAAACCTGCAGGATCTATCGTATTTCCTGCCTCTGCTGGTCGATGCTGTGGGCGGGCTCTACACAGAAACCGATCAGTTCAAGATTGATCTGTCCCGGGCGAACCGATGGGGCGAGTTAAAAATGGGCTTCAAATATGACAGCCGAGATGCCGACGGCGGTGGTGCCCCATTGGCGACAGTGGCGAAGCCCTGGCCGGGCGTGAATATTACGCCGGCAGAGGGCGGTGCCTGGGACACCGACTTTGACAATACGGTCGGCGGCTACTATGCCGATAACGGCGCGATACGGGAGGCACTGGAAGCCGTAGGTGCTACCCGTGCCGACTTCCCGGAGGACGAGAAAGTCAATATTGAAGAGACCATTATGTCCGCCTATATCATGCAGACCATCGACAGAGACTGGGGCAACATCATTCTTGGGCTTAGGATCGAAGATACCGAATACGACACAGTCGGCAACAAGCTCGTCGGTGCAGTTAGCGAGCCGTTAAAGGTCGGTCAAAGCTACACCAACGTGCTGCCCAGCGCCCATATAAACTGGGATTTCGATGAAGATCAGAAACTGCGTTTCTCTTTTTCCTCAGGTCTCAGCCGGCCCTCCTACATTGAGTCACGTGCGGCGGC
>Ga0255759_10001327_pt1 | contig 22199 bp, 22 predicted proteins | sample 101ome_20_FD_179959 | JGI IMG/M metagenome (GOLD analysis project Ga0255759, IMG submission 179959) | Coastal salt marsh microbial communities from the Groves Creek Marsh, Skidaway Island, Georgia - 101404AT metaG (version 2) | ecosystem: Environmental > Aquatic > Marine > Intertidal zone >...
TTTGTAGGATTAATTACAGAGTGAATAATATCACTCCCCAGCGGAACAGTATCAAATCTTTCGAGTGATTTTGCGCCTGCTGCTTCAATTTTACCGTGTTCCTTATTATCTAAGCGTCGCCAAAAAATATTATCCTCACGTCCTGAATAAACTCCAATTGCAGCCCACATGTTATGATTATGTGGCATAATTGTCATGTTAGGCGTCCAAATTACGTTTAATATTGAGAACTTATCAGATTGGTATAATTTTTGAATACCACCTTTTGTTGGCTCACCAAGTCTATTGAAAATACCACTAGGATCTTCTACTGCTTTTGAGAGTGTGTCAATAACAGCCTTGTGGTTGTTTGTTTTACCGATACGCTCATCACATTCTGTAATAAAATTTTCTAGATCAAACATATGTATATCTTGTATTTTTTTTCGTAAGTATTTACTATATCAGAAAATCAAATATTGTTAACCTTGAATATGCCCATTTAATCTAACCTTAATTTCATGACTAAAAAGCCAAGAATATTAAATAAAGTTTTTGCACTAGATGATCTAGAACATTATGCGATGAGACATTTGCCTAGGCCAGTTTTTGGTTATATTTCAGGAGGTTCTGAGAGAAATCAAACACTTGACATTAATCTTCATGACCTGCAAAAAATTAAATTTATACCAAATATCTTGAGAGATGTTTCAGAGCGATCAATCAGTACATCTTTGTTCGGTAATAAGTGGAATGCACCTTTTGGTATCTCACCGATGGGGGTAAGTGCACTAGCCGCATATAGGGGTGATATAGTTCTAGCAGAAGCTGCAAGAAATATGAATGTACCAATGATCATTAGCGGATCATCCCTTATTCCAATGGAAGAGATAATAAAATTAGCACCTGAGACGTGGTTCCAAGCTTACTTACCGGGTGAACATGATAAAGTCGAGAAGTTAGTTCTTAGGGTTAAAAATGCAGGTTTTAAGACACTTATTCTAACAGTTGATGTATCAGTTTTAGCTGGTAGAGAAAATAATCTCAGAAATGGTTTCTCAACTCCTTTAAGACCATCATTTAGACTAATGTATGATGGAATGATAAGACCCAAGTGGACCGTAAATACATTTTTAAGAACGCTTTTAATTCATGGTATGCCTCATTTTGAGAATTTTCTTGCTGATAGAGGTGAGCCAGTTTTTTCTGCCTCCATAAATCGTGATTTTGGTAAAAGGTCTAACTTGAATTGGAAGCATTTAAAACAAATTAGAGATTTATGGGATGGTAATCTTATAGTAAAGGGGATATTAAATACTGATGATGCGATTAAAGCACAAAGTATGGGTGCGGATGCTATTATAATATCAAACCATGGTGGAAGACAGCTGGACTCAGCTATATCATCAATCAAAGCTTTGGAGAATATAAGGCCAGTAATTAAAGGTGACTGTAAAGTATTTGTTGATAGTGGTTTTAGAAGAGGTACGGATGTCATTAAAGCCTTGGCTATTGGGGCAGATTTTGTCTTTATCGGGCGACCATTTTTATATGCAGCTTCTATAGCAGGCCAAGAAGGGGTTGAACACTCTATACAATTATTAATGGAAGAAATTGATAGGGATATTGCCCTATTGGGAGTTAATTCTATTGATGAATTGAATACAAATTTATTGCACAAAGACTAAATTATATCAAATAATCCCGTACTTTTTAGATCTTCTTTTAATTCTTGTTTTTTTTCATCAGATATTTCAATTACTGGTGGCCTTGTCCTTCCACCTTTCATGCCAATGAGTTCTTGCCAATATTTCATTTCACTAATAGGCATTCTTCCGCTATTCCAATATCCCATAATCCATTTTGCATGGAGTTTTCTAAGTGGTTGAATTGATTTAGCTATCTCAGTTGCTCTATTTATCTCACCATTTAATGCAGCATCTGTATAATCCTTTAACGGCAACCAACCTTTTGATTGGTATAGATGTGGGTTGTAATTTACAAGCCATTGCAGTCCAAGTTGAGTCATACTAGTTAGCCATGGAGCTTCATCTGCCACAGATATCACTATATCTTTTCCTACAGATTCTATTATTGAGTGAGTTGAAGCTGGTGACCCATCAGCTTGCTTATATCCGCAGATATTTGGAAGTTTTGATAGCCGTTTTGCTAGATTAGCATTTATGGGATGACAATTTTGAGGAACATTAAATAGTATTATACCAATGTCAACTCTTGAGCAGATATATTCATAAAATTGATAGACAGTTTCGTCATCTCTGGCCGCAACATATGGCGTGAGTATAATTACAAAATCATAACCAATTTCTTGAGCATGTTTTGCTAGTGCAACTGCTTGCTTTACTGACTGATGATGACAACCGGCAATCATAGGGATCCTATTTCGCGCTTGATCAAGCATTACTTCATGTGCGAACATTCTTTCATTATCAGGCATTGACCAGAATTCAGCAATATTACCTGAGCAATAGTGACCATCAACTTTTATGTTCTCGATTATATGATCCATATTTGATCGATTAGCAACATCATCAAAATTATCATCTTCATCCCAGCAATATGGCATGGCAGTCCATATTCCCTTCAATAACTCTCTAGCTGCTTCTTTGGCTTCTTGCTTTGAATATTTCATAATAATTTTAACTATTTTGAAGTTTTTTTACCGAAAGGTACGTCATCTATTCCTTCACGTTCCTCAAGTCCAGCCATACCTCTGAGTATTTCATAAAATGATACAGTATCCTTTTCTGCATATCCTTTTTCGTATGCGGCTTGATAGATCTGTGATAGAACAGATGTCATTAATGTGGGTGACCCAAGTATCTGTCCTTGTTCAATCATCAGTCTGTTGTCTTTAAGTGAAGTTTTTATTTGTCCTTGTTTTGAGTAGTCAGCATTTATCATTTTTGGACCTTTATCGATCATCGTCTTTGATGATGCTGCACTGTCCTTTAATACTTCCAATAAATTCTCTTGTTCAAGCCCGGCTTTGTGCCCTAAAACTAATCCTTCTGCAAGTGCTAGCCTATTTCCAGCGAGTATAAGATTGATAACCAATTTAGTTCTCGCTCCTGATCCAACAGGACCCATATAGTATGCGGCTCTACTAAAGCCCTCAAAATATCCCTTGCATACATCGAAGTCTTCTTTGTTACCGCCCGCGATTACTATTAAATCACCAGCTCTTGCCATTGTACTTGTTCCACTGACAGCTGAGTCCAAAAATTTTATACCTTTTTCAGCAAGATCTTTTGACAGAGATATAGAGTCTTCTGGTCTTGAAGTGGTTGTATCACAAATATACAGATTATCTGATGTTGCACCTTCAGCGATCCCGTTAGCCCCTATAGCGGCATCACGTGCAATTGTACTGTTTGGTAGTGACATTATTACACAATCAACATCCTTAGCTGCATCAGCTGGAGTATTAACAGGAGTTCCTCCTTGTTCTCGTAATTCATCCATTCTATTGGAGTCAACATCAAATCCTTGAATAATAAACTGTGATTTTCTCATATTTAAAATGAATGCTTGGCCCATGAGACCCATTCCTACTATACCAACTTTTTTAACCATTTCTCTCTCCGTTTCTATATTGTTATTACAATTTTACCAATTTGACTATTGCTCATCATGTATTCACGACCATGGTCTATATCATCAAAATGGAATACTTTATCAATTATCGGCTTATTATTATCTGTATCAAGGTATGGCAATATATCTCTCTTAAAACCTTCAACAGTCTGAATAATGTCATCCTTTGCTACAAAAGCATTTGATATGCCATGAATACTATATCTTTGAGCATGAACTTTTCTAATATTTATTGGGACAGTATCTATGCCATCCATGTAGCCTACATTAACAATAATTCCCTTGAATAAGAGAGCGTTCATGGCATCATTAAAAATACTGCCGCCCAAACAATTAACGACAAGATTTATTCCACCATTTGAAAGGTCTAGTAATTTTTTAGTTAGATTCTCTTCAGGTGTTATGATCCCAAAATCCATCCCATAGTCAGATAAAACTTCAAGTTTTCTTTTCGAGGTAGAGGTTCCAATAACCTTGGCGCCCAAGATTTTGGAAATGATAAGACCAGAAGCACCAATAGCCGATGAAATAGATGTAATTAGTGTAATTTGATCTTTCGACAAGTTGCCATATGTTACGATTGCATCATATGCGGCAAGGAAACTAACCGGAATTGCTGCTGCCTGTTCCCATGAGTATGAATTTGGTATCCTCATGGTTTGATATTCTTTTATCAATGCATATTCTGCAAATGATCCAGAGTCGGTGCCTAAAACTCTACCCATAATTTTGTCACCAATTTTGTAATTTTTAATATCTGAGCCTAAGCTAACTATTTCGCCTGCAGCTTCAGTTCCAGAAGGTTTATTGGGATTTCCATGCATTACCCCACCAACAATAAAACCACCTCTGTTTAGTGCTGTTGATTTAACTTTGAATAAGATTTCATCTTTTTGAGGTACTGGTATCTCAATGTCTCTAGGTAAAAGCTTACTCTGGTTATCAATCACCTCTGTAAAATATGCTTTCATTTGATTATTCCTACTAAATATTTCTCTTTTATTATATAATTAAAATATTGAATTAGATAGGTGGAATATGACTATAAAAAATATAAACGGTGTAAATATAGATTATGAAATTATTGGCGAAGGTAAGCCAATTTTGGCTCTTATGCCAGGAGCAAGGAGGGGTTCAATTGAGATGAAATCACTTGCTGAAAAGATAGCTAAAAACAATATAAGGGTATTACTTCATGATAGGAGAAACACTGGTAAATCAGGAATGTTTCTGGATGACGCTGAAACAGAAGAAATAACTTGGGCTAATGAGTTAAGAGAATTACTTAAAATACTGAATGAAAAGTATATTTTCATATCAGGTTCCTCTTCTGGGGCAAGGACTTCACTTATGTATGCTTTACATTTTCCAGAAGATTTAATTGGTATGATTATAATGAGGGTTACTGGTGGAGAGTTTGCTGCAAATAGACTCCCTAAGAATTATTACGAAGTATTTATTGAGGCAGCTAAAAGTGGTGGTATGGAAGCTGTATGTAAAACAAACAGGTTTGCAGAATACATTAAAACTAATCCAACGATTGAGCAGCAATTATTAGATATGGATGTGAATGAATTTATAAGAATCCAAACAAATTTATTGGGTAAATTTTTAGATGGAGCAAATTATCCAGTTATGGGTATAACAGAGAGTGAATTAGACTCAATTAAAGTTCCATCTCTAGTAATCCCAGGAAATGATAACACTCATAACTCTGTTAGTGGGGTTGATGCATATAATATGTTGGGAAATAGTGAGTTACACAAACTACCAATTGATGATGTGGATGTTGATTTGATTTCATGGGAGGATTGGGAGCCGTATGAAGATGAAATAGCACTTGTAATGTCTAACTTTATAAATAAGGTAATAGATAAATAAACATTGTTACTAATCTCAGTCAACAATTCGTAGACTCAGTTCTTGATCTGCTTATAGATGATATTCAGAATTATAAGAAGTAACCTATTTTGACCATGCTGTTGGAGCTAGTGCACTAACGTCACCTTCAATCTCAACTATAGCCGGTTTCTTGGATTTTTTAGCTTCTTTAACTGCGTCTTTGATATCATTTGGGTCAGTTACAGATATACCAAATGCTCCCATATTATTTGCAAGTTCTGCGAAGCTAACCTTATTAAAATACCACATTTCGGTCCATCTATTTGATGGTTTGCCATCATAAGCGTTCATGAATATATCATGTTCTTGATTAAGAGCGTTATTGTTATTTACAATTGTTATCGTTGGAATATCGCATCTCACAGCAGTTTCTAATTCCGTGAAATGATACCAAAGCCCTCCATCTCCAGTAAGGCAATATACATCTTTATCTGGAAAAGCACACTTTGCGCCCATAGCAGCTGGGAATCCCCATCCTAATGACCCTGCACACCTAATAAAATTCCATTTCTTGTTTAACCATAAGTTTTGCACTGTCCACATAGCTGTATGTCCTGTATCTGATACAACAACAGACCCTTCAGGTATAATTTCTGATAGCTCTTTCATCATTCTTTCTGGTCTAACGGGTATATTGTTAGACTCCCTGAGAGGTTTAAGTGAATTTTTCCAATCACTGACCAAACTAATTGAATGTGATCTCCAATCATCAATATCTAGCCTTTTTAGATCCTCATTAAGAAGCATTTGAAGAGTGCTTTTGGCATCACCAAGCAAACTAATGTCATTCGGATAGTTTCTGCCCAGGTCTGATGGATCTATCCCAATTTGAATAACTCTAGTATCCTTGGATGGGATTTTCCAAAAATGTGTGACTTGTCCCCCCGTACTGGATCCGATAAAGATGAATAAATCTGCATCAGAGAGAATTTTATTGGTGCATTCACGTGAATATGATCCTGGTACACCAATATAAAGTTCGTAATCTTCGGGGATGAGATTGTAAGATGCCACAGAAGTAGCTATTGGAATCCCTGTCTTTTTTGAAAAGTCTAGTGCTTCGTCACCTGCATCAGAAATTCTGGCGCCACCACCGAGGACGATTACAGGTTTTTTTGCTGTATTAATTTTGGATATAGCCTCTCTTATTTCTTCAAGTGGAGGTGTAAATCTATGAGATGGTGCCTTACCATATCTTTCTTCAACAAGAACTTCCAAATCTGCATAGTCATCTTCAATCTGACCATTATTCCCTGCTAGTTGTAGGTTTACTGGTCCAGGATTTCCTGTTGTGGCTTCTCTAAATGCCTGTCGCATTAAATCGGGTAATCTCTCTACTTGGTCAACTTGGAAATTTGCTTTTGTTAGAGCTTGAAACACAGGGAAGTCATCATTTTCTTGATAAGCACCTTTGTGCTTTTCCATCGATTTCCTGCCTCCTGATAATGCAATTACAGGACTATTACCCATCAGAGCATCTCTTAGTCCGGCAGCTAGATTGGCAGCACCTACTGCTTGAGCTGCGCATATACCAGGTTTTCCAGAGGCTCTTGCATACCCATCTGCCATATATGCAGCTGATTTTTCTGCATGGGCAAGAACTCTCTTAATTTTCATATTATCCATTTCTGCAAGTGGTCTACTGAGGATTGTAGGCACATAAAAAACTGCATCAACCCCAGATTTTTCTAGAAACTCCGCTATAAATCGTCCACCTGTCATTTTTGGCATTTCATTTCCCCTATTTTTAAGTTAATAATACTCAGTAATATTATAATATATCAACGTTTATATGCTAAATAATTTAACATTAATAAACGTGCTATCAACATATTAAGTGATGAGTAATATTTCGACAACATCTGACGCCTTAACAGGACTAAAGGTACTTGAATGTGCTACAGTCATAGCTGCGCCTCTTTGCGGACGATTGTTGGCTGATTTTGGAGCTGAGGTCCTTCACATTGAAACACCTATAAAAGGAGATCATCTAAGAAATTTTGGTTTTGAAGTTGATGGTGTCAATCCATGGTGGAAAACATATGCAAGAAACAAGAAGTTGATTACACTAAATATATCAAAGGAGCAGGGAAGAAAAATATTGTTTGATCTCCTCGATGACACCGACATTTTCATTGAAAATTTTAGACCCGGAAGACTCGAAGATTGGGGAATCAGCATAGAGGAGTTACAAAAAAAATTTCCAAGACTCATTATAGTTAGAGTTACTGGTTATGGTCAAACAGGTCCATATGCTAATCAGCCAGGCTTTGGAACTTTGATGGAAGCTATGAGTGGTTTTGCTGAAATGACAGGCGAGAAGGATGGGATGCCTACTTTACCTCAATTTGCCTTAGCGGACACATTTGCAGGATTTTATTCCGCTCTATCAGCTATGTTCGCGATATATAATAGAGATGTTCAGAATACGAATAAAGGGCAAGTAATTGATGTAAGTATCTGGGAGAGTTTGTTTTCAGTATTGGGTCCAAATGCTATGGTATTTGACTTAACAGGAGAAGCCCCAAAGCGTATGGGTAATATTGCTCCAACTAGTGCACCAAGAAATACTTATAAAACGAAAGATAATAAGTGGATTGCTCTTGCGGGAGCGACACAAACAACAGCGGAAAGATTATTTAAAGTAATTGGTAAGAGTGAGTTAATCAATGATCCAAAATTTTTAAATAACACTCAGCGTGTTCTAAATGTAGAAGAGTTAGATAAGCATATATCAGAGTGGATGATGGAGTACAATCTTGAAGAAGTTTCTAAAATATTACATGAGGCTTCTGTTCCAATGGGGCCTATTTATAACATTGAAGATATTATGAATAATGTTCATGCTCAAGCTAGAGAGATGATTACGAATATTATAGATAATGGTCGATCACTCAAGACTGAGAATGTATTTCCAAAGTTATCGAGAACACCTGGTAAGATAAAACACCTTGGAAAAGAAATGGGCTCAGATAATGATGAAATATTTAGAAAACGATTAGGGCTCAATGAAGATGAAATTGAGATATTACAACAAGATGGAATAATATAAGTTAAGAGGAGACAATATGAATAAAAAACCACTCATTACGCTTTATACACCAGGAAATAAACCTGAATTAATTGAAAAAGCATCACGATTTGAACCGGATGGGATAATCATCGACTTTGAAGATGCTGTACCGTTAAATATGAAAAGTGAAGTAAGAGAAAATATATCAAAAAATATAATACCAAATCTCAATATTACCGCACTGGTTAGAGTAAATAGCGAAAAAGAATTTCTTGAGGATGATGTTAGAGCTGTAACCCAGAAAAATATCTATGGTATTGCTCTTCCAATGGCAGAGTCAGTTAGTCAAGTGAAGTACGTCGATGAAATAATCTCAGACGAAGAAGCCAAGAAAGGACTTGAAAAAAATTCAATCAAACTACTTCTCCTGATTGAAACTGCTCTCGGCGTAATAAAATGTTTTGATATTTGCAGTGCTGCTGAACGTGTTGAGTCAATTGTATTTGGTAGTGCCCAAGATGGTGATTTGCAAAGAGATCTTCGATCAGATTGGTCCATAGATGGCTTTGAATTAAATTATTCCAGGTCAAGATCATTAGTTGAAGCAAGAGCAGCAAAAATGCCATATGTTCTTGATGGAGCGTATGGTGGAATAAATGATTTGGAAGGTCTGAGAGCTGAATGCGAACTCAGTAAGAGATTAGGTTATGATGGTAGGACATTAATTCATCCCAGCCACATAAAAGTTGCCAGAGAAGCTTATGAACCAGATCCAAAAGAGATTGATTTATATACAAGAATGGTCGCAGCATTCGAAGAAGCAGAAAAGAAAGGTCAAGCTGCAATAACTTTTGAAAATAAGCTAGTTGACTATGCTATGTACAAAAAAGCAAAAGATTTTATAGATAGATAAAAAAAAACCCAGATAAGATAATCTGGGTTTTTTTATAGATTAGAATATAGTGATTTAAGCCTGGCTCATATCACCCATTTCTTTCATCCATTTTCTTTTTCTTTTAGCTCCAACTTCTTCCATCCTGGAATGTCTTCTCCAATATAGAACTTTATAGTCCATATATTCCATGAGCGTAAATAAGCTTAGACCCATTAAAGACATCACAATTAGTGCAGCGAAACTACCATCCATGTTTAGGCGGAATGCAAATCTCTGCATAAGGATGCCAACACCCTCAGATGCTGAAAAGAATTGTGCAACAATTGTACCAATTAAAGCACCTGTCATTGCAAGCTTTAGACCTGCTATAATGATAGGTAGCGCACTTGGTATTTGACACTTTTGGAAATATTGTTTTTTTGTTGAGCCAAGAGACCTGAATAGTTCTGTAGCATCTTTGTCAATATTCAATAATCCTGTAAGTGTGTTGATAAATGGAGGGAAGAAGCATACTAGTGCTGCTAGAGCAATTTTAGAACTCCATCCAAAACCAAACCAAGCAATAATAAACGGTGTAACAGCAATACCTGGTGTCACATTAAATACCACCGCATAAGGTGCCCAATATCTTCTAAAAACAGGACTTATTGCTGCAGTAATAGCCAGTCCCATTCCAATACTAACCCCAATTATGAAACCCATTGTCGCTTCATACATTGTGATGATATAATGCCAGTAAATTGAACCTGTCACAAAAAACATTTCATAAAGCCTGTAGGCAATTGATGTTGGTGCAGGCATAATCAACTCATTAACATACCCAGCACGCGCTCCGAATTCCCAACCTCCAAATAAGATTAGAAATACAAGACCATGTGCAAGTGTTTTTTGTACTGGTGTTAGCTCTTTTACGCCGGCTAATACGCCGTCTGATCCAATATCACTCATAGTCCTAACTCCTGTCTGAATTTAATTGCTCTTTTAGCACTTTTCTTAGCCATCAGATCATCATCCAACCAATAAAGTACTCGCCTATCTATAACTTCCATTGTTCTGAACAGTAAGAAACCATATAGGGTAATTGATAGCAGTCCTGCGAACGCTGACGGCATATTTAGAGACATAGTGTATCTTGCCATAAGAATACCCATACCAGCCTGAGCAGATATGAACTCAGCAACAAGAGCCCCGCCGAATGCAGATCCAACAGCAAGTTTTAAACCTGCGTTCATTGTTGGTAATGCAGTTGGTATCATTAGTCTCCAAAAAACCTGCCTTCTATTTGCCCCAAGTGACCTGAACAGTTCATATGATTCTTCTTGAACGCCCAGTAAACCCGTAATTGTATTAACGAATGGTGCAAAGAAACATACCAAAGCTGCTAGTGCAACTTTAGAACTCATTCCAAAACCAAACCATGTAACAAATATTGGACCAACAGCAATTCTTGGTGTCGCTTCAACAATGATAATGTATGGTTTAAGGAATTGTCTGAATGTATCGCTCAATACAGCTGCAACAGCAAGTGCAATACCAATAACTGTACCGACCAAACAGCCAAGCATGGCTTCTTGGAAGGTAACCCATAAATGGTACCATACGTTACCTTGTGTTACATATATTTTCCATATTGATGCAACAATATCAGTGGGTCTAGGCAGCAGTAAAGGGTTACTGAAGCCAGTTCTATTGGCCATTTCCCATATAAACATGATTACGAAGAAGATTAGTGTGTGTCTTATAACAGCACCACCTAAAGTCCCTGTATATTGGGAGTTTAGCTCAATATTACTGACGCTAGCTTCTTGATCATTACTCATAGCGGCTGTCCATCTAAATGACCAGCAAGAACGTCCCTAACTTCCTGAACGTACTTGTTAAATTCTGGAGTAGTTAACATATCAATGTGCCTAGGTGTAGGTAGATCAATTTTAATCTGAGCTGCAATTCTTCCTGGTCTCGGAGTCATCACAAATACCTGGTCTGCAAGATATATTGCTTCTTGGATGTTATGCGTCACAAATATTGTAGTAATATCTGGACCTTCAACAATTCTCAGTAGTTCGTCGTTCAATCTTTCACGTGTGAATTCATCCAGAGCACCAAATGGTTCATCGAGAAGCATGATATCAGCTCCTGTTTGTAACAGACGAGCTAGCGCAACACGTTGTTGCATACCACCAGATAATTGTCTTGGGAATGAAAATTCAAAATCTTTTAGTCCAACGAGTTGAAGATGATCCCATGCTCTTTTTTTAGCATCCTGGTCAACTGTTCCTCTGATTTCATCTGGTAGAAGTACATTCTCAATTGAAGTACGCCAATCTAATAAAACTGCTTTTTGGAACATCATTCCAATATCACTTCTTGGACCCTCAACTTCGGCATTTCTGACTAGAAGGTCACCGCCTGATTTTTCAATTAGACCTGATATAAGTCTAAGTAATGTAGATTTTCCGCAACCACTTGGTCCTACTAGAGATATAAATGAACCACGTGGGATAGTGAAATTAGCATCTTCAACAGCAATCACAGTTTCATTGAATTGCTTACCGAGCCCGCTACCACTAATGACTATGTCTTCAGCCATATTTAATATCCTCCCGTTAGATTTATGCAGAGTTTGCATAAATTTTTGATAATTGAACTATTGTACTACTTCTAGCTAAATCTGCTAGAGTTACTTTTTAACAACATTTTCATGAAAATTAAAGTAAAATCTAAACTAAATCAAAAAAAACTTTAATAACTCATTAACAAATACAATTGTCTGTAAATTCTTCTGACGTTAATGGATTTTTTTTGTATATATTAAATGCATATATCTCTTACTAGAGAGGAATAGTGATAATGTATTCATCCAATGAATGCACTGTACAAATATAAATATATCTAAATGTATTTTGATAAACTGTAAGGAGAGAACAATGAGGCTTAAAAATTTAACATATGACGAAATGAATAAGGATCAAAAAAAAATACACGATGAAATTTCTTCAGGTCCTCGAGGCAGTGTAAGAGGTCCACTTGCAGTTTGGCTGCATAGAGCTGGTTTGGCAGACAAAGCACAGTCACTTGGTGCTTATTGTAGATATTACACATCACTAGAACCAAAATTATCTGAATTTGCTATTTGCCTAATAGCTCGTGTATGGGGTGCTGGTTATGAGTGGAAAGTTCATAGTAAGATCGCAATGGAAAAAGGTGTTTCAAAAGAAATTGTAGATTCTATTGAAAAAGGTAAAAAACCATCAAACATGGATTCGGAACAGGGTGTAATTTATGATTTCACAATGCGCCTTCATAAAGATAAAAAGGTGAGTGATGAAGTTTATGAAAATACAATTAACATCCTTGGCAAAGACAGAACAGTCGATTTAGTTGGCATACTTGGTTATTACACACTTATATCAATGACGATAAATGTATTTGGTGTTCAGCACTCTGAATTATCCAGCCCATATATGGATGAATTGGAGGGGGATATTGAAATATAATCCTCTCGGACAGACAGGTATAAAAGTCTCTGAAGTAGGTTTGGGTGGCGCAGGGATTGGTCATGCTTGGGGTGTAACCACAGATGTAGAATGCAATTATCTCATTAACTATGCAATTGATAATGGTATAAATTTTTTTGATACATCACCCGTTTACGGAAATGAAAAATCTGAAATAAACTTAGGAAATGTTTTTAAAAATTTATCCTCAACAAAAAGAGAAGAGTTGATAATTGCAACAAAAATTCGGTTTCATGATTTTGAACAACTTGAAAATATGGAAGTTAGTATCAGGAGATCAATAGATCGGAGCCTATCAAACCTTAATCTTGATTATATAGATTTAATTCAAATTCACCATCAGGTAGGGCATTCCAGAGGGAAATATAGATTTCGTGATAATCCTCCAGAATTTGCTCCAATTATGACTTATTCTGATTGCATTAATTTCTCTGATATCGTAAGTGGCATTAAAACTGAAGGGAAGATTCGTTTTACTGGATTGACAGGATGGAATGCCGATTTCTCAACGATATCCAGTCTGCTGAAGAGTAAGAATTTTGATACTATTCAGGTGCTTTTTAATGCTCTTAATCAATCAGCGGGAGGTCAACCTCCAATTCTCGGGGAAATTGACCAAGGCTCAGGCTTAAACGATAACTTAAGCGAGGGGTCAATTTTTGATTTGTGTCAAAGGTATAACGTCGGTGTAGTTGGAATCCGTTCACATGCTGCTGGTGCTATTGTCAATATGCTTGATAGAATTGTTAATAAAGAGGACAGCTTATATAAGATGCATCAAAGTGCATCAGAATTGGACGGTATTGCAAAAAAATATGGTCTCAGTCTTGCTGAGATGGCATTGGTTTTTTGCATTAAAAATTCAAATATTACCACAACAGTCCCTGGTGTTAAGAATAGACAAGAATTAAATGAATCAATTAATTGTACAAATACTTTAGTTGAAGATGAATTAGTAATTGAAATTACAAAATGGTACAAAAAGAAATTAAAACAAGATTGAACAGGGCGAAATAATACTTTCAATTATCAAAATATATTATATAAGTTTATTACTTATTTTTTACTGAGGTTAAGTTTTATGGCAAAAGAAGAGTTACTAGAATTAGATGGGGTTGTCACTGACGTTCTTCCTGATGCGCGTTTTAGGGTTATGTTGGACAATGAACATGAAATTGTAGCTTACACCGCTGGAAAAATGAAGAAACACAGGATCAGAACTTTAATCGGTGACCGCGTCACAGTTGAAATGACACCATATGATCTCGATAAAGGTCGTATTATTTTTAGGCATAAAGATGAAAAAGCACCTGCTACAAGGGCACAGGCAAGAAAAAACTTCAGAAGACGATAACAGATTACAACCTTAGTTTTCTAATTTTCATAGTTTGCTAATATAACAGCGACAACAACGCAGAAAAATCCAATTAATATTTTTGAAGAAACTGGCTCGCTTAATATCAATGCGCCTAAAATCATTGCACTTAATGGATTAAAACCAACAGTCATTGTTATTCCAGTTGGCGTCGACATGTTTATTGAGGAAGTAAACATTGACTTCATCAAAGCAGCACCAGGAATGGCTAATATTAGCAATACAATCCATTGGGTTGAGTCAAATGATAGAGATCCACTTAGAGGACTCCCAAAGAAAAGTGCTAAAACAAGCATAAGCGATGATCCAATAAACATTGGCCATGCAGTAAATGTAAAACTTCCGTATTTTTGTATATAACGTCCAACGTTTAAAACATAAACAGAATTACAGAATGCAGCTATGAACATTAAAAAGTCACCCAAATGTACGTCAGGTGCAAGCGGCCCTATATCATCACTCAACGTTATTGTGATTCCTGCTATTGCTATCAAAATCGCTAATACCTTGAGCGGTGTTGGTCTCTCTTTCCCAAGCAGCACTCCTAGGACCAATGTTATTACAGGTTGTGATGTAAAGACAATAGATCCTCGGGCCGCAGTTGTATGTTCAAGTCCAGCAGCAAACGACAATGGGAAACCAATGTAAAAAACTATGGATAACAAGAGTATTGGTAACCAATCCACTCTCTCAAGAGGTTTGTTTTTTTTGAATAAAAATAGCAAGGACAACAATAATAAAGCTGCTATTCCATATCTTGTTCCGGGAAGTGTAAAGGGATCACTGTCTGGCATCAAGTATCTTGTGAGTACCACTGTTGTACCCCCAATAGTTGCTGACAGTGACGCGAGTAATGCGCCAATATATCTTTGTTTAACTATCATTTACTAAAAAATTTTACCTGGGTTTAGAATATTTTCTGGATCTAATAGATTTTTAATTTCTTTCATAATTGCTAATTCAGCAGGATCTTTGTATTTTATCATTTGGCTTTTCTTAATTATGCCTACTCCATGCTCTGCAGCAAAACTTCCGCCATATGTAAAAGCATTCCCATAGACAATCTCTCGAACTTCGCTAGTCTTTTCCTTGAATGCCTCCAACGGATAACCAACAGGAGGACATACATTGTAGTGAATATTACCGTCACCAATGTGCCCGTATGGTACAGGTCTTACTCCAGGTAGGTATTCAGCTAACTTATCTCCAGTTGTTTTGATAAAGTCTGGAACTGACGAAATAGGGACCGATACATCATGTTTTATTTCTCCGCCCAACTTAGGTTGATGTTCAACAATGGCTTTACGTATTTTCCAAATATTTTGTGTTTTAGCAATTGAGTCTGATATGACAGCATCTACTATCACATTTTTTTCTAGCGCATGATGAAGTGCAGACTCAAGTGTATTTTTAGCATTTTCATTGTTCTTTGTATCAGATAATTCAATGATTACGTTCCATTGTGCAGCTTTAGCAAGAGGGTTAATTATTTTATCACCAAATTGTGTTGCAATTGAAAGTCCAATATCCGGAATTAGTTCAAAGGAGGATAATAAATCTCCACTGAAATCTCTTAATATTTCAAGCAAACTCATGGAGGATTTGAGATCAGTAAGAGATACAAATGCTGTAACTTTATTTTCAATTTTAGGAAATAATCGTAAGCTAGCAGCAGTTATAATACCAAGGGTTCCTTCAGCACCCATAAACAGATGCTTTAGGGCATATCCTGTATTATCCTTCCTAAGTTTTTTTAGCATATTGACAATCTTACCATCTGCTAATACTACTTCGATACCCAGAACTAAATCCCGCATATTACCATATTTGAGTACAGATATTCCCCCAGCGTTTGTTGATATATTTCCACCAATTGTACACGAACCTTCTGATCCTATGCTTAGAGGAAAGTGTCTAGAGACTTCAGATGCAGCATCTTGAATCTGATTTAGAATGCACCCAGACTCAACTGTGATTGTGTAATCTCTTGGATTCAGATCTATAATCTTATTCATTTTCTTTAAGCTGAGTATAACTTCGCCATTTGGTATTCCTGAGGCCACGGAACCAGTATTACCTCCTTGAGGAACAATTTTTATCTTTTTATCATTACAAACCTTCAAAATTTCTGAAACCTGTTCAGAAGTCCTTGGAGTTAACATTAGTGGTGAGTTGCCATGAAAGTTTCCAACCCAGTCTTGCAGATGTGGGAAAATTGTATCTTGATCAGTTATTATGTCTCTTCCATCCAAGATATGTTTCAATTGTGAGATGAAAGCTTCTAGTTGGTTATCTGGAAATGACATATTGTGTGCAATTTGAATTTATGGTGCCGGCTGAGAGATTTGAACTCCCGACCTACTGATTACAAATCAGCCGCTCTACCAACTGAGCTAAGCCGGCACGTTTTAAACAATTTACTATTAAATCAAAAAACATTTTTTTAAAAGAAAATTATTTGTTTAAATTAATTTTTAGTGTGGGAATTTATCTAATCGCAATTTTATCTAGTATGATGCCCACTGCCACTGACACATTGAAGCTTTTAATTTTACCAGGAGGATTAATTTTATAGATTTGATCACAATATTTTTTTGTTAAGTTTCTCATACCCCTTCCTTCATCTCCAAATATTGCAACAACTTTATCGTTTTCATTATAGCTGATTTTTTCAATTTTATTTTCTGCATCGCTATCAAAACCAATTAACCAAAAATTATCGTTTTTTAATTCCTCATAAAAATTTGCAAGATTATTAGCGATGATAATGTCAACGTATTCTAAACCACCAGATGCTGATTTTGCAATTAGACCTTCGTCAAGTAAATCGAATTTCTGAGTTGTAATTACCGTGTTAATCCCATAAGCAGCACATGTTCGTATGATTGCTCCGATGTTTCTGGGATCGGTAATATTATCAAGAAAAACAATTCTGTTTCTATTTGTGATGTCGCTCTCTTTTAAAGAGAGAATTTGTTTTGGATCACAAAGTGAGACTATGCCTTGATGCACCTGTCCATTTGGAAGAAGCTTATTTAATGTTTTTGTGTCAACTATGTTTATTTTAAATTTTGATAAGTTAATAGTTGAAGATGAAGTAATCTTTGCCATCGCATTTTTGGTTAAATATATTTCAGATATGTCCCTATTGATGTTTGCAAGGGCGTGTATATTGGCATGGTAGCCATATATTTTTGTATAATTATTAATCATGGCATTATTAATATATAGATTTTTATATATCTTTGGTGTAAAGGTGTATACAAATAATTACCTGCAACAAAAAATGATTTTTTATGTTGTAAAATTATTTGATTATTGGGCAACATATGGAGGGGTGCCCGAGTGGTTAAAGGGGACGGGCTGTAAACCCGTTGGCTTAGCCTACGTTGGTTCAAATCCAACCCCCTCCACCATGTATTTATATACATATATACTGCGGGTGTAGCTCAAAGGTAGAGCAGCAGCCTTCCAAGCTGAGGACGAGGGTTCGATTCCCTTCACCCGCTCCATAAAATTTTAAGGAATATTTTATTATTTTTTTGTAGATTTTTTAAAATATTCAACTATATATGTTAAATATTCATTCATCGGTAACTCAAAAATCATAAAAAATTATGATTTAAAAACTATTAAGGTAGGAATAAACATGGCTAAAGAAAAGTTTGATCGTAGTAAACCGCATTGTAACATCGGAACAATTGGTCACGTAGATCACGGTAAAACAACATTAACTGCAGCAATTACAAAAGTACTCTCAGAAGCTGGTGGTGCTGAGTTTTCTGCATATGACGCAATAGACAAGGCTCCAGAAGAAAAAGCAAGAGGAATAACAATTTCAACTGCACACGTGGAGTATACAACAGATAACAGGCATTATGCTCACGTGGACTGTCCAGGTCACGCTGACTATGTTAAAAATATGATAACTGGTGCAGCACAAATGGATGGAGCTATTCTTGTGGTGAATGCTGCTGACGGTCCTATGCCTCAAACAAGAGAGCACATTCTTCTAGCGAGACAAGTTGGTGTTCCTGCTCTTGTTGTATATTTAAATAAAGTTGACCAAGTTGATGATGCAGAGCTTCTTGATTTAGTTGAGATGGAAGTTAGAGAACTTCTTAGCTCATATGAATTCCCAGGTGACGATATTCCGATAGTAAAAGGATCTGCACTAGCAGCACTTGAAGGAAGAGACGATGAAATTGGTAAAAATTCAATTATGGAACTAATGGCTGCTGTCGACTCATATATTCCACAACCAGATAGACCAAAAGACCAACCATTCCTAATGCCGATCGAAGATGTATTCTCTATATCCGGTCGTGGTACTGTTGTGACTGGTAGGGTTGAAAGAGGTGTTATCAACGTCGGTGAAGAAATCGAAATTGTTGGTATCAAAGATACTGCAAAAACAACTTGTACTGGTGTTGAAATGTTCAGAAAACTTCTGGATCAAGGTGAAGCAGGGGATAACGTTGGTATACTTTTAAGAGGTACAAAGAGAGAAGAAGTTGAAAGAGGACAAGTTCTTTCAAAGCCTGGTTCAATCACACCTCACGCTAAGTTTAAAGCAAACGCTTATATCCTAACAAAAGATGAAGGTGGCAGACATACTCCATTCTTCACAAATTATAGACCACAATTTTACTTCCGAACAACTGATGTGACTGGTATTGTTAAATTACCGCAAGGTACTGAAATGGTAATGCCAGGTGACAACATTGAAGTAGATGTTGAATTAATAACACCTATAGCAATGGAAGAAAACCTCAGATTTGCTATTCGTGAAGGTGGTAGAACTGTTGGTGCAGGCGTTGTATCAAAAATTTCTGAATAATTGATGGGTCATTTTATGGCCCATAATTATTTAATAGGAGTGTAGCTCAATTGGCAGAGCGTCGGTCTCCAAAACCGAAGGTTGGGGGTTCGACTCCCTCCACTCCTGCCATAAATAGGATTTAATATTTTTAACATGATGAAATTTAGACCAGTTCAATACGTTCAAGAAATTAAAAATGAAGTCAGAAAGGTTGTTTGGCCAACAAAACGCGAAACCACAGTCACTTCGATAATGGTTTTAATATTTGTTTTTGTTGCGGCAATATTCTTTTTGATCGCTGATGCAATATTGAGTTGGTTTGTTGGCTTAATTCTCGGCATTGGAGGCTAACAATGGCTCATAATTGGTATATCGTTCATGCATACTCCAACTTTGAAAAACAAGTTGCAAATGCTATAAGAGAGCAATCCGTACAAAGAGGAATGGAAGATAAATTTAGTGAAATTTTGGTTCCAACAGAAGATGTGATTCAGGTACGTAAAGGTCGAAAAGTTCAATCAGAAAGAAAGTTCTTTCCAGGGTATGTTTTAGTAAAAATGGAAATGACTGATGATGCCTACCACCTTGTAAAGAAAACTAACAAGGTAGCAGGATTTCTTGGTTCTCAAAATAAACCAATTCCTATTTCGGCAGAGGAAGTGGAAAGAATCATGACTCAAGTTCAGGAAGGTGTTGACGGTCCTGTGTCATCAATCACTTTTGAAATCGGAGAGCAAGTGAGGGTTGCTGATGGTCCATTTGCATCATTTAGCGGTATGGTAGAAGAGGTGGATGTGGAACGCTCAAGGTTAAAAGTAGCTGTTTCAATTTTTGGAAGGGCAACACCAGTTGAATTGGAATATAATCAAGTAGAAAAGTTATAATTATTTTGATTTATTTTCCGAAATATGTAATGTGTATTTTATAAAAAACAGGATTTATCATGGCAAAACAAATAACAGGATATCTTAAACTTCATGTTCCAGCCGGTAAGGCTGCTCCGGCTCCACCGATTGGTCCAGCTTTGGGGCAAAGAGGACTTAATATCATGGAATTCTGCAAGGCTTTTAATGCTCAAACACAAGATCTTGAGCCTGAAATGCCAATACCAACAATGATAACTATATATCAAGATAAATCTTTCACTTTTACAACAAAGACTCCACCGGCTTCTTATTTGCTAAAAAAAGCAGCAAATTTGCCGAAGGGTGGTTCAACGCCTGGGCGTGAAACAGCTGGTACTGTTACTAAACAGCAAATAAATGAGATTGCTGAACAAAAAATGAATGATTTAAACGCAAATACTCTTGAGCAAGCGGCCAAGATCATAGAAGGTTCCGCAAGGTCTATGGGTTTCAAAGTAGCGGAATAGAGGAAAAGATGAGTAAATCTGGAAAAAGATATAATGAAATCGAACTAACTAGAGATAGTCAATCTACTTATGATGTTGATCAAGCTATTAAGCTAGTTAAAGCTAATGCAAAATCTAAATTCAATGAAACAATAGAGATATCACTAAATCTTGGTGTAGATCCAAAACAAGCTGATCAAATGGTGCGTGGTGTTGTAAGTTTACCTGCTGGAACTGGAAAAGATGTTAAAGTTGCTGTATTCGCAAGGGACGCAAAGGCGAAAGAAGCTCAAGATGCAGGGGCTGATATAGTTGGTAGCGAAGATCTAGCCGAAAATGTTAAATCAGGAAAATTCGAATTTGACCGTGTAATATCAACACCCGATATGATGGCTCTCGTTGGTCAGCTTGGTAAAATATTAGGACCACGCGGTCTGATGCCAAACCCAAAGTTGGGTACAGTTACAGACAATGTTGCGGATGCTGTAAAATCCATTAAGGGAGGATCTGTCGAGTATAGGGTAGAAAAGGCAGGTATTATTCATGCTGGAATTGGTAAAGCAGATTTTACAGAAGAGGCGATCAAAAGTAATGTCAAAGCAATAGTTGAAGCCATACAAAATGCAAAACCAACTGGTGCAAAAGGAACTTACATAAAAAATATATCTCTAACATCAACAATGGGTGTTGGTGTGAGAATTGATCCAAATTCAATAATTAATTAATTTACAAAAAATATAGAATTTGATCTTTACATTTAATAATAAAAAGCATAAATATACTTTAATTATGCTTGACCTGTCCAAGATTATAGGTGCTTTTTGCTTAATTTCCTATATGAGACATCGATATTAATACCAAATATCGGCACAGTTAGTATTTATTGCTAAGGGCAGGTTCATTTGATTTTAAATCAGATGTGAACTTGAAGAGGAGACAACTGTGGATAGACAAAACAAAACAATCTTTGTAAGTGAGTTAAAAGAAGTTTTTAATAATTCTTCAGTTGTAGTTGTCGCTCAAAATTCAGGACTGACAGTTTCAGAAATGAATAAATTGAGAAGCGCCATGCGTGAAGCAGGTGGACATGTAAAAGTCATAAAAAATAAACTTACAAAAATTGCACTGGAGGGGACGCCGCTGTCAGCAATTGAGGAGTATCTAAATGGGCCATCAATGATCGCTTATTCTGATGATCCCGTTACAGCACCTAAAATTACAGTAGAATTTGCAAAAGGAAATGAAAAGTTTGTTGTTTTAGGCGGTTCTCTTCCAGAAAAGAAAATTGATCTTGGAGAAGTTAAACAGCTTGCAAGCTTACCATCTTTAGATGAGCTCAGGGCAAAGATGCTTGGGTTGCTAAATGCCCCAGCATCAAACATTGCAAGTCTAATCAACACACCAGGAACAAATATAGCTCAAGTTGTGAAAGCTTATTCTGATAAAGCTGAAGCAGCGTAATACTAACTTTTATAATTTAATCGAGGAAAAAATGGCAGATTTAGAAAAAATTGCAGAGAGTTTATCAAGTCTAACAATACTTGAAGCTTCAGAATTAACAAAAATTTTAGAAGAAAAATGGGGAGTTACAGCTGCTGCTCAAGTTGCTGTTGCTGCTGCACCAGCTGGTGGTGATGCAGGTGGATCTGCTGCATCAGCTGAAGAAAAATCTGACTTTGATGTAATCTTGGCAAGCATGGGCGATCAAAAAATTAACGTGATTAAG
>Ga0255759_10001330_pt1 | contig 22179 bp, 11 predicted proteins | sample 101ome_20_FD_179959 | JGI IMG/M metagenome (GOLD analysis project Ga0255759, IMG submission 179959) | Coastal salt marsh microbial communities from the Groves Creek Marsh, Skidaway Island, Georgia - 101404AT metaG (version 2) | ecosystem: Environmental > Aquatic > Marine > Intertidal zone >...
ATATAAACCCGCTTCGGCGGGTTTTTCTTTTCTGCTATCAAAAAAAGTTCTTGACTTTTTATCTCCTCTCCCTTATAATTACACAATATAAATTTCATTTAAAAGGAACCAAAAAATGTCTGATTCACCCGTTTCACTCGCCAGTCTCATGACTGCAAGCAAAACTGTCGCTGTAGACTTTCCTGGCTATACAGGTATGGAAGTTTCTCTTTGTTACCTAGCAAGAGAAGAGTTAGTAAAATTACGTAAACGCTGCGTAACTACTAAATTTGATAAAAAAACTCGCCAGCCAGAAGAAACTCTCGACGAAGAAAAGTTTATTGTTGAATACTGTAAAGCTGTCATCAAAGGATGGTCGGGCCTAAAGTATCGTTACCTAGAAGAGCTTCTTTTGGTAGATATATCAAGTCTTGACCCGGAGGATGAACTTCCTTACACTCAAGAAAATGCTGAGCTTCTTATGAAAAACTCAAATGTCTTTGACAGTTGGGTTACAGAAGCAGTAGGTGACCTCGAAAATTTTACTGGGAACAAATAGCCCGAATAGATACTCTCCTAGAGAGGTCTATTCGGGAGGTAGACTCTAAGATAGACTTAGATAAGTATCTGCTTGTTTGTGAACAATTAGGTCAAGAACCCGATCCCGCCAAAATGCCGCTCGAGCCTTCGGATTTTCCCGAAGAAGTTCAAGTGGCATTTTTTATGTTTAGCTTATTACCAGATCACTGGGAAGGAATGAGTGGTACATATATGGGGAAATATTGGGATGGAATCGAATATTTTTTCAATCTATATGAAATAGAAGATAGAAAGACTATTTTATATATAATGAAAATGTATGAAGCAAAGCTAGTAAATTATAGAGCAGAGCAATCAGAAAGAAAACGAAAAGCTGAAGAACGTAAAGCAAAAAGCGGTGGAAAAAATTACACCCATAATGTAAAAGGCTAATGGCTAAAAAAATTACTATTGATATTGAAGTTAATGGCAGAATGCAAAAAGCAACTTTGTCTGCAAAAAAGCTTCGTTCAGCTTTAAATGAAGTAGATACTGCGTCTCAAGGGGTCGAGAAAGGTAGTCGAACCTTAGACCGTAATTTAAAAGGCGCTGCAAAAACAACTTCAAATAGTACTAAAGAATTTTCAAAAATGGCACAAGGTATGGGTGGCTTGGTTGGCGCCTATGCAACTGTCGCTGCCAGCGTTTTTGCCTTATCAGCCGCATTTCAGTTTTTTAAGACAGTTGGCGACCTTGCTGCTTTGACCGCAGGACAAGAACTTTTTGCAGCAAAAACCGGCGTGTCAATGAAGTTGATGACAAAAAATATCCAAGATGCAACTGGAGGTCTGGTAGCATTTAGAGAAGCAGCACAAGCTGCCGCTATTGGAGAAGCCGCAGGGCTCAGTGCTGATCAAATGGAAAGGCTCGGTGCAGTTGCAAAGAATGCAGGAACAATTCTTGGCAGAGATGTGACTGATGCATTTAATCGACTGACTCGGGGTGCAATCAAAGCAGAACCAGAACTTTTAGACGAATTAGGTATCATTGTTCGTATCAATGATGCAGCCGAAGCCTATGGTAGAACAATAGGAAAAAATGCACAAGATTTAACACAGTTTGAAAAAAGTCAAGCCATAGTTAATGCCGTTCTTGAGCAAGGCGAGAGTAAGTTTGATGATGTAGGAGACAGTATCAACTCTGTTGCGCAATTTGCAGCCGCGTTCCAAGATACTTTTAAAGAGCTTTCAAAGCCAATAGCAGAAGTCGCTAATTTTATTGCAAAGTCTTTGGGCGACAGTATTTTAGGCGTAAGTTCTATTTTAGGTATTTTAGGCCTAAATATTGTAAAAAGCTTTGCTCCTGCCGGACCAGCATTAAAAAATACAGCTAAAGAAGGAATAGAAGCTAGAAAGCGTTTAATGGAGGCTGCACATACAGAAACTAATTCTACTGTTGCAGATGAAATTCGTAAGGGAGAATTTACAAATAAAAACTTAAAGCATATAGAAACTGCTGCAAAATCTAAAACTAGTATAGTTATGAATTTGTCTAAAATGGAACGAACTGCAATTGAGAGAGATATTGCAATAATTCGTGCACAAAACTTACGAATGACTATGGATGGGAAAAATGCCTTTACCCGAATGATTACAGGCTGGCGAATACAGCTTCTAATGTTTCAAGCCGATTATGGCAAAACTATGGGGTATCTTAAAGCCGCTACAGCAGTGCTTACCACTGCGGTAGGAAAACTTTTTGGTGCCTTATCTTTTGTCGGATTGATTGTAATTCTTGTCGAGCTTGGAAAGCAGTTTAGAAGAACTTTTATGATTGGTGAGGATCTTCGTGAAGCAGAAGAGGCTACAGAAAAACTTAATAAAAAATTAAAAGAACAATCTGAGGCAATAAAAGAAGTAACAGCAAATCTTAAAAAGCCTACAAGTGAATTAAATCGTTTAAATCAAAAACTTGGAGTATTGGCAAACTTTAATTTAGCCCCTATAAGTGCACAAATTAATCTTTTGGAAGAAGCGGTACAAAGATTAGCAGAAGCAGAAGAAAAAAGAAAAAAAGCTAGACAACAAGTAGGTATAGAAGAAGGCCCAGAAGAAAGTGAAAAAATACCCCTGCTCAATGTTGCTCAAAAAGCCCGTTTGGGAGTAGAAACTTTTGGAGACTTAAATAAAGCACTAAAAGAACAATATGTAGCATCTAAGAATGCACGAGACGCACTAGATGTGTATAAAACATCTCTGGGCCCCTTGGACTATTTAATAGCTAATATTTCAGGAAAGTTCAAAGAACACAATGCTGAGATACACAGATATCAAGAATTAAAAATGGTAGCCAATCAGAATGGCATACGGCTTGGATTCAACGACGCGGAAGCTAAAGCTGTTGCGGAAATACTAGAAGGTTTAGAGAACAGCGTTCCAACATTAATTAGAAATTTTGAAATGCTCGAGGAGCAAAACTTAGCACCAAAAGATGTTAATCAACAAAAATTATTAGACCTTAAAGATAAAATCAGGCTAGTAACTGCTGAACTGGAACAAAATCCTGGTAGTGCAGAGCTAAGATTTGAATTCGAGAAGCTTATAGAAGAGTCCCGAGGAGTTATAGATTCATTAGAGACTCAAAGTAAAAAAGCTGCATCTGTAAAGGCGTCATTTACAGGACTTACAAACGCAGTACAGCAATTTGGTGATGCTTCTCAAAAATTTATGCCTAAATCTTCAAATTTTTCCGGAATTTTTCAAGGATTAGACGAACTCGACAGAAACTTAATGAATATTGTTGATACCTATAAAGATACAGAAAATTTTCAAACAATAGGACAATTAATAGCAGGCGATGATGAAGGCAAAATAGATCAAGAAGGCGCAGCAATTCGAAAAGCCTATGAAATAGCTATAAAAGGCGAAAAAGATTTTAATGATGAAGAGTTTAGAGGATTACAGCTCTCTGATCTTAGATTAATGCTGTCTGAAAAAAGAGCAAAACTTGCAAAGATATTTTTTGATCTTGAAAGAGCGTCTACTTTAAATAAAATTGAAATGTTAAAAGCAGAACAGTCTATTCTGCCCTATCAGCAAAAAGCATTTAATGCAACAAAAGCCACAAACGAAGCCGAAATAGCATTAACTAAAGCAAAAAAAGAGCAAGAAATGCTAGATAAAACAAACTTAAGTGTTACAGAAGAACAAAGAATACTGGCAAAAGATAAAGTAGATTTAGCGCAAGCCGAATATGATATAGCAGTTCGTAGAGAAGCATTAGAAAGAAGACTTGTTCCAATTAGAAAAGAGCTCGACAATTTAGGTAGAGAGACGGAGCGATTAAATACTATAAAAGAAGTTGTAGCACAAGAAAGAAAAATTTTAGATATGAGAAAGCAGTTTCTCTCCCTAGAAAAGAAAATGGTAGAAGATAGAGTGCAGGAGGAAATAGACTCTATTGCCAACAGAAATCCTTTCTTTGATAAAGAGCTAGCAACTGCTAGGGCTAAAGTAAGTGTTGCGGAAGCATTTTTAGAGATTGAAAAACAACAAGTAGAGTCAAATTATAATTTAAAAGTAAAAGAAATTAATAATGAATACGCTTTATTAGAAGCAAAACGAAAGCAAAGTCTTTTAGAGTTAGAGATAAAAGCAGCAGAGGCCCGCGACAAGGGAGGTCCGAATGCAGAAAGAATTGCACGAGAATATGAATCAATTGCTGCCGTTTATAATAGTATAGATTTCAAAACTCCTAGAGATACTGCTCTTTTACTAGCAGCTAAAACAAAAGAAGCGTCATTATACGGCCTAGAAAAAATAGTACGAGATTCAAAAAGAGCATTAGAAGAACTAGATCCATTAGATCAAGTTTTAGATGCTGCAGCAGATGCTTTTGAAAAAGGCTTAAATAATGCTGTAAATGGTATATTTGACTCTTTGATCGACGGGTCAAAAAGCATGTCAGAGGCTTTAAAAGATGCGGCTCGAGGTGTTTTATCTGCAATTCAAAAAGAAGTAACTCAAAGATTAATTGTAGATCCTCTTTTGGACGCGCTGTTTGGAGAAGAGACAACAGCAGAAACTCAAGCAAAAGCAGCAGCACAAGGAATGCAACAAGGAGCCCAAGCAGTAAAAACAACGCTACAAACTGCAAATATTAATTTTGAGACGACTTTTACTTCTGCTTCAAACAATGTAAAAACAGCTTTAAGTACTGGAGGCGGTTCTGTTGCTCGACAAATTACAGAGGCATTAACGTCTAATCGTGTAAAAATTGAGTGTTGTAAAGGCCCGAAAGGTCCAAAAGACCCGGCATATGGTCCTGACTCTGCTGCAAGTAACACAACTGTTACTGGAACCGATTTAAGTCGTAATAGTGAATATTATAAACAAAATTCTCAATCAGTTTTTGATTCTGCACGAAATGAATCAGATACAGCTTTAGAAGGTGCAATGGCTCCCCAGAAGCCAGATATTAGTATGCCCATACTACCGGAAAGGGATAAAAATACAGCTGCTCTCGAAGGATTAACAGGAGTAATGACAGAAAATAATCTGGCTCTAGGACAAAACATACTAGGATTAGGACTAGCAGTAACAAGCTTGATGGGGAATAGTAGAGCTGCTCAATCTTTACAAAAAGTTATGGCAGTATTATATATTCTTCAAATGTCAATGAAAATAATTGAGACAATTCAAACTTCTATGATTGCAGCAAACACCGCCGCCCTTATAGCAAACACTGCGGCTCAAACCGTTTCCAGCGGAGGCTCGATCATGGGCTTTGCGCGGTACGGGGGAATCACAGAAGGATATAGTAGTGGAGGAATTGCAAAAGGCCCCCAATCAGGCTATCCTACACTTCTTCATGGTAGTGAAGCAGTTGTCCCTCTTCCAGACGGAAAAACAATACCAGTAGCTCTATCGGGGGCTGCAGGTCAACAAAATAATGTTACTGTAAATGTGTCTGTAGATAATCAAGGAAATGCGACTCAAAGAATGGGAGGAACTTCAGAAAATCAAGCGGCAGGTCTAGGAAAAGCCATAGCACAAGCAGTTCAACAAGAACTTGTAAATCAAAAACGCTCGGGTGGAATACTTAGTCCCTATGGAACAGCATAATGTCAAGAACTTTTAAATTTGAAATTTTAAAATCAACTGTTCAAACCGAAATAGAAACAAGGTTTCCATCAGATTATACTAATATACTTACAAAAGTTTTTGGTAGTCCTGGTACTGCGCCAGTAGATATTATCTTTGATAGGTCGTCGGCACGTTCAGTTAATCACAGAGTATTGACTGCTCGATTTGGAGATGGATATGAGCAAAGAGTAAGAGATGGAATACATCATAAAGAAGAAACGATTAATTTTACCGCAAATAATCGAATATGGCAGGAAGTAGAAGTAATTGCAGCATTTTTTGATGTAAAAGCAGGATTAAAGTTTGATATAACTATTGCAAGTGAAGTGCTGCCAGTAGTTTGCGAAAGCTATAATATTTCTTACACCCAGCCAGAAGTGCACAGTATTACAGCGGAATTTAGAAGAGTATATGAACCGTGACAGATTTAATACATTTAGTACAACAAGATGAAATAGACAGCGAACTAATAGAGCTATTTGACATTACTTTACCGGGCTATCAAGAGGGAGGTAGTGGCACCTATTATTTATGTTCTGCAGATGTAGACATAGACTCTGATGGAGATAGCGATATAGTTTTTAATGGTAAAACGTATGTAAGTATTCCTATTAATATTGACGGAATAGAGTTTACAGCTCAAGGGGCATACGCACGTCCTACTCTAACAATTGCAAATATCCCAAACCTAACAAAAAGTATAACCAACAGTGAAACCTTACTAGAAGATATGAGAGAAGCCGGTACGGATTCTTTCGAGCAGTTTGATAGAAATCAAGATTTATTAGGAACTCAAGTAAGATATAGAAAGACATTAAAAAGTAAGCTATCCACTGGAGAAGAGTTTCCTTCTCAAGTATTTTTTGTCGACAGAATTGCATCTGAAAATAGTTTATTTGTCGCTTTTGAACTGGTCTCGCCAATGGATGTAGAAGGGGTAACCCTCCCTCATCGAATGGTAATAGGAAGATATTGCAGTTGGCAGTATCAAGGTCAAGAAGATGGCTTGGGAGGGGGATGTACTTGGGGAAATACTTTGGCTGACCAACATAGTTTTTTTAGGGAGGACGATACAAAAATTACTGGTACCATAGACGAATGGGCAGATGACGAAGAATATTTTGTTGATGATATAGTTAAGACTACCGAAGCAGCCAATCATACTATTTATCCAAATAAAGTTCAAATTTGGCAAGCACTATACGATCACGGAGGAAGCGATACAACTGCTAGAGACCCAAGAAACTATAGAGCATTTTGGAAAAGAATTGATCTTTGTGGAAAAACTTTAAAGTCTTGCAAAATACGGTATCAAGGAAACAGCACAGATACTAGTTTAAATCAGGATATACCACTATTCTTTGGAGGATTTCCGGGGTCGAAAAAGTTTAGATGATAGAAGAAATAAAATCTCATTTTGAGAAAGAATATCCAAGAGAAGGGTGCGGAGTAATAGGAATTGTTAAAGGAAAAAAACAGTGGTTTCCTTGCACAAATCTTGCTCCAGGAACTGAAAATTTTATACTATCATCAAAGGATTATTTAGATATAAAAAGAAAAGCAGATATTTTTGCAATAGTTCATAGTCACCCCGACGATTCTAATGAACCTTCAACTCATGATATAGATTGTTGCAATGCTTTAGGGGTTCCTTATTATATTTTTAGTTATCCTGAAATGGATTTAAAAATAGTTGAACCAAAAAAGCACGCATACCCCTTGATTGGTAGAGAGTATAAGTTTGGCGTTTTAGATTGCTTTGAGGCGCTGAGAGACTGGCTTGCAAAAGAAAATATATACATTCCCCCAAGAGAGCCTTTTGAAGACAATTGGTGGGAATCAAACTTAGATTATTTTTCGGAAGAAAATATAAAAAACTGGAACCATACAAAAGTTACTTCTTTTCAAAAAAATGATGTGTTAATTTTTAGTATAAGAAATAAAATAGCAAATCACTGTGGAGTATATTTAGGAAATGATATTTTCTTTCATCATGCAGAAAACAGATTATCTTGCAGAGAAAATCTATACCCTTTTTGGGCACAGCATTTAACAGGAATTTACAGATATGATGCGTAAAATTTATTTAGAGGGAGAAATTGCAGAAAGATTTGGAACAGAATTCGACGTGCATGCTACTTCTATAAAAGAAGCTATTTCTTGTCTTGAAACAAATCTCCAAGGATTCAGAGAGTACCTGGTAGAATGTTGTGAAAGAGGCATAGGTTTTATTTTTTCTGTGGAAAATGATTATTTGCAAAAAGATGAAGAACTTTTATTACAATATCCAAAAGGCAGTTTTACAATGTCTGCTCTTCCTGCAGGCTCTAAGTCAGGTATTGCAAAAATTTTCGCGGCAATTGCAATTATAGTAGTTGTGGCAGCCACGGGAGGATTTGGTGCTGGAGGCTGGGCAATGGCAGCCGGAGGAGGATTAAGTACTGCGGGATCAATCGTGGTTGGGGTGGCATTGAGTCTAGCACTTACTGGAATAGCCCAGATGATGGCACCAGATCCTTCTGTAGATGGTGGATCCGAAAGTGATGAAAGTAATATCTTTCAGGGATCAGGTCAAAATATTAATGAAGGAGATCCGGTACCGGTAGTATATGGTAGACTAAGAATACCAGGAAGACCTATCTCTCTTGAAATCAAAAATGATTTTAATCAATTTTTGGATTATGCAGATCCTATAGATAATGCTGTAATACCAAATGATCCCGGTGATAACGGGGGAGGTGAAAACGATCAAAGTCAGGGGGCTCCCGACACCGATCCTGGCAATACTCAAAGAGTTCTACCTTGAAGGAGCAATATAACTAATGGCTAATTTTTCCGCATCTGGTTCTAGTAAACAATATGTAGGTATTGTTGATATGCTATGTGAGGGTCCAATTTATGGACTTGTAAATGGCAAGAGCTCCGTATATTTAAACGATATATCTTTTGAATCTGCTACTGAAGTAGGGGCTACAACAGATACGGATACTAGTGGCAGACCTCTTACCTTAGGAAATGCAGATTCGTCAAAAGTAATGTCATTATCAACTGGCTCTGTTAACCCAGAGATGGTAGGTAAAATGGCTATTATAGAAGTAGGCATAATTGGAGTCTCTTCAATAACAACTACATATGAATCAACTACCAGAATTCAGTACAATTACATTAATTTAGATGAAGATGCAACTTCAGACTGGAATACCTTTGATAATCCCAAAACGTTTGTAAGACTGAGAAATACTCGAAATGGAGCTTCTACAGATACTAATACATTTACCGTCGCTGGTAATGCGGGCGCTTTACAAGCATATGAATTACCTATTAGAAGAAACTATGCTAGCGGAGTATGGGAAGTAGTCTTAATACAAGGCTCAACCATAGTATCTGTAGATAGTGCAAATAATACATTCACAGTCGAAGATGATATTATAAACCATGATAGTTTAGGAACTGAAGGCTCAAGCGGTGGGAACGCCCTTTTTCGAGTAAGAGATGCTATAACTTTTACAGTAGATATTCCTAATATTAATACAAATGTAACTAAAGTAGAAGGATCTTCTTTACAATTTAGAAAAGGAGATTTAAATCAAGCCCCTATTCAACAAGTACATGGAGTTTCGGGCGCTGTTACTAGAACAGGAAATGGACCTAACATAGAACTAAAACAGGTTAGTGATTTTTCAACTCAGGCGGCCGGCACATATGTAGCAGGTACAATTGATGGTAATGGATACCCTACAGGGCAAAGTCTAACGCAAAATGGAGGAGTAGCGCAAGAATTCAGTTCTAGTGCTTTTGGAGCGTCTTCTCCTAGTCAAGTCGATGAGTTAACTCTTAGAATAAACTATAACAGTTTATGTTGTTTTAATCAAGAAAATGGTGATAAAGAAAACGCATATGCTCTTTATAAATTTGAAATAGCACTAAAATTAAATGATAATTGGGGCCCTTGGCTGCAAATATTTAGTAAGTACGGAGGAATAGTTAGCCATAGAGGAAACACTACTGCTCCGGTTTCTTTCGATCATATTATAGGGCTCAATAGATTCAAGCCTTTTCAAGATTTTAAAATAAGAGTACACAGACTTACTCGACATGTAGGACTTCCTGTTCGCGCCAACGGAGGAACTGGCGGTGAAACCGATAGAAAGAAATGGAATCTTCAGGCTTCTGGGGGCACGGGCGGCGGAAATTTAAGTTCTACAATTAAAGATAAATTTGTTTATCCAAAAACAGCACTTGCAGGAATAACTTTTTCATCTAAAAGTTTTACTAACTTGCCAAAAAGAAGTTATGATATTCAAGGTTTATGTGTTAAAATTCCAGATAGCTATACTCCTAGAGAATATTCCGATGATGGTGTAGCTAAGTATGAAAATTACTGGTCAGGTAATTTTAAAGAAAGACTATTCTATACGGATAACCCTGCTTGGGTTTTTTATGATATTGTTACAAATAATAGGTACGGAGCAGGCAGGTGGATAGAACAATCAGACATAGATAAATTCGCCTTATATAGAATTGCAAAATATTGTGATGAACTAGTCCCTTCCGGGGTAAAGGATGCAAACGGTGCCGATATATTAGAGCCCCGTTTCAGGGCAAATATTTATCTTGCAAAATCTACTGATGTATATAAAGTTCTTAAAGATATGGCAACCATTTTTACAGGAATGCTGTATTGGCTTGATGGAAAACTTTCTCCTATTCCGGACGTTCCTGCAGAACCTGTCTATACTTTTTCAAAAGCAAATGTAATAGACGGTAATTTTGCCTATGAAACGGCGGGAAAGAAAACTCTTGCAAATCAAATTGTAGTAACTTGGAATGATCCTACTAGAAACTATGAGCCTGTACCCTTAATAATAGAAGATCGAGAAAGCATAGTTAAAGAAAGACGAATAATTTCTCAAAATTCTATAGCATTTGGAGCAACTTCCGAAGGGCAGGCCATGCGGTATGGTCGATGGAAGCTTTGGACTTCTCAAAACCAAAAAGAAGTAGTACAATTTAAAACTGGGTTACAAGGAGCATATATTCGTCCTGGAGATATTATAAATGTTCAGGATAAGGATAGGTATGGAATTGATTTTAGTGGCAAAATTAAAGAAGTAAATACAGAAACTCCTGGCTCAGAGTACATAGTTTTAGATAGATTAGTAACTACTCCATCTAATGCTGGAACTTATAAATTAACTACAGTTGTTAAAGAGTACGCTGCTTATTATACAGGACTAGATACAAAATATTTTAATAGTAGCGGAAAAGAAGTTGCCTCTGGTACTGCGGGCGCTACCGAGTACAATAAGGGCGATAAGATAACTACAAACTTTTATGTTTGGGACTCTACGAGTGATCCGGCTGTTTGGTCTTCTGAAACACTTAATACTGAAGGAAAAGCTACCAATGCATTTTATGAAGCACAAAACACTACTGACAAACTCCCATTAGGAGTAGAGTGGAAACCTTATACTCATGTTATAACAAAAACAGTAACCTTAACGTCGGGAACAGAGTACACTACTGTTTCTATGGCAAGTGGTGAATCTTGGTACACTGATGCTACTTCCATTCCCGCAGTTGGTAGTATATATGCGTTGTCTGCAGTAGAATCTGGAACCGGAACAGAAATTTTAGGAAGTAAAAAAGAATATAAAGTTCTAGGAATAGTTTTTGAAGAAGAAAAAAATATTTATGGAATCGCAGCAGTAGAACATTATAATGTAAAGTATGATGCCGTAGATAAAGATTATGCTTTAGGGGCTCTTCCTGATAGTACTTATGCAGATATTGAAGATATAAATGCTGTTGTTCCTGCACCTTCCAATATTTATGTTGTTCTTGAAACAGACTCTACAAAACCGGGAGAAGAAATACGAGTAGAATGGATAAAGGCAGAAGAAAGTTATTTAGACGCCGATGGAAATACTAACACTAGAGATTATCAATTTTTAAGTGGGTATGAACTACACCATAATGTTCCAGATATAGAAAGTCCTATATTTACAACTCAGACTAGCCATAGATTTGCTGCTCTTGAAGATGGAGAATACATTTTCCGTGTCAGAACTGTGTCTAATAAACAAAATGTTTCTTCTTATACTAGTACTAAACATAATTCTATAGATCCTTTTTCTGTTACCATTCCTAGAATTGTGGGAGGACTTCCAAAAGGATTATATACAAATAGTACTTTATTCTCAACGTATGGGGGCAGTACTACTACAGATTATGAAATTGTATGGGAGAAGAATAATGCTATAGGATATTCTATAGGCGCTTCTTTATTAAGTAATAGTAGTATCTCTACAGCTTTAAATAGTATCCCTATTTACGGCCTTGTAAATAGGGGATTCCCTGTAGCTAATTATGATACCCAAGCAGAGCAAATCGCTGGGAGAGGATTAGATTTTAGTTATCGAGACGACGAGTGGTACTACATTTTATATGACGGTAGTTGTTCTTTGGGATATTGGAACACCGATACTTTGGACGGTCTTCCGTTCATGCAAAAAATTCCAAATCTAGGGGCACAATTACATCCTATAAATGGCGGACAAAATATACAATTTACGGGCTGGAGAGGGGCCTCTCAAACATGGGCAGAAGTAACCGCAGCGGGAGGCGGCACAGTTACAGCTTCTTTGCCTGCGTACTCCAATAAATTAACTGGAAGTGGTGCTAGTTTAGATCTTTCTTTAAGAGATATTGTTCATTTTGAAGGTAGAAATTCTCAGTATGAATTTGCAGCTTATAAAATAGATGATGTAGAGTTTGATGCAACAGAGGGGACTACAAAAGTCACTATTAGAGGAGTTGGTAAAGTAACAGGCGGGGGTGGCCAAGAAGGTTTCGATATTCAGTTAGGGAATAATACTGATACTGGGAATTGGAGAACGGGTGATATAGTAAAAATTGATGATGTATTGCGTACTACAACTTCCAGCCCAGATAATGTTTTATTAAATGGAAATGAGTATTATGTTCGAGTAAATAGTAGTAGTACCAACGATCTTGCTAATAATGAATTTTTCTTATACGGTAGTTTAGAAGCTGCGAACGGAGATTCGTTAGCAGAAGATTCCGACAGTCTTATAATTAATGAAGAGTATAAAATAACAACATTAGGAACCACGAACTGGAATACTGTAGCAGGAACCACCGGAGTTACATATACGGCAGGAGACACTATTACCGTTGAACAAACAGCTTCTGGAACCGGAACTGCTACAAAAACATCTCATTTTATTCCCGCTTCTCAATTAGGAGGTACTTATTTAGAATATACTGGATATGTTAAAAGAGTAAAAGTTCAAGCAGCAAAAGTTATTGCAATTGTCGATGATAATACAGTACTTTTAGATAGAAGCTTTAATACTGCAATTAATAACAGAACAATTTATAAATATAACTATAAACCTTCTTACTCTCTAGATGCTGTTATAGGCAGAATAAGATCTGCTGGCTATAGTACTTCTAGTTCAGAGCATACCTTTATTGTAGATAAATTTTTAACTATAGACCCTGGTTTGTCTACTGCAGGCTTACAAGCAATTGTAACTCCTTCTATTCCTGTAATACAATATAATTCGGACGGAAGTACTCAATCAACAAATGTAGATGGAGCAATAACTGTTCGAGTAGATGCTATTGGCTTTTCGAATCCTCAGTTTCGAATTGTAGAAATAACGGGAGGAGGCGCAAATATTGATGTAAATGATTATACTGTAGCTTGGCAAGATTCTACAAATGTAGGAGGAACTTTTTATTCTACAGAAATAATCGCCGATGGAACTAATTCAGGCCAGTCTGATAATATTCCCTTTGAAGAAGGGGAGCCAATTATTATAACCGCACAGGTACGAGAAGAAAAAGCTAGCGGATTAAATGTAGAAAGCACAGGTCAAATTACAAAAATAACTTCAGGTTCCGACGGGCTAGATGGTAAAACTGTACATTTAGAGTCAGATGATTATAGTATTATTTATGATGAGTCTGGACTTAATCCGCTTATGAATGGAAGTAATCGCACGATTACACTTACTGCAAGTGCTTTTAATTTTACTGCTCCACAGTTTAAATTTATTTTTACCGGAACAAATTTAAGTACTAGTAGTAGCTTTACTTTAGGAACAAATGAATTTAGTGTTTTTAGAGACCCTGCTACAGACGCTACAGAACTAACTGCGACCATTCAAGTTCCTACTTCTTGGAATAATAACTGGAATACTACTAAACAACAAACTGCTTTTAATGTGAAGGTAGAAGTTAGAGAGCAGGGCGATGGATCTACTACTGTTGAAGCTTTTGATGAAATTAGTATTATTGGAGTCCACTCTTCAGAGGACGGATACTGGGCAATACTAAGTAATACAGCACATACTATTCCTACTACTTCCTCTGGACAAATTATTGCCGAACATAACTCTTTAACGAATGAAACTGGGTATGCCACTATTGAGAATTCGGGAACAACTCTCGAAGTTGGAAAAGGAGGTACTGTACTTGAGCCTTATCAAGGGACTGCTGCCGAGTGGGCATCAGAAAACTACGAAGATCAACGAGGAAAATACTTTGTAACTTATACAGAAAATGGATCTTCTAATTCTACTGTTTTTAATAAGGGTGCAATTAGTTATAGTGATCAAGACAGCGACGGTACGGATGATCTTATAACTATAGGAGACCATGAATTTACCACTTCTGGATGGAATACAGAAACAGCACAATTAGGATTTGAAATAAATCTAGAAGGAAGCTCTTATAACACTATATTTTTAACTCAAGGATTTAGTAAATCAAAACAAGGTTTTGGTGGAATATCAGTTGTAAACACAAACGGCTTTGAAAGCCTGCCCTCTAGTTCGTATGGCAAAATTCAAGATTATTCTCTTACTGAAAATAGTATAAATATATTTATGTCAGGACAAAACCTGCCATATTATCCTGCAAGTTGGATTGCAGATACTTCGAATACGCTCCCCGATACTGTAACAGCTTATTGGCAGTTTATAAGTTTGATAGATGAAAATATTGATGCAGCTACAGTAGATGATGACGATAATACAAATACTTCTTATATGACCCCCGGGACTACGGGGGCTATGAGTATAGCTGCAGCATCAAACATGGCCGCGAGCGCTTCTTCTGCAAGTATTACTTGGACTTTTAGGGTGTGGGTATTAGTTGGAGAAACTTGGATATCAGAAGATGTAACTGCCACACAAGTTTTAACAAGAACAAAAGGCGTTGAAAATATTTCGTCCTTTTTAAATGTAAATCACTTTGTATTTGACGGGGATAGTACAACATCCTCGCCTTCTAGTTCAACAGTTACACTTACTGCCGTCTCTACAATTAATGAAACTGAAAATCCTTATATAACGTATCAAATAGAAAATGGAACTGAGTCAACTTCTTGGAACAGTACTTCTACAGCAGACGGAAGAATAACTAAAACTTTTAACTACACACGTCCAGATTACGAAACTAGCGGCTCAATAAACTATCCTATTACTTTTACTAGTAGATTTTATGACTGGGATGGAACAACTGATAGTACGTTATCTGCTGCTTTAGCTGCAGGAAGTGCGGTACTTCTTGATACAGATACAGTAACATTAAGTGCAAGTAAAACTCCTGCAGATAATGTTGTAATGGAACTCACTAATGACAGTGATATTATTACAGTGGGAGCAACTTCTAGTACAAGTGCTATTGGTAGTTTAACCCTATCAACCACTGCAAAAATTTTCTTTTCAGGCACAGAAGAAACTGATTATACACAATGGAATTGGAATGCTACTACTTCCGGATTAACAGGCTCTTTTGATAGCTCAACTGTAAACCAGTATAATATTACAGGCATGAATGCAAATACTAATTTTGCAACTGTAACTATTACTGCGAGCAGAATTGGGTATGGAACTCATGACAAAGTATATACGCTTGCAAGAGTTGTAGATGGGGAAGTAGGAGAGCATGCTGTAATATATTATTTAGTAGGCCCAACCGCACTAGTATATAATCCAAACACAGACACTTTTACTGGCGGAACAGGAACTAATAATAAAGAAATAGAGTTTGACTTTAAAAAATTAGACACAGATCCAAATGCAGCAAATCCTGTTACAAGTGCTAGTTTATACTATAAAATAGATGGTATTGCAGGAAATAGCGGAGATGCCGATACTTCTGCTACTTGGGACCCTTTTGCTGCCGTACCTACTACTTCTGATTCAACAACTATTCAAGTATTTACAGATTCCAGTTTTAATAATGAGGTAGATAGAGAGACCATACCTTTAATTATTGGCGGAGAAGACGGAGTAAGCCTTACCAGTACTCAAGAGTATTATTTAAAAACAAGCACTAATTCAGCCCCTGGCAGATACTCAAGCGGTACAACAATAGACACCGGAGATGGAGTAACTGGCTGGACTACAAGTGTTATTCAACCTGATTCTACAAATAAGTATCTTTGGAATTTTAATAGAAATACTAAATCTGATAGTAGCACAGAAGATACAAATGTCATACTTTTAAGTCAAACAGTAAAAAGTATTTCAAGTATTACAGAAGAGTATCAAGTACATAATAGTCCTACAGCAGCAAATACATCTGGTACTTGGTATTCCACAATAGCAGGAGCAGTTGCAGCACAAGCAATTACTTCTTCCTACCCTTATCTATGGAATAGAACCACTATTGCGTACACAGATGGGAGTACAAGTACGGTTGTATATAGCTTAATCGCTGTTAGAGGAAATGATGGAGTAAGTTTTAGTGGAACAACAGAATACTATATTTTACATAACAATAAAACTAATGCGCCGGCTAGGTATTCAAACGGCACAACTATAGCTTCCGGATGGAGTACAACAGTACCTACTCCTACTACTACTAACAGATATGTATGGAATTTTAGTAGAAACTCTAAATCTGATGGTACTTTTAATGATAGCGCAGCATACTTAATAAGCGAACTACTGAAAAGTATTTCTAGTATTACAGAAGAATATCAAAAAGGAAGTAGCGCAACTACTGCACCTACAGGCACTTGGTATTCCACAATAGCGGGAGCAGGTTCAATAGATGCAAATAATCCTTATATGTGGAATAGAACCACTATTGCTTATACAGATGGAAGTGCAAATACTGTCACTACTACTGTTATTGCTGCTCGAGGAAGTGATGGAGTTAGCTACACAGGAACTGCAGAATATTATAAACTTACAAACAGCAATTCAGCTCCAGGTAGATATTCAAATGGTACAACTATTGATACGGGATGGAGTACGAGTCCCTCAACTCCCACCTCTACAAATCAATATTTGTGGAACTTTAATAGAAACTCTAAGTCTGATGGGACTTTTCAGGATAGTGCTGTTTACTTAGTAACTCAGTTCGTTCAGGATGGAAAAGGTATATCCTCTATAACAGAGCAATACGCCCTTCATACAAGTCCAAGTAGTGCACCTAGCTCGGGTTGGAACTCAACTTTCCCGACAATTAGTGCAAACTATCCATATATTTGGAATCGAACTTTAATTAATTATACTGACGGTACAAATTCTGGATATATTTATACACTTATTGCTGCACGAGGTTCAAATGGTACAACTCCTGTTAAGGGAGTAGATTATGATGATGGAGACCCCGGAGCAGATGCAGGACAAGTAGTTACAGGATATATTTATTCAGCGAATAATAATCCCACAGTTCCTAATAATCAAACGTATAATTTTGCCAATGCTGGGCTAGATAGTGCATTTAGTAGTATTACAGGATGGTCTGTAAATCCTCCGACATTTAGCTCTACAAATAATGTTATTTATTATGCTTCTTATAAGGCAGTAGAGACTGTGAACAGCAGCGGTAACGCAACCGGAAGTGGAACTGTTACTTTTAGTGCTCGTCAAGTTGGAACAAGTTTTACAGGTCTTGTTACTTTTGCAAGCGGAGACTTTTCTACAGGCGGTAGCACCATTACAGCTATTGATGGAGGAAATATTGCAACAAATAGTATTACAGCCACCCAATTACAAATTTCTAATAGTACAGGTGCGAGTAGTGCAGGAATTAATATGAACTATAATAGTGGAAATCCTAAAATAGAAATTAGTGACGGAAGCAGCATAAGAGTTGTTTTAGGCTATCTTTCTTAACAACCACCAAAAAAATAATCCTTGACATTTCATGTTGGTATTGATATAATCATTTTTAACTTAAAGTAAAAAGCCTCCCGAAGGAGTACGTTTAGAATAATGGATATAATTCAAGTAGTAAAAGGCGACACAGGACCTCAGCTAAAAGCGACTGTGACTCGCTCGGATACCGGAGATCCCTTTGTGGGTTCTGGCACCATTAATTTGCGTATTCGTAAAAAAGGGAATACTGCAATAATTTCTACAATAGGGCTAGATACTATAACCTCTAATCTTGCGTCAGGGCTTTTAGTTTTTCCGTTGCAGGATTTTTTAACGGACTCTTCTGTGGAAGAGGGATTTTACGAGGGCGAGATAGAATTTACTCTCGCAGACGGACAAATTATGAGTGTGTTCGAGTTGATAGACTTCAAAGTCCGAGATGACTTTGGATCGTGACTAGAAAAATTTTAACTGTGGCGAAGCCAAGTACCGGAAATTCCCCGGTACTCTTCAAGACTACCTTGACAACTCCGAATCTACTTACAAAAAGTGCAAATACTGGAGCTTTATTTACTGCGATAGATAATACTCCAAAATTAAAAGAAACAGGAGCGGTGGGTATAAGTATAGTGGTTTAAAATGGCAGATTTTGATATAAATGTTCTTTTAGCTGAAGCAAAAGACGATCCGCGATTTTTAAAACTTACTACAAATACATTAAAATTTGGATCAACCGCACTGTCAAATGATCCTATAGTATCAGGAGTAGACGGAGGAGCTCTGCCTACTCTTTTTGCATCTACATCAAATACCCCCGGGCTTTTTGATGTACGAATAGAGTTCTTTATTCTTCTGCGCGAAGCTATAGAAAACTCTATAACTATAACAGATCTATTTGCTTTTTCTCAAGATAAAAACTTAAATGATTTTCTTGGGTTTAGCGAATTTATAAAGATAAAAGCTCCCTTTAATATTCCGAATGAAAAATTACTGGCAGTAGATAGAGCACAACTTACAAGTCAAGGAAAAGATTTTAGAGACTTTTTCTCGGTTTCTGACGAAGTAGAAGATCCAATCTTTACTCAAAATAGAAGATTTGAAAATTTAATTACTTCGATCGCACAAATTAAAAGAAAGATAGTAGTAGACTTTCACCATAAGAATACTCGCGGTAACTTTAGACGCCCTTTGACCGAGCTCATGGCACTTCTGTATAATCCTTCTAGTTCGGGAGGAATGAAATTAAGAGGCCAAGGTTTTGTAGGACATCATTCTGTTGTTACTTATTCTTATTCCGGAATATTTAGTGCACCTGGATTAGACTATACATATCCTTCGAGACGGGGGCATTATTATATTCCAAATGGTTATGTGGCTAGTTCTTCAGACTTTACCATTTCCTCATTTGGCGCAACCCACCCATTTAATGACAATATAAATAAGATGTACCCACACTTTAGATGGAATGGAATTGATCAGACATGGAAATATAATACAACTGCACTTCGTCCAGAGCAGTACCATTTAGAAACAGGTGTACCAATAACCGGAATTTCTGCTCCAGTATATGACTGGGAAAAATATGCTCCTTGGGCAAAAAAATGGTACAAAGAAAACTTTCCTAATGTAATTTATGGAAAAGTTTATTGGTGGATGCCAGGGTACTTTAAAGACTTCAGACCTTTTGGAGGCCCTTTATACGTAGCAGATCCCTTTGATGAAGATAAGCGCGGATGGGGAAATGCAACATTAAAAGATATAAACGAAGGCGAATTATATTTTTGGGAAATGAATGTACTTTCGTATAATGCTAGATTTCAAGGTTATAATGCGTACTTAGTAAACTGGCAAAATTATCCTGATACTCCTGATTTTACTTATGACACAAGACTATTGAAGACAAAAGAAGGGAGTAATCGAGGAGAGTATAATGGTAGCTTAGCAGAAACTATTTCAAGAATATTTAGTTTTGGACATACTCAAGTAAGACAAGATGAAATTGCAGCAGTAGTAAATGTACTTAATCCAAAAGCAAAGGACACAAGATCAAAAGTTAAAATAAATGCAGATACTATAAAATTCTTTCAAACAAAAACTGTTCCAGAAAGTTTTATGGAAAGCAGCGATAGAGTAGAAGCGTTCAAAATTACAACAGCAATACGAGAATTTTTAGCATCAAAAGAATTAACTTTAACTCCAAAAGCATTATCTTTCTTTGAAAGAATATTGTTTAACGAGAGAAGAACCGCAAAGCAAACAATTAATTTAAAGAAATCTTTAGTAGAAACTTTTGATCGACATGCAAAGAAAGCAGCACTTAGAAAAGAAGATAGTGCAGAATTGCGACAAGATTTATTAAATAGCGGTAAATTTATTTTAACTCTGGAAAAACTAAAAGCGGCATCTACAAATAAGTTAAAAGCAGAAACAAGTTTAAAGTCACTACTAGACACTGTAGATTTAGAAAATTTTCAGATAAATAGAAACTTGTTTGAAGAGTTTAAGATAAAAGAAATTATAATTCCGCCCTATGAACACAAAGAAACTAGATCGAAAGCAAAGACAAAAAGTTTTACTACTAAGCAAACGGACAAGCCTTTACTAGTAAAAGTTGATACTCTCAGTACTCGTACTTTTGACACAGTTAAGTTTTTAGATACAGAAAGTCTTATTCGAAGCTTAATAGTAAAACCAGTAAATTCTTATATACAAAGTGACAGACTATTTTTAGAGACAGAACTAAAATTTGATCCAAGATTTAATTTAGAAAGTCATTTCGAAGTAGAAGAAGATAGACAAAGTAAAGATGTCTCAAAACTAATATCTCCTCCTGAAAAGCTAAAAGCACGACAGTTAATACTGCAAGGTAAAGCAGAGTTATTTACAGAAGCTCTAGGAGCTATAAGCAAAGACAGAGATGCTGGAGGATTTGGGGATGTGCTTTTTGATTTTAAAACTCAAATACTGTTACAGTTTATGGAGCTAAAAGAGCAAAGACTATCAAAAGATTTTGCAACTCCAAAAGAAGATAATGTTACTTCAAGAGAAAATGTTTTATATTCTGGAAGATTTAAGGAACTAAATAGTAGAACATCTTCAAATGACTTATTGCACTCTTTTGAAGTCACTAAGGCTTTAATCGAAAAGCTAATTGAAATAATAGATACAGATCTTGTAAAAGATACAGAAAAACCAATCAGAACAGTAGGTAAATTAAAAGAATTATTACTAACAAATCCTGCTAGTTTTGAATATAAATTATCAAGGTTCTTGGTAAATGATAGCTTTAACCCTTACTTAATGGTTAAAGACCTAGAAGAAGATGTAGAACTAGTTGAAGCACCTTCAAAGAATTTTGACACAGGTATTACAGAAATTCTTTCTCCCTCTATAAAAGGATATGCTTTTATGAGGGATGAAGATTATGTAGAAGGAGCATATTTTTTACAGCCATATGTTGCTACAATACCCCCTGGCAGATCACGCCAATTCTAAAGGAGAAATTAAATGTACAAAGACGATTGTCGATTAAAAGGTGTTGTAAACCTAGTCCTTCGTGATAAAGACGGTAAGGTAAAGCAACACAAAACTATAAGAAATAAAGTAACACGCGCAGGTATTGCTCACATTATTGGTCGAATGATTGATGATGGGCAGGATCGTGCGGGCCTACATAAAATGCCCCGAATGATGAGCCATATGGCAGTCGGAATCGGAGCCGCCGCCCGTAGTGATCAAAACACATACACTGCACAAGACCTAGATAACTTGCCTAATAATATTCCTGGAGGCACAGACCCCGGGGGTACTACTGCAAGTTCTCGTAAAAAAGCTGCGAGCGCAGAAAGCTATGATAGAATGTTGCAAGATGAGCGAGGCTATCGTGTTCAGTTAATGAAAGATACTAGTCTTGCTTCAGACTATGTTACTCTCGAGGATGTTACCCTTGCTCAAGCAACAGACTCTTCAAGTAATGCTATTGCAATGCACGCAACAACTAGCGGAAATAGTCAACTAATTTTTGAAACAGGAAGTGATAGTGGTAATACTCTTAAGCGTTTACGCGTTGGTTTGCAGATTTCTGCCATTGGTACTACTGCCGGATCACTTACTGATCTCACTGCAGGTGGAACTCAGGCAGGCCCAAAAATTACAAAAATTGAATCAGGAGTAGCAGGTACTTCAGCAGAAGCTACAGCAACTACAATTACTCTAGACTCTAGTTTAGCTGGGAATGCGCCAGGAAGTTCAGTTACTACTTTGTATTTGGATATTGATTATGTAGATCGAATTGCATTGACTACATACTCTACTAATACTGCGATGCCAAACCATCCTACACTTACTCATGTTAAGTCTGTATTTCAACCAAATGATGGAAATAGTAT
>Ga0255759_10001335_pt1 | contig 22155 bp, 22 predicted proteins | sample 101ome_20_FD_179959 | JGI IMG/M metagenome (GOLD analysis project Ga0255759, IMG submission 179959) | Coastal salt marsh microbial communities from the Groves Creek Marsh, Skidaway Island, Georgia - 101404AT metaG (version 2) | ecosystem: Environmental > Aquatic > Marine > Intertidal zone >...
ATCCCTCCCCATCATTCTTTATTTCATCGTCGCCAATGCCAATGTTCAGACGGGGCTTCGCTTGGAACATTTATTCCTCGGGGGACTTGTCCCTGGCGTGTTGATGCTTTTTGTTTTGGGGCTTTATACACGACGCCTCATTCCTAAAGACAAATTTGCCCCCAAACCTTTTCTGCTTTCCGAACTGCTCAGTGCCTTATGGGAGGCCAAATGGGAACTTTTCATACCGGTGGTGGCTCTGGGCGCTCTATTCAGCGGCTGGTTCAGCACCCCGGTTGCCGCAGCGGCTCTGACGGCTTTCTATGCGCTGTTTGTGGAAGTGGTCATTCATCGTGAATTGCATCCATGGAAAGACCTGCCAAGGGTGATGTGTGAATGTGGACTCTTGGTTGGAGGCGTATTACTCATCCTGGGAGTGGCCATGAGCTTCACTAAGGATTTTCTCATTTTTGCCATGGTGCCAGATATGGCCATTGAATGGGTTTCGGCGCATGTGGAATCCAAATATGTCTTCTTGCTGGCTCTCAACGTTTTCCTGCTTCTGGCCGGCTGTCTCATGGACATCTACTCCGCCATCGTGGTGCTGGTGCCACTCTTGCTGCCCCTTGGTCTCGAGTTTGGGATCGACCCCATTCACTTGGGCATCATCTTTCTGGCAAACCTAGAGCTTGGTTATCTGACACCTCCGGTCGGTTTGAATCTTTTCCTAGCTGCCTATCGGTTCGAAAAACCTGTGCTTGAGGTTGCCCGGGCTTCACTTCCTGTGCTCTTGGTATTGACCTTAAGTGTGCTCCTGATTACTTACCTGCCTTTTCTCACCACCTTGCTTCCTTATTGGATCCTGGGAGGAGCACCCTGATCGCTTCGGACTGAGGGCCTGTGACTGCAAGGCAACCTGATATCAACGGATGGCTTTCTTTGGCATGGATCAGGTTCCATGGCTTGCAATCCTCCCAAAAGCCGTGAAACATGAACCGCTATGACATTTGCTTACGTGTTGCCCGATATAAGGGATCTGCTAAGTAATCCGCTATATCTGGTCATGTTTGCTTTCCAGCTTTGGATGACCGTGGATGCTGCTCGACGCCAGGAGTGGCTTTGGGTGGTTTTCAATTTTCTGTTTGGGCTTTCATCAATCTTGTATTTCTTCATGGTCTATCGTCCTGCTCGCGCCATGGAGGGTAGTGGAGCAGGGTTTGAGTGGCCTGGGGCTGCCGATCGAGAGAGGATACGAGAGCTGGAGGAAGCAATCCATCACTTAGACAAGGCTCACCATCATGCTGCGTTAGGGGATATCTATGCTGGGCAAGGCAAGTGGGATAAGGCTCACGAATGCTATGAGAAGGCTCTTGAGCGGGACGATGAAGATCTCGACATTCTGGCATCATTTGGGAAATGCCTCATTCAAATGCAGCAGCCTGAGAAAGCCATCTCGATGCTAGAAAAAGTATGCCGAGAAAATGCCGATCATGACTATGGTCAAAGTACAATGGCTCTTGGTCATGCCTGCTTATCGTCAGGTCGAATTTCTGAGGCTCAAGCTGCTTTGGAAAAAGTGCTCAAGAAGCACAACTATGCGCAGGCAAAGGTTCAGTTGGCGGAAATCTACTTGAAGGCCGATCGGCAAGCCGAAGCCATTGCCCACCTGCAGGAGGTTATGGATGACGACAAGCATGCTCCAAGCTTTGCCAGAAAACGTGACGCCTTGTGGACCCAGCAAGCCAAAGCGATGCTACGTAGCCATCAGCCAAAATAAACCTGACTAACCTTCGCAAAAGTCGCCTGACCATGAAACCCTCTATCAAACTCTCGGCCAACACCCTCAGGTTGCTTGATCAGCTCAAGCGTTCAGACCTGCCCTCACTTGGGGCACCGGAGGGCTCAGCTCAGCTGAGTCCGGGAGAAATCAGTGCGAGGCTAGATGCCCTGGCTGATGAATGGGGCTGCTGCCATGAACAACTCGTTTTACTCAAAGCGGCAGCCCTTTTCTGGCACGATCACCTGGAAGCCTCTCACGAGATCTCGCAATGCATTCACAGCCCAGAGGGGAGTTTCCTTCATGGCATGATGCACCGACGCGAACCAGATTGGCCTAACGCAAAATACTGGTTTCATCGTGTCGGCGACCACCCCTTGTATGGCTTGCTTGCCGATCGATTAAAAGGGTTAGAGGGAGGGGAAGAGCTTGAGGAACACCCTGTGATTCGAAATGACAAATGGGATCCCATCGCTTTTGTTGACAGGATTGAGGAGCATTTTCAAAACAGGCCAGGGGCCTTGCCTCCAACCCAACTCATGTCCATTCAGCAGGTTGAGTTTGAAACCTTGATCGAATGGATACTCAATGCCTATCAAGTCTAGGGGCATCAGGACCGTTTGGTCGCTTGGTTGGGGCTGGAATCCGAATCTAGAGTGGATGGATAGAGACTCTCCTTTGTTGCGATCCAAAGTCCAGTCAGAGTCGTTGGTATGAAAAAGATCAAGTGCATGATCAGGCCATAGGCCAATGCCACTTCCTGAGAGGGGTGGAGGTTCAGCATCGCAAAGCCAAGGATCATGCCTGCTTCATAGACGCCCCAGTAGCCTGGTGCAGCAGGGATCATGGTAGCCACGCTCTGGAACACCACCAGTGCCATGGCACGTGCGGGATCAATCCTTAGCTCATCAAACCCCTCGCCAAGTGTCACCGCAGCCAAGGCATTGATGGACCACATAAGCCCAGAGAGCACGAGAACCCTTAAAAGACGCCATGGGTTAGCAACACTGAGCAAGCCCTCGATGAAGCCCTTCATAACCTTCTCAAGCCATGTCGACCATGACGACGGCAAGCGCAAGAGGGACAGACTCCAGAATAAAGCCTGGCGTCCCTTTTTGGGGATCAATCCAATGATCCCTAGCAGCATACACAGGGATAATACTCCCAACTTTTTCATGAACTCGAAAAGAAGGCTTCCCTCGAGCACCTGCGTCCCAAGTGTGATTTGAATCTCTCCATTGAGGGGTGGCAACCAGTGCAAGGAGGCAAAGAAAAGGAGCAGCAAGGTCAGTGCATCAAACAAGCGCTCGGTTAGGATTGTCCCGAAAGCAGTGGCCATTTGGAGCCCTTGCTTTTTCGCTACGTGGGCAGCTCGCAACCATTCTCCCACCCGACCTGTAGGCAGCACATTGTTGAATGCCTGACCAACCATGATAGAACCCAGCAGGCTTTTGCAGGAAGGATCAATCCCAGCCGGGAAGAGCCACCGCCATCGCCATGCCCGCACCAAAACCCCAGTGTAGTAGACGACGATGGTGAGGATCATCCACCCCCAATGAATCTGGGCCAAAGCCCCCCAAACCTCATCCCAGTTTAGGTAATAGATCACCAAAGCTGTGAAGAAAAAGGAAACCCCCAGCCCTATGAATTGGATCCATGACTTCATGTGGAAGATGATTTTTGCTTTGCCATGAATTCGAGCCAGTCACAGGCGCGCGGCAAAATCTCATCCCAGTGAAACTGTTTGGCTTGTTTCCAGGCATTTTGCCTACAGGCCTGATAATCTGCAGGATGATTGAGGAAGTGAATCACTTCTTCTGTCAGGGCCTCTGGACTTTCCATCTTAGCCACCCTACCGGTAAGTCCGTGCAGGGTTGATTCAACGAGGCCGGCTACTGGGTAGACAACTGATGGTGTTCCCATGGCGTTGGCTTCAATGACATTGAGCCCCCAGCCTTCGCGGATGGATGTATGAAGTAAAAGGTGGGCTTGCGCTAGCGCCCTATCTTTTGCTGATTCGCTCAAATTGCCTTTGAATTGAACAACATCCCCGAGCCGTTGTTCCTGAACCAGTTGCCTCAGAAAAGGCTCTTCATCGCCGCGGCCGACAATGTCAAGTGATGCAGCAATACCAAGATCCTTCAGCCTGGCAAGGGTTTGGATCGCATGTTGGATTCGTTTGTTGGGAGCGAGGCGAGATACGGTGATGAGCTTCAATGGCTCCTGGTATGTTTTATCCGGCAGTTTTGGGAGCGATCTGGTGTGGACGCCATAGGGAATCCGCTTGATCTGCCTGATACCTCGGCTGCTAAGCATCCGCTCGGTACCCTGGCAAGCTGTCCAGAACGGGATGTTTCGGTAGATTAAATGGGTCAGCCATTCCTGTAGCTGCCCTAATTGGGCTATGGGGGCAGGATAGAAAGCAGACCAGATCGGACCCAAAACCTCGTGAATGTAGGCCACACAGCGAGTTTGTGTCCACCATGGCGCCAACCAGGGGATACCGTGATGTTGGTCGATCACCAGATCAAAACTTGGCTGCCTGGCGTACCAACGCCATGCATGGTAAATGGAAGTGCCCATGCTTCCTCCGCGTCGTATGCGAACTCCATGCAGAAGCGTTTCGGTGGCTGCGTCCTTGAATGCATTGGCATACCACCACACCTCGTGTCCCCGATCTGCCAGGGCAGCCAGGTAGCCCAGTGAAACACGCTCTGCCCCGCCCGCTGCGGGGTTTTCGGGGTCTCTCCAGTTGAGCATCAGGAACCTCAGTGGTCGTTGCATGCTTTTGAGGCGGATTGATGCGGCATCACATCAAATCTAAGCAGGACATTAAGGGTTGCATCCTTGGAAATCGAGTCGGTAAGTTTCACTTTTTATCGTCAGGATATCGTCATTTTCCTCAGATCGCTTCTGAACAGATAACCGGCCATGACCTCATTATTATCCAATCCTTCTGATCTGTCCGGGCCGGTATGGGAAGATCTAGCTTATCGCAAGCGAATCGAACGGGTTGTGGCTCTTGCTCAGAAACATCTGCTTGGCCTTCAAGAGGAAGAGGGTTTTTGGGTTGGTGAGTTGATGGTCGACGTGACTCTTGTGGCCGATATGCTCTGTTACCATCACTGGAATGGTAAGGTGGATCCCATTTGGCAGGCCAAGGCCCTCAACCACATCTTATCGTGTCAGTTACCAAGCGGAGGCTGGAGTCTTTATTACGGTGGCCCGGCCGAGGTCAATGCGACCATCAAGGCTTACCTGGCCCTAAGGCTTGCTGGGCTCACCGAAAATGATCCACGTCTGCTCAAGGCTAAAGAGGCAGCTTTGGCATTAGGCGGGATACCAAGGCTGAATACTTTTTCCAAACTTTACCTAGCCTTGTTCGGCCTCTTCGCATGGGAACATTTGCCTACCATCCCATGTGAAATCATCCTCATGGGTCGATGGTTTCATGTTAATTTTCATGAAATGAGCAACTGGACTCGCAGCATGCTGGTCCCTTTGTCCATTATCAACCATTACAAGCCAACCAGGAAGCTACTCCCTACGGGGGGGCTTGGTGAGCTTTATCCCGAAGGTTTCCAAGAGCAGGATTTGCGGCTGCCACGGGATCCCCAATTATTTTCCTGGCGGAACCTCTTTCTCCAACTGGACAAACTCAATAAGCTGGCTGAGCGATTTGTCGGGTTGGGTTGGCATCCCTTTCGTAAGCGCGCACTGCGTCGATCTGAATCATGGATGCTGGAGCGCTTTGAGCGCACTCAGGGCCTTGCCGCTATTTTTCCGGCGATGCTCAATTCCCTGATAGCACTCAAATCCATGGGTTATCACAAGGACCACCCACAGGTGCTGAGGGCTGAGCTTGCATTGAAAGCACTGGAGCACCACACCGACCATTCGCTTCGTATCGAGCCTTGTTTTTCACCCGTCTGGGATACTGCTATCGCCAGCATCGCTCTGCACGCATCGGGTATCCCTGCCGAGCATCCTGCCTTGCGCCGGGCGGCATCTTATTTGGTAGATAAGGAAATTCGTTTTCGTGGTGACTGGGCTATCAAAAATCCCGTTGATGTGGAACCCAGTGGCTGGGCTTTTGAGCATGAGAATCAATGGAATCCGGATGTGGATGACACAGCAATGGTTCTGCTGGCGCTCAGGCGCTTGCAACTCAATCCCGACCCAATCACTCATTCCTCCTTCAACCGGGGACTCAATTGGTTGATTACCTTCCAGTGCCGCGATGGCGGATGGGCTGCTTTTGATAAGGATTGTACGCGGAGCATCATGGAAAAGGTTCCATTTGCCGACCACAATGCCATGCTTGACCCAGAATGCTCGGATATCACTGCCCGTGTATTAGAATTACTCGGTGGAGAAGGGTGGGCACAGGATCACTTCCAGATCGAGAAGGCGATCAGATACCTCAAGGATAATCAGGAAGCTGATGGATCCTGGTATGGTCGATGGGGGGTAAATTACCTGTATGGAACCTGGCAGGTCATCAGAGGACTGGATTCCCTTGGGGTTGACATGACCCAACCCTGGGTTGAGCGAGCCTATCAATGGCTTGAATCCGTTCAGCATGAGGACGGTGGTTGGGGGGAAAGATGCGACAGCTATGAGGATCCGCGGTTCAAGGGCAGGGGACCGAGCACCCCATCTCAGACCGCCTGGGTCGTCATGGCTCTGAATACCCTGGGAGATCCTTCGCGCCCAAGTCTGAGACGCGGCGTGGATTACTTGCTGAAAAAACAGGTTGAGGATGGATCCTGGCTCGAAGAGGAAACGACTGGAACTGGCTTTCCCAAGGTCTTTTACCTGAAGTATGACATGTATCGTAACACCTGGCCCTTACTTGCGCTTGCTGAATACAGGGATCTAGCTCAGAAGTGCAGCAGCCAGCCCTGATGGGGCAGTTTCAAAAGCGATCCATGGAACCAACAGGACAGCCCTTGCTATGCTTTGCCTTGCATCAGGAAGCCAAGTGCTTTCAGGTCAATGGCCCATGGTCTACCTGCATCACGGGCATGGGGTCGCAGGCGGTCGAAGCCACTCTTCCGGCATGGGTCCAACGCCTGAAACCCTCCCTTTTAATCTGCGCTGGACTCGCTGGCGGACTGGATCGGTCTCTTGAAGTGGGGCAACTGGTCCTGGATGATCCGGATTGTGCCCTACCTGAGCCAGCACTCAGGCAACTACTTAGGCTTGAAGGGATTCAGCGAGGCAGGGTGGCATCCTCTTCGACCATACTGATTCATGCGGAGGAAAAAACAGCCATGCGGGAAGACTGTGGAGCCATGGCTGTGGACATGGAATCATCCTCCATTCGGGCCATTGCTGAAAAAAACAGCCTCAAGTGTGTAACGATTAAGGCCATATCGGACACTGCAAACCAATCACTTCCCATGGACTTTAATCGATACATGAATCCTTCGGGTGAGATGGTCCTTTCCAGCGTGGTGATGGATTTGATGCGTCAGCCTGGAAGCATCCTGCCCATGATTCAATTTCATCGGCAGGTCCAGAAGGCTACCAGCCGACTCGGGGCTGCCCTGCAAGCATGGGCGGCGGTTCACTCAGGGGAATAAGGTTTGTTTATGCAGCCATGCAACACAAACAGGCCGGCGTTGAAGCCGGCCTGTGCGTCTAAAAAACCAAGAATGATCAGATATTATTGGTCGTATTGCCCCAGACTGCGGATCCAAATGTTACGGAAGCGCATTGGATTGCTGTGATCCTGGAGTTGGATAGGTCCCTTGGACGGATGGGGATCGTTGTAATTGCCAACACCTCTGTGGCGCGTGGGGCCGGGGTATTCCTGTTTGTGATGGAGCAATACCCCATTATGTATCACGGTGACACAGGCTTTCTTCGCAATTTTTCCGTCTTCCCAGCGAGGTGCCTCAAAAATGATGTCGTAGGACTGCCAGGCTCCAGGGACTTTGCTGGCATTCGCTAGGGGAGGCAGATGCCCATACATGGCTCCAGCTTGCCCGTCTGCATAGGTAGGGTTGTTGAAAGAGTCCAGCACTTGGACCTCGTATTTCCCATAAATGATGACCCCACTGTTGCCTCGCCCCTGACTGTTGCCTTCGACCACGTGAGGGGTAGCAAACTCAAGGTGCAACTGAAAATCTCCAAAATCGTCTCGTGTCTGGATCGATCCCGACCCTGGAGCAACTTCCATGTATCCATTTTCTACCTTCCAATTGGCAGGTTTGTTGCCGTTCCGCCACATGGACAGGTCTTTGCCGTCAAAGAGGACGATGGCATCTGAAGGTGCTGGGGCTGAATGACTGAAGGTGGTTCCGGGGGTGACCACCGAGGGGCTAGGGCGATCCTTGTCATGAACTCGCCATTTCTGGCCTGGAATCATGGGGGTGTCGGTGTAGCCGATTGGAGCATCTGCACCATGGGCTGTCAAAGCGAACGCCCCTAGGAGGGAAGCATGAATGAGGAATGTTTTCATAGAAATTGTGATGGGTTATCAGGCAGTAGGTTTGACAGTCTTGGAAACCAATTTCAAGACCAATTGCAAATACGCGAAGCCCTTGATGCAGCATGCGCATCACCAAGCCTCACGTTTTCTTGGCCTATCAAGGGCTTCCTCTATCGAACCCGATAAAACTGAACCAACTGGCTCATGGTCACCGCATGAGGGCTGGTTGCTGTGGCCAGGTCAGACCAGGGGCCAGCAGGGGAAGTGGCTACCTGCAAACGCCCCTGACCTTCCCAGGATAAGACTAATTGATTAGATTCTCTGCGAGTGACAAGGGTAGTCTCGGCAGGGATCACATGGATTAATCGCTGAAGGGGGGCTGCAAGGTTGCCGGCTTGATCTATGGCTGTGTAAATGAGGGTATAGGAGCCAACTTGGTTGATATCAAGATCACCCTCAACCGTGTAGGTTAAATCAGTGTCGAGGTTGTCGCTCACGCTCACTCCAGGATCCACAAAAGGAGTGCCTTGAATTAATTCGATGGACTCAAGACCCAGCAAGGTAAGCATGGGTGCTTCGGTGTCCGAGGGTGGGGAGACCACTATTGGGAAGTCGGCAGCATTCCCCGGAAGAGTGACATTCATACCTTCCTGAGCCACGCCATCTCCATCTGGGTCTCCTAGCTCTTCGCCGTTGGTAAATCCGTCTCCATCTGAATCCAGCGCCGCCAGCGCAGAGGTCCAGAATGCAGGCCCTTGCCGAAGGGCCAAGGCCACGTCTTGCCCAAAGGCGTTCCTGGGTCCACCCCCCGAAGACCTTACGTGGCAGTTCGCGCACCGATTGACCATCCCGTTGGGCATCATACTAGGGAATGAGCTTTTAGCACTTAAAGTGCTGTGGCCTATTAGAAGCAGCACCAATGTCATCCCAAACTTGCCGACTCGTTGGCTCCATGCAGGGTTTTTCATAATCACTCGCAGAATGTGCCACAGCCACCTCGGTCGTCAAATTTTATTAATATTAAATAATTAAATAAAACATGAAAAACAGTCATCATAAGCTTTTGAAATAAGGTAACTTCTTTCCAGAAGCTTGCACTCATGAGCACCCTGTCTGCTGAACGATCAGACTGAGTGTTGGGTCGCTGACACGCTTACTTGGCTTGGAGATGAAAGTCGGCAAAATCAATGAAACGATTCCAATCCCAAGGTTCTATGGAATGACCGCCCTCTCGAATATGGTAACCCACTTGAGACTCGATGATGGGTTCGCCGACTTCAGGTAGTTCCATGGATGTCAGACCCTTCTTGCCGAGAAGGCGATAGACTTCACTTGCATGGTAAGCTGATAGGTACTCGCCTCGTCCGTCTGCCCAGGTATCCTCCGTGGCGCTATGGACGTAGACAGGCCTAGGCGCAATGCATGCCAGGAGCATGTGTTGATCAATTGGCAAGTCATCTTCCTGTTCCACGAACTTCCAGGCATTTCGGCACAGCCAATAGGGAAAGCGGGTTACCATCTTTTTGAGCGTTTCACCAGATTTGCGACGCCACAGAGCAGCACCCGCGCAGCCGGACTGGGCTGAAATAGCCAAGGCGAAACGTTCGTCCTGGGCGGCTGTCCAAAGGGTGGCCTTGCCCATTTTTGAATGTCCCATGATCGCGATCCGGGTATGGTCGATGTCCGAATCGGTTTCCAAATAATCCATGGCACGGCTTGCTCCCCAGGCACAGGCCGATAGCACACCCCATTCATGTGCCTTGGGGAAACTTTGACCCTCAGGGTAGAAAAGCTTGTGAATGCTGTTCTGAAATTCTACCTCGTTGTGTCCAACCAGATCCTGTTGATAAACAGCACAAAATCCGTAGCCGCGATCCAATAGCTGTCCGAGAGGCCAGCCATTCTTGAGAAAACCAGGACGGGAAGTCGAAGCGTCAAAATCATTGGATTGGGTGTTATTGAAGCTGTGCTTGAAAAATGCCGGTACTGGCTTTTGAGCTTCATTAGGCACGAAAACAAGGAAATGCATGCTCAACCGCCCTTTGGCGTTTTCAAGATGGATCTTGATATCCTTCCGAGTGGCCTTGCCTCCCATAAACCCCCTGTCCTCCTGTGCCAACTCATAGCTTACCTTGATGGGGGTAGCTGGTTCGGGGACTTTGCCATAAATTAAGTTGGCAAAGAGTGACAGGATTTCAGGTCTTCGAACCCGCATCCAATCCTCTGGTGTCCTGACAGGATGCCCAGAGGAGTTCACCAGCAAAGGTGGCAGATCATACGCCGGGAGCCGCGATTCGTCGTATTGTACGTCTTTGTCATATTCTTTGGCTTCCCGCGCCATAGCTGGGCTGCAGTAGCCAAAGCAAAGCAGTGCCATGATCAGTTTGAGGTGCATGATCAAGGTTGGCTGCTGACCGCCTTCATCTGCAAGTGGAAAATAGGACACAGCAATCAAAAGCCTCCGCGATAAGCTGGGTCGTTTCGGGTAAACCAAGCACTCAGGCTCTGGTCATCTGAAGGCGAGGAACATGTCCTGAAGCTTATTGCGCAGCTTTGGACCGTGTTGCAGGGCAGCGGTGTTGGAGCCATCTTGCTGCATGCTCCTCCTGAAATGCAAAGGACGGTTCTCCTTGTCGGAGAGCCGCCCTTTGTCTTATTACCGAGCTGGATGTGAGTTACTTGATTTCGCGAATCTTGATGTTGCGGAATGCCACCTCGTTCCCATGGTCTTGCAGGCAAATGTGGCCTTTGGTTGGCTTGCCAAAATCCTTGTAAACTTTGAATTTACTCTTTTCTACCTGCTTATTCCAATCCTCACTGCCTTTGACATACTCGCAATATTTGACTCCGTTCATGTATTGCTCACAGCGTTCTGGAGTGATTAAGACACGCAGCTGGTTCCACTCACCAACAGGCTTGGTGGCATCACTGCTGGCTGGGTAGAGCTGATACAACCACCCTGCCTTCTGAGGATCGTGGCCATCGACATTGTCTTGGATCTGGATTTCTGGTCCGGTTTGCCATGGTGCGCTCTCTGTTTCGAGAACGTGATACATCAAACCGCTATTGCCACCCTTGGAAATTTTATACTCAAGGATGAGTTCAAAACTGTCGTATTGTTTTTTGGTGACGATATCGCCAGCACCTTGCTTGACCCAAACGATAGCGTCGTCCTTAATTTGCCAACCATCACCTAGGCTTTCTTTTTTGTAATTGCGCCATCGATTGAGGTTTTTCCCATTGAATAAAAGTTTCCATCCATCTTCCCGCTCGCTTTTGGTTAACCGGTTGACTTTTGTATCCTGCGCTTGATTAGACGGCTGCCAGGCAAAACAACCCAGAAGCATAACAAGGAGGCCTACTCGCAATGTGATGAGATTTACTTTGTTCATGATCGTTTGTTCACGGGGATCATTTCATGGTCCGAGGGCGCTTTCAACCCTATTCACTGGGCCGTCTGGGCGAATTTGACGACTTTTGAAATTTCATCCCCAACAAACTTTTGGGCCATTGAATCAAGTCCGAATCGCGACATTCGGCTTCATGCCATGATGGGGCCCAACAACAGGAACCATGACCAATCTCAGGGTGAAGTGGCTGGATCTGGTGAATCAGGAAGGCTTACTTTAATTCGTAGCCTTCAGCGCGGATGGCAGTGGGTTGATGGTCCTAAGCTTGAGCACACCCTCCTGGGATACATTACCGGTCAGCGTGAAGGTCATGTAAGGTTCAATGGCCTCGTAAGCGGGAAGCTTGGTGAAGTCAAAAACCTCAAGAAGCGCCTCGGTAAAAGCTTCCGACTCAGCTGTTGCCCCCCAGTTTTTGAAGAGTGAGGCAGGATCCTGACGAGCCTGTTGATAGAAGAGTCGAATGAGGGTCTCCTGATTTTGATAGGCAAGGTAGCCGTTCTTCAAGCCTCCGACTGCTTGGGACGCCTCCTTGAAATGAGCTGATTCGGCGAGAGGAAGGTCGGGGGAACGCTTCCCTCTCAGGTAGGTCTCAATCATCTCAAAATGGCTCGAAAAAGCCACATAGCGACCCGCCGCGGCAAAATGCAGACCCATGCCTTCGCCCGTTTTTGTTTCCGTCTGACCGGATGGAAGGGTGATCGAGTAAATCTTGCGACCAAGAAATGACCTTTCCTTGAAGGCCCCTGCATCCGAAGCAATGAGGCCGCTGGCAGCGATGAAAGCTTTGGTCAGGGCTTCTGGGTTAGGGCTGCCAACCAAATAGAGATCTGGCTGGGATAGCAAATCTTCCATGGAAGTGGATTTTGGAGGCCACTGAACGGTGATGATGTCATCTCCCAAATTGTTGATGAACTCACTGCGAAAATCGAAATTGGGATCACGGTCTTTTCCTAGAAAAGTCATCGACAGCCGCAGCATTTCCGAAGCTTGAGGGGAAATGCTCTCCAACATGCCTTCTAATGTCGTCCACGCTTGGCGCAGGTCCAGGCGGATGCGCTGAAAGCTGGCCACATCGCCCGAAACAAAGGTTGGTGGAGCGCTATCGGCTGGTTTGATCTTCACGAGGTCCAGTAGCCCTCCATTGGGATTGGAGGTTTGAATCATCATGTCGAGTCCTGTATGAGCTTGATTTGAAAAAGCTCCGAAAGCGAAACCCTTGATAACTTCCAACTTAAGCGCTTTGAGTATACTAGATGGAGTTGGAATCAATGCAGCCATCGGATTCGAGGGATCTGGAGCAGGTGTACTGCGAGTGAGTTGGTTGGCGATTGAATCGAATAGAGGGGTCCAGTTTACCCAGCCTTTGATTAACATTGGGTTGAGATGCTCTGTGGCCAATGACTGATACGCAGGTAGGGAGCCAAGAGGGTTTTTATCAAAGGTGCCCTGGTGGATATTTCGTATCAGGTCCGCCAGGAGTGCTTTGGATGTGGTGGCCAGGAAAATTGATTCGGCCTGCATGAGGTGGAGTTGGAGATTCCCCGAGTCACTCGCCTCACCGGTGAACGGAGCGGCGAAGCCAAGGTCCAAACTATAGAGTGTTTCCTCCTCCATAGGGGTCATGACCATCTTGGTTCCCTCATTGGAGAGCTGTTGTCTCAGCTGCTCGAATAATTTGCCAAGAGCTTCTGATTGGCTACCGCTGTCTACAAGGATAACGGGATTGATCCTCAGCTCCTCTCCTGGAGCAGGAACCAGTGCTAGAGTGGTTTGTCCTTCGACCAATCCCACGAGTTCTTTGAGATTAAAGCCAATGCGCTTTTCCCACGGTCCCAGGTAGCGCTCCATAATGATCTTCTCGGCATGGTCGCGAAATGGTTGCATGGCAGGATCATGCCACAGTTCGGCCACGCCCCGTGTCAGGGCTTGCTTCGTAGCCTGGGTGTTGGGTGATGTGACAAAGGCCCACGTTGAGGCAGGCAGTAACGATTCTGAGGCTGGGAGCGCCGCCCCGTGGATGAATTGGAGCAGTGGGCCATGCAGCAGTAAAAGAACAAGCAGTCTGCCAAAGGATTGATTAAGGAACTTATGCATAGGTTATTTCAATGGATATTTCAGAGTCGATTGATGAGGTGGGTTTCTCACGGTTTCATGAAAAGTCGGATACCCACATAAATCATGAGGACGGCGAAACCTTTCTGCAGGTGGGCAGGTTTAATATGCTGTGTCATCCAGGCTCCAAGGTAGCTACCCACGATAGCCAGAGGAACGACTGCCAGGACGATCTTCCAATCAACATTCCCCTGCTGCAAGTGCTTGGCTGATCCCATGATGGCAGTAGGGACGATGATGGCTAGGGAAGTCCCGATGGCGGTCTTGATGGGCAGTCCCATGAAATAGGTTAGAGCCGGCACAATGATGATCCCCCCGCCAACCCCAAACAACCCGCCAGTGATGCCGCTGATGACGCCGATGAGGCTGTAGATGATGAACTGCATCAAGTAACCTCTTTTTAGTTCATTTCGATATGTTTCTCAATCATTTTCATGGATTCATCCTCGGTTGCTTGCTACAACATGGTGGCTCATGAGTGTGATTCAACTTTGCTATCATACTTGGGATGATCGGCGATGCACTGTATCCCTTGGTCCGGGGGTGCATCGCATCGGCAGCGGTTCGGCGAATGAGGTAGTGATAGACGATCTATCCGTTGCCTCGCACCATTGCACCCTGTCTATCGGACAAGACGGCAAGGTCTTGCTGCAGGATTCGCAAAGTTCCAATGGAACTTTCCTTGATGGAGAGGCTATCGACCAAGCCCAAGTCACACCCGGCCAAACACTCAGCCTGGGTTCATTCATGATCAAGATCACTGGCAGTGATTCAGCGCCCCCAGTCACCCTGGAACCGGATCGGGTGAGTCACCCACTCCCGGACGGTAGCTACAGCTGTTTACGTCATCACCAGGATCGTGCCCTCTACGAGTGCTCGGCTTGTTCTGGACTTTCTTGTCAACGCTGCACGCCTTCTTCCGGTGAGGCACCCATTTGTCCAGATTGTGGTCAAACCTGCTCTTTGATCGACTGGTCCGGGCTCTCCATGACCCATCAAGAGGCCCTGACTGGGATGATCCCAGAACGGGTGAATCAGGCATGGGCTTCCTGGCAGCGCTGGAGAGAAAGCAGGAAGGCCTCGGGTGAATCAGGGGAGAGAGAAGCCAAGGACTGAGGACCCTGTTTTCGGGCTTCTTTATCCGATCATTCCTCTTCTTTTTGATAAGGTGAGCTCAGATTGAAATAAATGCCACAGCGAGGTCGCCCTTGCTCAGTTTGGCTTAGCATAATGGTGACATGACGGTCCAAAGCAATCCCATGCCTAAGATCAGCTCCACGACTTTCGAAGGCACCGATGGCTTTTGCCATCAGGGATTGGATTGATCGCATGCATTGATCAGGGGTTTTGTTCAGGCAAACCACATACTTGTCATATGCCCTGATGGCACGATCCATCTCTTGCTGGAAGTCCTCTACACGCCACTGCATCGGGAAGAATCTTAGCCCAACGGGTAGGAGGTTTCAACTGGGTAACATGCCTGATGCCCAAGACATTTGGTCTTGGGAGTTTTGGAATCGGTAAGGTAACCGCATTGACTTGACCTCAGTGGTTTTTCTATGGTTCTCCTTCAACTTGGAACGATTTCTATGGACATCATTGAGCAATTGCTGATCTTGCAGGATCGAGATCAAAAAATCATCCGGATGGAAGAGGAGTTGTCCAGGGTGGAACCCGAAAAAGCGGCCCTGATGACTCGATCGGAGACCGCCCAGCAGGCATTGACCGATGCTCGGAAGCAAGCGCAACATTTGGAGTCCCAACGCAAGGATTTGGAGCTTGAAGTGGAGAGCAAGCAGAAACAAATCGAAAAATATGCCTCTCAGCAGCTTGAAACCCGCAAAAATGAGGAATATCAAGCTCTTGCCAAGGAAATAGAAACCTGCAAAGGGGATATCCTCCTTCTGGAGGATAAGGAATTGAACCTCATGGAGCAGGCCGAGTTGCAGCAAGGTGAGGTGGCACTGGCGGCTCAGGCAGCCCAGGAGGCATCCGCTCGAACCCAGACTTTGATAGCAGAGCTGGAGGAGCGAGCTTCGCGTCACCTCCGAGACCTTGATGGTCTCAAGATTGACCGTGCCCAATTATCCGAAAAGGTTGAACCTGGATTGCTGGATCGTTATGAGCGCCTGTTGAAGAAGAAACGCGGCAAAGTGGTCGTGGGGGTCAATCGGGGTGTCTGCGGGGGCTGTCACATGTCTCTCCCAACCCAATCCCAGGTCGCCTGCAAGGCCCAGAAGGAAGTGGTGCAGTGTCCGAACTGTGGCAGAATCCTTCACTACACACGTGATATGGAGCTCAATCTGTGAAAATGCGTTTTCGATCTATTACCCTCACTCACTTGATATCGGCTTTACCCCTTCTTTTGCTGGTAGCCTGCAGCACTGTCCCCGAAACAGGTAGACGGCAAATCATCCTCCTGTCGGCTCAGCAGGAAAAGCAACTGGGTTTCAGTTCGTTTGAAACCATGAAATCCAGTGTCCCCATAAGCCAGGATGCGGCCCAGCAGGCCATGGTAGAAAAGGTCGGTCGGCAGATTGCTGCGGTCAGCGGCTTGGGGCAAACCCAATGGGAATTTGTGCTTTTTGACAGCCCGGAGGCCAATGCTTTTTGCCTGCCTGGTGGCAAAGTTGGGGTTTTCACTGGGATCCTGCCCATCACGGTTGATGAGTCAGGCCTGGCCACAGTGCTTGGGCATGAAGTGGCTCATGCGGTGGCCCGGCATGGGGCCGAACGTGTCTCCGAAGCAATGATGTTACAGCTTGGGGGGGGTGCCTTGCAGGCGGGGCTTGAAGCCTACGGCTACGATACCAAGACCCAGGCTGCAGCAGCCACGGTTTATGGCATGACCACCCAACTGGGCCGGGTTTTGCCCCACAGCCGATCTCAAGAGAGCGAGGCGGATTACATGGGTCTGCTATTCATGGCTCGAGCCGGCTACGATCCTCAGGCTGCGGTGGCTTTTTGGGAGCGATTTTCTCAAGCCAACCAGGCTGCTGGCGGGGCTTCAACCCCCTGGTTTCTCCGAACCCACCCATTGGATCGAGACAGGATAGAGCAATTGCAGCGGTGGGTTCCTGAGGCGAGGGCACAAATGCCGTCCCCCGGGCAGCCTTGAGCGACAGGTTGGACGACTACCAGTTGCGTTAGGCCCCAAAAAGGGCAATGATTCACCCAGTTTTTGTTTGATATGATATGAATGCAGGTATTACCGCCATCAATGAAGCCGTCAAGGAGGCCAGTTCTTTCATTCAGCCACTGTTGAGTGAGATTAACAAAGTGGTGATTGGCCAGAGGTATCTCGTAGAAAGATTGATTGTGGGGCTCCTTGCCGATGGGCATGTGCTCCTGGAAGGTGTTCCTGGATTGGCCAAGACGACCTCGGTCAAAGCACTGGCCAACGCCATGCACATTGGGTTTTCAAGAATCCAATTCACGCCTGACATGCTCCCAGCCGATGTGGTGGGCACCCAGATTTACAACCCTCAATCAGGGGAATTTACCACCCGCCAAGGACCGGTTTTCGCCAACATCGTTCTGGCTGATGAAATCAATCGCGCTCCTGCCAAGGTGCAAAGTGCCTTACTTGAGGCCATGCAGGAACGCCAGGTAACCATCGGTGACAAGACTTATAGCTTACCGAGCCCCTTCCTGGTTCTGGCGACCCAGAACCCGGTCGAGCAGGAAGGTACCTACCCCTTACCAGAAGCTCAGGTGGATCGCTTTATGCTCAAACTCAGGATTGATTACCCTTCCCGGGATGAGGAACGTCAAATTCTGGATCTAATGGCTAGAACGGGGCATCCTCCTCAGGCCGCTCCGGCCGTAGATACTGAGCAAATCATCAAAGCTCGATCGATCATCAACGAGATTTATGTTGATGAGAAAGTGAAGGATTACATCGTGGATTTGGTTTGTGCGACCCGAAATCCAGAATCCTATCAGATCCAGCTCGGAGAAATGATCCAGCTGGGTGCTTCGCCTCGAGCAACCATTGCTCTGACCTTGGCTGCCAAGGCCCATGCATTCCTTAGGGGTCGAGGCTATGTCACGCCTCAGGATGTCAAGAGCATCGGTCTTGATGTGCTCAGGCACCGCGTCAGCATTACCTTTGAGGCTGAAGCCGAAGAACAGACTAGCGAATCAGTGGTTCAGGCAATTTTCGATGCCCTGCCTGTGCCTTGAGGTGATTGATCCCACCCTCTCTGGTGTGATGCCCCAATTGGTTCAAGGCACTCATGACTCATGATCCCAAAGGAGATTCTCAAAAAAATCCGACAGATTGAACTGCGCACCAAGCGGCTGGTCAGTGAGTCGACCGCGGGTAAATACCACAGCGTCTTCAAGGGGCAGGGGATGCATTTTGATGAGGTGAGGGAATATCAGCCCGGTGATGATGTCAGGGCCATCGACTGGAATGTGACCGCCAGGATGCATCATCCCTTCATTAAGCAGTTTGTGGAAGAGCGGGAGCTAACCTTGATGCTGGTGGTTGACCTCAGTGGGTCAGGGCTCTTTGGATCAGGTGAACAGTCCAAGCGCGAACTGGCTGCCGAAATCGCCTCGGTGTTGGCTTTCGCTGCGATTCGCAATAACGACAAAGTCGGGCTGATACTCTTTACCGACGAAGTGGAAAAATACATCCCACCCCGGAAGGGAAGATTTCATGTGCTCAGGGTCATCCGCGACATCCTTTATTTTCAACCCCAGAGTCGGGGCACGGACATCAATCAAGCACTCCAATTCTTAGGGAGGGTGACCAATCATCGAGCGATTGCCGTGATCATTTCCGATTTTATTGGCCAATCTGCCCCAACCCGCCAGGAAATGCAGGCACACCTGCTCAGGGAAGCGGTGCTTTCAGATGTGCTCAAGTATGCTTCAATCACTGCACTCAGGCAGGCTCATAGACGGCACGACGTGGTCGCTGTTCAGGTAAGCGATCAATTCGAGATGCATCTACCCGCAATTGGCAGGGTGGTCCTGAAAGATGCTGAAACCGGACAGGTGGTTGAGGTCGACACTGGCGATCCTCGCAAACGAGCCGCCTTTGCTAGCAAGCAGAAAAAAGCCCAGCATGAGTTGGGGAGGATTTTTCGTTCTGTGGGTATTGATGCAATTCAGCTGATCACAGACCAGCCCTACGATTTGGCGTTGGCACGTTTTTTTGAAACTCGGGAAAAAAGGAGATCCCGGGGATGACCACCAATGCTCCAGCGCTTATCCTTCCCGACGCCCCCGAAGATTCGGCGGTGCCATCGTCCTTGCATGATATCCGACCTCCTTTGGACATCTTTTCCCTCTGGGATTACGTGATGTGGTTGCTGGTAGGTCTGATCTTGGTGGCCCTGATTTACGGTCTCTGGACCTACTGGCTCAAGCGCAAGAGAACCCGCCAACAGTTGCAAGAGACTGCCTCTAGGATCCCTCCCAACGAAAAGGCCAGGCAACGTCTTGACGCTGCCCTAGACCACCTTCACGACCCTCGGTTTTTCTGCATCCTGGTTTCCGATGCCATCAGGAGTTACTTGGAAGAGCAATTCGAACTGAGAGCACCGGAGCGGACGACCGAAGAATTTCTCGATGAGCTTAAGCATTCCACGCGCCTGGATCTTGCTCAGAAACAAATGTTGGATCAATTCCTCACGCAGTGCGATATGGCCAAATTTGCCCGTGCAGACATGATGGGAAAGGAGTTGGAAACCCTTCATGCCATGGGAATCAAATTTGTGCAGGACACGGACTATGGATTGATGGCTACCGAGGGATTGGGGCATCAAGGCCCTGATCACGCTACCAATAAGTTGGATCATTCCGGGCAGTAAACGTCATGAATTTCAATTTTGGAAATCCTGCCCTGTTGCTGCTATTATTGGCTTTGCCTTTTCTGGCTCGATGGAGGAGTCGCAGGGTCAAGGACTCAGCGTTTCTTTATTCCTCAGTGACTTTGCTTCGTGGCGTTTCCAATCTCAGGCAGTCTCGATCCAGAGTCCTCCTAGGGCGCATGCGTTGGCTTATCTTGGTGTGTTGTCTTGTTGCCATGGCTCGCCCCCGTTTGAGTGAGGGGAGAACTTCAGTCAAGGCAAGTGGTATCGACATGGTGATTGCCCTCGATCTCAGCATGAGCATGGCGGCGATGGACTTTGAACTTAAAGGCGAGCGTGTCAATCGCCTGGACATTGCCAAGAATGTTCTCGATGGATTCATTGAGAAACGCAAAAACGACCGCATGGGGCTGGTTGCCTTCTCAGGGCGTGCCTACATTGCGGCTCCTCTGACCCTCGATCATGACTTTTTCCGGATGAACCTAGATCGCTTGGAATTAGGTATCGCCGAAGATGGCACAGCGATCGGGTCAGCCCTGACTGCTGCCCTGAACCGTCTGCGGGAAGTGGAATCCAAAAGTCGTATTGTGATCCTCATGACTGATGGTCAGAACAACGCAGGTAAAGTTTCCCCCTTGATGGCTGCGGAGGCTGCTCAGGCGCTCGAGGTCAAAGTCTACACCATCGGGGTTGGCACCAAAGGTACAGCCCCCTATCCGCAAAAGGATCCATTTGGGCGAACAGTCTTTGTGCAGACCAAGGTGGACATCGATGAAGAGACCCTTCAGGCAGTGGCCGAAAAAACTGGTGGTCAATATTACCGCGCCGATAACACCCAGAGCCTTGAGCAAATCTATAACGAGATCGATCAGCTCGAAAAAACCGAAGTGGAGATGCAGCAATACACCCGCCACGAAGAACTTGCTTCCTGGTTCATGCTGCCTGCACTGGTGTTGTTGCTGTTGGAGATGATTCTGCAGCACACCTTGTGGAGGAAATTGCCATGAGTGCGGAGAGTGACTTTCGTTTCGAGTATGCCAGGATTCTGTGGTTGATGGCCACAACCGTTCCTGTCCTTTGCCTGTTCCTGTGGTATGCCTGGCAACGCAAGAAGGAACTGATTCGGCAGTTTGTCAAATCCAGATTGTTGGCCTCCCTGACTGTTGGGGTTTCCTGGCGCATGCAACATATCAAATCACTCTTGCTGGTGGTCGCGGTAAGCTTTCTCTTCATTGCCTTGGCAAGGCCTCAATGGGGTTTTTCGTGGCAAGAATCGACCCAGCGTGGTTTGGACATCGTGGTGGCCGTGGACACTTCCAAAAGTATGTTGGCTGCTGACCTGGCTCCGAGTCGCCTTCAGAGGGCCAAGTTGGCCTGTCTAGACCTGATGGATTTGGCGCGTCAGGATCGTCTGGGTTTGGTTGCCTTTGCGGGGACCGCATTCCTTCAATGTCCCTTGACCGTTGATGACCAAGCCTATCGCCAGAGTGTCGAATTGCTCAGTACTGATTTAATACCTCAAGGAGGGACCTCAATGGCTGCGGCCATCGAGAGTGCCTTGAGTGCATTTGATAAGGATGATGACAACTACAAGGCCATCATCCTGATGACCGATGGGGAAGATCATGACGAAGGAGCCATGGCCGCTGTGGAGCGAGCCCAGGACATAGGTTGCCTGGTCTTTGCGCTGGGACTTGGCACGCCTGAGGGGGAGTTGATTCAAGTCACCGACGAGCTAGGTCAAAAGAGTTTTCTCAAAAATGAGGACGGCATGGCTGTTAAATCACGGCTGAATGAATCCCTATTACGAGAGATGACCCGAGCAGGTAATGGGTCCTTTATCCTGATGCGTGATGCCCAAACTTTGAGTACATTATATCGAAATTATTTGGCCCCCTTGCCGAAATCTGAATTATCCTCCAGATTGATTCGTCAATACATTGAACGATTCCAGTGGCCGCTTGGGCTGGTGATTCTACTGTTGGTGATAGAGAGTTTACTCTCAGATCAGCAAAAAGTTCCCAAACCCTCTGACCCTGAAAAAGGTTCTGGAGTGTTGAGTGAAAACAATACAGGCAAAGGTTTCGATTCATGAGGAAACATCCTATCTACGCGGGTCTCGCAAGTCGGTTTCAAGCTGTGCAGGGCTTTTGGGTGATTGCAGGATGCATGATGGTTCATCTGATGCTGGTTCCCAATTTGGCTGCCCAATCAGCCAGGGAAGCGACTCAGCTCATGGAACAGGGGCGATATGAAGAAGCCATGGAAGCCTTTCAGTCGCTATCATCTCAAAATCCGAAGGATCAGCGATATGCCTACAATGCTGGAGTTGCCGCCTATCGAGCTGGACTCTTTAAAGAAGCCCAGGACTTTTTTGATGTAGCCAGCCTCTCCCAAGACCTAAACCTCCAGCAGCAATCTTTCTACAACCGAGGCAACAGCCTGTTCAAAGAAGGGGAGTCACAGCAAGATTTCCAGCAGAAGACTCAACTGTGGCGTGAGGCCATGAGCCAATACGAGCATGCTCTGGAGTTGAATGAAAACGACCTCCAAGCCGAGGATAACCTTCGTTTCGTCAAACAAGCCCTAGAAGCTTTGCCGCCTCCTCAGGCG
>Ga0255759_10001336_pt1 | contig 22148 bp, 7 predicted proteins | sample 101ome_20_FD_179959 | JGI IMG/M metagenome (GOLD analysis project Ga0255759, IMG submission 179959) | Coastal salt marsh microbial communities from the Groves Creek Marsh, Skidaway Island, Georgia - 101404AT metaG (version 2) | ecosystem: Environmental > Aquatic > Marine > Intertidal zone > Salt...
CTAAGTTTAGGTTAGCAGATATTAAGTTACTTGTTTGTGATACATAATTGCTTGTATCATCAATAGCTAAGTTTAGGTTAGCAGATATTAAGTTACTTGTTTGTGATACATAATTGCTTGTATCATCGATTGCTAAGTTTAGGTTAGCAGATACTAAGTTACTAGTTTGTAATACATAGTTACTAGTATCATCAATAGCTATATTCAGATTGTTAGATATTAAGTTACTAGTTTGTAATACATAGTTACTAGTATCATCAATAGCTAAGTTTAGGTTAGCAGATATTAAGTTGCTAGTTTGTAATACATAATTGCTGGTATCTTCAATAGCTATATTGAGATTATCAGATACTAAGTTGCTAGTTTGTAATACATAATTGCTTGTATCATCAATGGCTAAGTTTAGGTTAGCAGATATTAAGTTACTAGTTTGTGATACATAATTGCTTGTATCATCGATTGTTAAGTTTAGGTTAGCAGATATTAAGTTACTTGTTTGTAATACATAGTTACTAGTATCATCAATAGCTAAGTTTAGGTTAGCAGATATTAAGTTACTTGTTTGTAATACATAGTTACTAGTATCATCAATAGCTAAGTTTAGGTTAGCAGATATTAAGTTACTTGTTTGTGATACATAATTGCTTGTATCATCGATTGCTAAGTTTAGGTTAGCAGATATTAAGTTACTTGTTTGTAATACATAATTGCTTGTATCATCGATTGCTAAGTTTAGGTTAGCAGATATTAAGTTACTTGTTTGTGATACATAATTGCTAGTATGAGCATCAAAATTGCTAGATTTCAAGAATAATATATTTGAAGTACTTATTATATCGGCATTAGTAGTAACTAAAATAGCATTTGTGTTGGCTAAATTAGCATTAGTAGTATCTATTCTAGCATTTACTTCGCCATCTATTCTAGCCACATAATTGCTAGTATGAGCATTAAAATTGCTAGATTTCAAGAATAATATATTGGAAGTACTTATTATATCAGCATTTGTAGTAGCTAAATTAGCATTAGTAGTATTTATTATAGCATTAACTTCACCATCTATTCTAGCTACATAATTGCTAGTATGAGCATCAAAATTACTAGATTTCAAGAATAATATATTAGATGTTACTACTAAATCATTATTAACTACACTTTGTATTGATTCATTTAATTCTGTATTAATCCGGTTAACATAATTACTTGAATTTGTATTAAAATTTAAGGATTTATTATATAATATATTTGAAGTAATTTGTAACTCGTCACCAATTGTAATTATGCTATTAATTGAAGCTGTAATAGAAGAATTTATACTGCTAACATAATTGCTTGTATGAGCATCAAAATTGCTAGATTTTAAGAATAATTCATTTGAAGTTGATACAATTAATGTATCAATATTATCTAAACGAGAGTTTAATTCATTATCTAAATGCAAAATGTAATTGCAAGTATCTAATACTAAGTTACTAGATTGATTAAATACTATATTGGAAGCTAATGCTACATAGTTAGATTGATTAATATCATTATTATCAATACGTTGTTTAATATTATAATTAATTCCAGATAATTTATCTAATTCTTGATAAGTAATATTATTAATACTTCCAGATATTTTAACATTACCATCAACATCTAATTTTTCTGTCGGTTCAGTTCTATTAATGCCAATAAATCCATTAGAACTAATTGTAAAAACACCATCATCCCCCTTACAAGATACTTCCATAATATTAGAATACCCTACATTATGTTCAATTCTGATACTTGGTCTATTTGAAGTATCATCTATATTTGTAATATCAGTATATCCAATATTGTAATTAGATATATGTCTATGATATTGTGTTATTAATGGACTAAAAGTATTTATATCACCTTCAATTGTAATATCACCATAAACATGCAAGTTACCATTTGGATTTTCAGTTGAAAAATATTTACCAACATAAAAGTTTGATGCAATGTACATTGAACCATTGTAAGTATCATCTACTATAAATTTATTACTTGTACCATCGGCAATGATATCAAGATTTAATTCATTGAGTTGTTGTTGTACATTCTTTGAAATGCCTGATAAACTATGTAATTCATTTGAAGTAATTTCATTAATACGTTCATTAAATTTAATAATATTCATAGCTAAGCCACCATCATCACTAGAAGATATTTTAGTATTACCAATATTAATTGTATTAGCAGCGACATATAAAGAGTCCCATTTATACTCAGCTGAACCTAAGCTAAATGTTTCTGTTACCGATGGTAATATATTTCCGGCAACTACAATGTCACCGGTTATAGTATTATTTACAATAAATTTATTGCTTATACCAGGAGGTATAGTATCTGTTGTAAAAGTATTAGTACCTGTACCACCATTTGCTATATCTAAAACACCTGTAATATCACTTGCACCTAAATCAAGGGCTAATTTACTATTTTGAATAACAAGACCACCATCTGCTTTTGTATCAATTGATAAAGTATGTGCTGCACTTTCACTATTAACACCAGTTGTAGCTAAACCATTGCCTGCTGTTACAGTGGCAACATAGTTACCTGTTGTATGTTGACCTAATGAAATTAGATTATCAAGTGTAGTAGCTCCTGTACCGCCATCACTAACAGCTAATGTTCCCGTTATAGAACTAGCACCTAAATCAACTGCTAATTTACTATCTTCAATTACAAGACCACCCCCTGTTTTAGCATTAATAAATAATGTATGTGCGGCACTTTCAGTATTAGCACCAGTAGTAGCTAAACCATTGCCTGCTGTTACAGTGGCAACATAGTTACCAGTAGTATGTTGTCCTAATGATATAAGATTATTAAGTGTAGTAGCTCCTGTACCACCATCACTAACAGCTAATGTTCCTGTTATAGAATTAGCACCTAAATCAACAGCTAATTTACTATTTTCAATAACTAGACCACCTCCTGTTTTAGCATTTATAGATAATGTATGTGCAGCACTTTCAGTATTTGCTCCTGTTGTAGCTAAACCATTGCCTGCTGTTACAGTAGCAACATAATTTCCGACTGTATGTTGACCAAGTATTATAGAATCATCCAATGTTGTTTTTCCAGTTCCACCCTTGCTAGGTGGTAGAACACTATTTAATAAACTTGCTGATAAATCTATAACAGCTTGTTTATTACTATCAAATATAATACCACCATTTAATTTAGGATTAATAGATATTTTGTTGCCATCTAGTATTAAGCCTTTATCTGCATTTAATTGCCCTGAACTTGTAAACTTACTAAAAATAATATCAGTTGTATCAATAGTAATTGTTGCAGAATCATTGCTACATACAAAACTAGAACGACCATTAATGTTGCCATTATCAACAAAGACAAATGCACCTTTTACCTCGCTACCATTATCGAAATCAGTGGTTCTTGTCCAAGAACCAGATGCACATAAATATATACCATTTTCCGATAATATTGTTTGATCTTTTACTAAAACACGATCTCCAGCTACAAGGATAACTCCATCAATAATTTGCGTTTCAGATAATTCAATATTAGCTGTTGTGGCAACGGAAACAGAATCTTTAAATACAAGACCTGTTGCAATACCATCTACGTAACTTTTTGTAGCATAATCTGATAAATCTACATTTTGACTTCCACTAATAACACCAAATTCATCAATGGTAATTGTATCATTATCTATCTTGATACCACCAAGTGTTCCTGCACTTGCAATAGGTATTACAGTTGTTTTAATGATATCAGAATCAGTAAATATTTTATCATTTAGATTTACAATATCAGATTTTAACGAATTAGATGTTGTAACTATATCAGATTCTATATTTGTAATGTTGTTATTTGTTGTTACTAAATTAGCATCAATAGTATCTATTCTAGCATTTACTTCGCCATCTATTCTAGCTACATAATTGCTAGTATGAGCATCAAAATTGCTAGATTTCAAGAATAATATATTGGAAGTACTTATTATATCAGCATTTGTAGTAGCTAAATTAGCATCAATAGTATCTATTCTAGCATTTACTTCACCATCTATTCTAGCTACATAATTGCTAGTATGAGCATCAAAATTTATAGATTTCAAGAATAATATATTAGATGTATTTGTTAATTCAGTATCAGTAGTATTTATTCGCAATGTTAATTCATTATCAATGTCTTTAATATAGTTGCTAGTATCAGCAAAAGCATCAGAACCATTTAATAAATAGTCACCTGTAATATTAATATTACCATCAATATCTAATGTATGTTGTGGTTCTGTATTACCAATACCGACATAATCTTGATTATAAATAGTGATTATATTTGAAGCATTACTTGGAATATATGGAGTACCTAATTGCCATACTTCTTGTGCTGTCCATGTAGATGATAAAACAGGTGAATTACTGGTATCTAATAATATTGCTGGTCTATTAAAGTATAATTCTCCACCACCAGTATTAGCATTATATGTACCTAAATTAGATTTCCATTTGATAGTGTAGTATACATTTTTTGCAGTACTAGAATTATCCTTAAATGGTTCGTCAAAAAATGAACCGGAAACATTTGTTATAAAATTTTCATACGCAGATAAATTAGCACCCATATTATGCGAAAGCCAGCAACTTGAAAATCCTTCTACATAAGCACCATTAGCATCAGTAACTTCTGTCCAATTACCACCTTCAATCTTTCTATATAATTTAAGACCCCACCATCTTGATTCTGGTATACTATCAAAACCAACATGACAAGAAAGAGTTAATAAGATTTTTGAGCGAGGGTGAGAAGGTTTGATTTTAATTACAAAACCATTAGTGATATCATTATCTACAAATCGCCATCCATTATCAGGAAGTATATTTTGAGCATTACTTTCTGCACTTGACATTATTCTTGTTTTTGTATATGTTATTGATTGAGTTTGTACAGGCATATGTTGTGAAATAACACCTATACTACCTTCACCACTGTATATATCACCATTTTTATAGATAAAGCCATCTACATTTATGTTTCCTTTAATAGTCAATTTATACTCATCATTGTCACCGGCAGCAAAAATATGTGGTGAAGTACCCAAACCAACATTGCCTGTTTCACCACTTATAATAAATCTATCATATATCTCGTTATTACTACCTGATGATAATACATATTGATTATTGCTATTTGAAATACGCCAGTTATATAAATTGACATTATTTTCAAATGAATTATTTTGTCCGTTTATAAGTTCTATATTTGTTGAACCAGTATCATCATTTCTATCATCTTGTATTTTTAATGTCACATCATTTCCTGATAATGATAAAAGAGATGATGGAGTATTTGTACCTATACCAATCTTGCCATCCGGCTTAATAATCATTCTTTCATCGCCAGCGGTTACAAATTGTAGCTCGTCATTATCAGCATTTGCACTTGACTCAGCTTTTATATAAGTATCTTGATCAATATCAATAACTCCGCCAAGAGAACCCCAGGCATCACCAGAACCGTAACCTTCAAATTGTCCAGTATCAGTATTATAACGTATTAAACCATAATTGCTAGTAACTAAATTAGTAGGCTTAGTATCTTGGCCACCAGCTGGTATTTTTAAACCATCAGTAGTATTTAAATCTAATGAGAACGCTGGATAACTAGTGTTTATACCAATTTTATTATATGAACTACCTAATAATAAACTAGTATCATGAATTTGCCATGCGTCAGCTGCATTTTCTTCTTCATAATCAACAATATTATCTGCAAATAAATCTGAGATTTTATAACTAGAATTTAAAGTTCTCGCATATGATAAAATATGTTTTAATTTTAATTGGGAAATAGTTGTAAATGTTTCAGAAAAAGTAGTATTTACATGATTTATAGCTGCTTCATTTGTATCCGTTTCTGATAAACCAGATAAAGTATAAATAGCATGTGGTAGTGTTTCCGTTTTTCTTTTTCTAAATGTCATTTTATTATCAGATGAAATAGCTAATTTATGTTCATCACCAATCCATAATGAATTATTGCTAATAAATACATCTCTAATTTTATTATCAACACTGCCAATATCAACACTAGAATCTGTTTCTGGAATAATGCTTTTATTAATTGTTATTTGTTCCTGTGATATTTTAAATAAATTAGAGTTATTATATATGTGAAAATCAGCTGATGGACTATCAGTTCCAATACCAACTCTGCCATCATTATTAATGCTTAAAACTTTTTTAGTTGCGTTAGATAAATTAATAATATCACTAGCATTATGATTTTGAACAACGTTTAATGCAACACCAACACCACTATTTTGAATATCTAGTTGTTCAGTAACATATACATCAGTATTTAATGTAGAAGTTGTACCATGTATTGTTAAATTAGATGCAGTAATATTACCATAAACTTCAAGATCATTTGAATATATACCATCAATTATAAATTTATTATTTGTACCATCGGCTATGTTATCAGCTGTTAAGTTAGTAATTCTATTTGATATAGCATTTGAACTATTTAAAGAATATAAATTAGCATCATCAATTCTAGCATTTACTTCGCTATTTATTCTAGCTACGTAGTTACTAGAATGAGCATCAAAATTGCTAGATTTTAAGAATAGTATATTAGAAGTAATATCTAATTGATTACCAGAACCAGAACTTACACTATCAATTCTACCTTCAAAATAAGTGTAAATATCTGTTCCATTTCTTATAAAAGTACCACTAACAGATAAATTATTGCTAACACTTACACTACCGTCTTCTGAAACTACAACAACATTACTAGTAATATTGTCTGCTGCTCTTTTAATGCAAAAAGTAGAATTAGAATTGGATAATTGCCAATCTACAAAAGCATTTTCTCCAAAATTACCCGGACCTTGTATAAAATCAATATTTGTCGTACCTTCATTATTATTTCTACTATCTTGTAAAATAAGCGTTACATTACTTTGTACTAAATGTAACAATTCCTGAGGATCAGTTGTACCGTAACCTACATTTAAGATAGTCATTATTACTTCCCCTATCTATATAATTAATATTTATATTTAATAAAAAAAATTCGCAAATCATAACTTACTTTTTAACTCATTTATTTCTTTTTGTTGATTGTTTATGATATTAGATAATTCTTGTATAGATTTTGTTAATAATGGTATCATTGATATATAATCAATACTATATAATTCATTTGTGTCACTTGGAACATTAACGATATTGGGAATTATGCCCTCTAAATCTTGTGCAATAAAACCATACTTTCTCTTACTATCATTTTCAGTATTGTAAGATACTGGGTCTATACCGTAAATTAATTCTAATGCGGTATCTAAATGTTGAATATTTTTCTTATAGCGTTTGTCACTAGTTTGAAATAAATTATGACATTTTATATTACCATCTACTTCTAACTTATACACACTATCAATCGCAGGTACAACACCTACACCAACTTTATTACCCGATAGAGATATAACTGATGATGATACAGGTGGTATATAGGGAACACCATTATTCCATATTTCAGAAGCCGACCAGCTTGAAGATGGTTTTGGATAATTGTCACTATATGATTCAGCTGATTTATTTAAATATAATCTTCCACTTGTGCCGTCTAATCTTGATTTCCAATATATAGTATAATAAACATCTTCTGTTGTATTTGGTACATCTTCATAAGAACCAGTTACATTCATAATTGAATGTGAATAGATACTAGATTCAGCGCCTAAATTATGTGATATCCAGCAAGAAGAACCATTATCAGTACCAGTACCATTAGCACCTGATACTTCTGTCCAATTTCCAGCACCAATTTTTCTATATAATTTAAGACCCCACCACCTAGAATCTTGCTGATAATCCATGCCAATATGACATACCATGTTCAATAATATTTTAGAAGTCGCATGTGTTGGTTTTACCCTAATAACAAAACCAGTTGTTAGATTATTATCAACGGGTGCCCAATCTGTTTCTGTATCGCTCTTAGAGCAGGTACTAGTATAAGTCATATGTTTAGTTTGCATTGTCATACCAGCGGGAAATTCAACTCTAAATGGTACACCGTTAATATTGAAAGCAGATGCATTAACTTCACCATTGACATCTATTTTATAGTTAGGTTCTGTATTACCAACACCAACTAAACCATTGCTGGTTATTACCATTCTTTCAAAATTGCTAGTATAAAATTTAAGTTCATCATTATTATCGCCGGGATTATTCTCTGCACTAATATATGTATCACCATCTATATCCTTGACTCCTCCAAGAGAACCCCATGCATCACCTGCCCCATAACCTTCAAATTGACTTCTATCAGTATTATAACGTATTAAACCATAATTGCTAGTAACTAAGTTAGTTGGTTTGGTATCTTCACCACCAGCAGGTATTTTAATACCATCAGTTGTATTTAAGTCTAATGAAAATGCAGGTAAACTGGTATTTATACCTATTTTACCATCTGCCTTAATAATCATTCTTTCATCACCATCAGTTACAAATTGTAACTCATCATTATCGGCATTTGCGCTTGACTCAGCTATTACATAAGTATCTTGATCAACATCAATGACACCACCAAGTGATCCCCATGAATTACCTGCACCATAACCTTCAAACTGATTAGTTTCAGTATTATAACGTATAACACCTTTTGTTACCGTTGTATCATCTGGTCTTTTACTTGTTTCACCAGAAGGTATTTTAATACCATCTTCTGTATTCATATGAATAGTAAATGCAGGCGAGTATGTATTAATACCAATTTTTCCATCAACAAATATATTACTATCTGATCTAAAATTGCCAATTAAATCTAATTCATATGTAGGTTCTGTATTGCCAATACCAACACGTTCTTGATTATATAATGTAATAATATTTGATCCTTCACTTGGAATATAAGGAGTTCCAAGTTGCCATATTTCGTGTGCTGCCCAAGATGATGATAAAACAGGAGTATTAGCACCATTATATTTAGCAGGTCTATTTAAATATAAGTCACCATCACCAGATAAATTATTAGTATCACCCAATCTTGATTTCCATTTTACAGTATAATATACATTAACACGTGAATCGGGACTATCACAGAAACTACCTGAGATGTTAGCAACAAAATTTTCATAAGATGATAAATTAGTACCTAAATTATGTGAAATCCAACAAGCAGTAGAACCACCTACATTTGCATTGTCACCATTATCATTAGATTCACTATTGTAGTTACCATTTGCAGATTTAACTTCTGTCCAATTTCCACCTTCTATCATTCTATATAATTTAAGACCCCACCATCTTGAATCAAGAGAACTATCAAAACCTATATGACATGATAAATTTAATAAAATTTTAGATTTTCTATGTGATGGTTTAATTTTAATAACAAAACCTGTATCTAAATTATTATCTATAAATAGCCAACCATCATCAGGAACTACATTTACAATATTTTCACTCATAATACGCGTTTCTGTATAATTTTTTGTTATTGTTTGAACTGACATATTTTGGGAAATAATACCAGCACCACCTCCATTACCACCACCAAAGAATAATGTACCATCCTTATAAATATCACCATTAACATTCAAAGCTCCTGATATATTGAATTTAAATTCATCTTCATCTAGTAAAGCATCATATATATGAGGTTTAGTACCTATACCAATGTTACCAGTTTTTCCATCAACAATAAATCTATCATTTACAATATTATTGCTACCACTTGAAATAGAAAATAGTTCATTGCTATTTGATATTTTCCATCCATATGTATCTTCATTTTTATAAAATTCATTATTTGAACCATTTACTAATTCAATTGATGATACAGCATCAATATTATTTCTAGGGTCTTGTATTGAAAGTGAAGCATTTTCACTATAAATTGTTAGGTTTTTATCAGGTGATGTTGTACCAATACCAACTAAACCATTGCTGGTTATTACCATTCTTTCAAAATTACTTGTAAAGAATTTAAGCTCATCATTGTCATCACCTGCACTATTTTCAGCACTAATATAAGTATCCCCATCTACATCCTTAATACCACCAAGAGAACCCCATTTGTTACCTGCTCCAAAACCTTCAAACTGTTCTAGCTGAGTATTAAAACGAATATAACCTCTATGACTAATATCAGTTTCATCATCACCAACAGGTCTTTGTGCACTAGTACCTCTTGGTATCTTAATACTATCAGTAGTATTTATATCCATAGCAACATAAGGAGTTTCTGTATTTATACCAAATTTATCGCCAATATATAAACTTTCAGATATTTTACCTGTACCAACTACGTCAATTTTATAATCAGGGTTTGTAGTTCCGACACCAATTAAACCATTGCTGGTTATTACCAATCTTTCAAAATTGCTAGTATAAAATTTAAGTTCATCATTATTATCACCGGGATTATTCTCTGCATTAATATATGTATCCCCATTAACATCCTTAACACCACCAAGAGACCCCCATGTATTACCAGCACCGAAACCTTCAAATTGGTCTAATTCAGTATTATAACGAATATAGCCTCTATGACTACTCAAATCAATTCCCTCTTCGGCACCAGAAACTGGTCGTTGTGAACTATTACCTCTTGGTATCTTAATACTATCAGTAGTATTTATATCCATAGCAACATAAGGAGTTTCATTATTAATACCAAAGTTGCTATAAATATATAAATTGCTAGCAGCTCTAATATCACCAGCTACATCAAGATAGTATGTTGGATCAGACATACCAATACCAATTTTACCATCTGCTTTTACTATCATTCTTTCACTACCGGCTGTCACAAGTTTTAGCTCATCATTATCGTCACCAGCATAATCCTCGGCTATTATATAAGTATCTCTGTCTGTATCTCTTACTCCTCCTAAAACTCCCCATTTGTTACCTTCACCATAACCTTCAAACTGTTCTAGCTCAGTATTAAAACGAATATAACCTCTATGACTAATATCAATATTGTCATTATCAATAGGTCGCTGAGCTATATCACCACGAGGTACTTTAATACTATCAGTTCTATTAACATCTAGTGAAACAATAGGATTTTCATTATAAATACCAACATTACCATTATGTAATATAGTAAAAACTTCATCATTATCATTTAGTATATTTACTATATCGTAATTAGCGACTTGTTTAAGTTTAAAAGCAACACCTGTTCCATTATTTTCAACATCTAGTTGTTCTGTTGTATATATATCTGTATTTAAAGTTGTTGTATCACCTAATACAATTAAATTACTATTGATAGTCAAATTACCATTTACAAGTAGATTATTATCATATTTATGATTAACAATAAATCTGTTGCTAGAATGAGCTTCTTCTGAAATAAAATCAGTTTCTAATTCACTAATTCTAGTTGATATTACATTACTTGAATGCAATATATAATTGCATGTATCACGTATTATATCTCTACCTTCAACTCTTAATATACCATTTGAAGTATCAATATCACCATATAAATCTATTTTATATTGTGTTTCTTCATTTAAACGTTTATGTAATATCATAACATCTTTTATAATGCCTTCATCTAAGAAGTCTTGTGCGTAGAAAAATTTAAAGTCATCGTAATTACTACTTGAATAAGCATGTATTTCTACACCATTGGATCCAAGAGAATTAAAATGAATATTACTAGAATTTATTTCATATTCTTTATAGTAATTTTTATTGAGTATTTCAATTAAATCATTACCGTTAGCATCATATATTTTACCATCAAATTTAATATTACCACCCATATCAAGACCACCTTTTATAAATGTGTTGCCATCAGCATCAATTTTAAGAGGAACCCAACTATCACTTTTGGTACTATCAATATATTTAATTTCTAAAACTCCATCATAACTATATATTTCATGACCTGCAATTTTATTTAAACTTTCAACATCATTAGCAAGTGTAATATGGGGTTTGAAATTTTTATAGTTATAATTTTTAATTCTAATAGTGTAATCTTGTTCTTGAAAATCTGATAATTTATTAAAATATTCATCAAGATATATCTTATTTGTAAAGTTATTACCATAAATTTCAAAATCATCTTCAATTAAATAATTTTTATTTATAAGTGATAAATCCATTTCTCTTGAAATACTATTTACATTGTTGGTAACAACAAAGTTGCTAGATGAAATATATACATTAGAATTGCCATTTTCAATATCAATATTATATGAATATTCAAAACTATTATCAACACTTTCTAAATTTATAAGAGAATCTGGTAAAATATTTGATGTTTTAAATAAAATAGTATTATTACGCTCTGCCAAGAATTTACCAGTTAAATCAATATTAGAGTTAATTCTAACAATATTTGATGTTTTTGTTTCTAAAAATATATTTGTATAAATACCATTATCATCTAGTGATTTTGTATCAATCTCAGCATTTGTATATTCATAATAAAATTCGTTACTATCAAATGGTAATATATCTGTTATGATTTTGTTATCAATATATATCATATTGCTATCATTAAAAATGTTGGAATTAAATTCAGATAAATAAGTAATATTGCAACTTAAATATTCAGGTAGTAATATAACATTATTATAATTATATGTAAAATCATAATTTGATGCAACATTATCTATTAAAGTTAAATTACTAGAAAAACTATCAGTTATATATATAATATGACTTACTGAATCATCAGTTATAATAGTATTTTTACCAAATGATAATTCAGGGTTCAATATAATATTGCAAGTAAATAAATCATTATCAAAATTAAAAATACATACAGTAGTATTATTTACGTCATTGTAATTTGTTAAATTCATAGTAGCAGTATCATAATTAATAAAACTAACATTCAAATTTGATACATTATAACTAATTTCTAAATTAGAATGAAATGTTTTATAATTAATATCACTATTAAGAATTACAGGAGATTTAAATAAGAAGTTTGGATTTACTTTATCAACCTCAGAAATAGAATTGAGATTATTATCAATATCAGGGAAATCAGATACAGAATAATTATATGTCACAATATATTCTTTGTCATCATTATTCCAATTTGATGATAATGTTGTCAATATTAAATTTTGAGGAGATATATCCACGACACTATCAAAAACATATTTAGATGTATATCTACTTGTAATAGCCATTGCGGGAGTATCATAATCAGTTTTTATAACAAATGATTCAGCTAATATATCATCATTGAAACCAAAGCGCGCTCCTTTTCTAATATTATTACCATCAAATGCATCTATTATAAATACATTAGAAGATTCAGGTTCATTAAAAGTACTTTTATTCGCAACATCAATACTAAATCTATAATTGTTTTCAAAACTTGAACCTGATAATGTATGATAAATATTACAGGTACTGCCAGTATATAAAAGATTAATAGCTGGGGCAAAATGACTATTTGTTACTTGGATACCATATTTATTTATATCATCAATATGGAAAGCAATATTGCTATTATTATTAATGTTATTACCTATACCAATATGTGTCGATGAACCTAATAAATTTCCACTATCATCAATATTGTTTTTAAAATTATAAAACTTTTTATAGTAGCTATCATGTAAAAAACTTATATCAAAATTAGTATGTTTGTCATCGTCACTTGATAAGTTAAATTTAACTAAATTTTTAATATTATCTTTTTTTTCATAATCATCATCAGCAACTAACAAATTGCGATTATATATTGCTAATTCCAAACTAGATGAGCATTCTATTTTATCATCTGAATAAGTTATAAATTTGGCAGCTGACAAATTGGAATTATCTTGTTTAACAATCATTGAAATTGCTTTTTTTTCAACTGGATCAACAATAACACTTCTATTTGGTGTATAAAGTATGTTATATCCAGTATATTTAATATCAGTATTATTTACACTAGGTAATCCAGTTTCATCATCAAGAGCAGAATTTAATGTTTCTGTTGTTTCAACTGTTTTTATATATTGTGTTATTTGCGACAATGTTTCCAAATTTGCTAATCTAAAATTATAATTACTACCATATTTATCAATGATATTAATGTTACCATGTACATCTAAATCACCATAAATTGACATAGCAGAATTATTATCTTCGTATGAAACAGTACTTTTATTAACATCAATATGATAATTAGAGTTTGTAGAATTATAATAAAATGACATACCATAAGTTTTTGGTTTTGTATCTTTATCAATATAACCTATTTGCAATGGACCTATTCGTTGTATATTACGTGAATCAATATCATTAAATGTATGATTTTTATAAATAAACCATCTTTCAGCATTTCTATCACTTCCAAGATTTCTATCATATTCGCAAATATCTATACCACTAAAATCAGCATTATTTTTAGCACCACCACCTCTAACACCACGATATATTCTTATAACAGAATAGTTATTGTCTTCTGTTGTTAAATTTCTAATTTGTAATGGAACAGAAACATTTTCACCTTGCCAACCCAAAGATATCTTTTTATTTGTATAAAAACTATCAGTATTATTTGCTATTTGCAAAGTTTCAATAATTTTATCATTTTGATAATAATAATCGGCATTTATGCCCCGTTTTACATTTAAACCTTTCATACTTGTTGCATATGATGTTAGATTGTTGTAATTAATGCAAAACTTATCAGTTTGAGAATCATAAATATTAAAAAAGTTTTTGGATTGATAGATAAAACCTCGTGTTCTATGCATTTCATTACCAACAGTTAAATAGTAATCACGAGCTGCGACATTTCCTTCAACATCTAATTCATAACCTACACGAGCAGCATATTTATTAATACCAACTCGTTCTCTGTTCATAGACATTGTCGGTGGAACATTTCTAATGTTCGGTAAATAATAGTTACTTGTTAATTCCGATATATCAGTTTCTGGGTAAAAATATATATTATTTCTTTTTCCAGAAACTTTATTTGTATTTAAAATTAAACTATTATCATAATAATCTAATCTAGATAATCTACCAATATTAGCATAATATTCTTTGCTTTCAACCGTATTTTTCAATATTATATCAAAATTGTTGCTTGTGGTAACATCATCTTTTATAATATTTAATATACCATCAAAACCATTGGTATCTGTTAATCCTAATGCTAATTTCCTTGGAAAACTAACATTGCAATTAGCATCAAGTGTAGCAATATTGCTATGAACATATACAAAAAAGTAATTGCTACCATCATCACTTCTACTATATGTTCCATAACCTGTTGTTGGATCATCAATATCAATTGGTATTATTTTACGATTACCGATATATATGTCATCTGCAACCTTTAATTTATTAATATTCACGCTTTCTGAATTAGTGAAGTTTACTTCGTTATCAAACTGTACTATACCAGTAAAGTTAGCCACATCATTAACAACTAATGATTTAGTTTTAATATTATTATCAACATTAACGTCGGTATCAACTTGCAATTTATTTGTAGATAATAAGTCATTTACACCAATATTATTGAAATTATATAAATTACCTAAAAAATCTCCTTCTGATATTTGTGTCGTATTTATAACACTTATACCAGACGATCTCACATATATGTCATCAAGTGCTTTATGACTATTTGTGTAATAATCATACATTAATATTTCATTAAAACATGAAACGCCATTTACTTGAAATTTTATTTCTTCTTCAATAACATCTTCATTTATTATTTCACCGTTATGTAAGGTTTTTCTTGTAAAATCTCGGGTGCTTGTTCTATTAATACCGATACCTACATTATTATTTTCATCAATAGCTAATGCCGGAAACTGATTACTATTTGTATATGTTGGCAAAGCATTAGTACCATATAATTCTTCGATGTTTGAAGAAGATTTACTAATATGAAATTCTAATGGCGTACCCCTAGTTGTTGATATAATAGCAGGTGAAATATTTGAACCACCAATAATACCAAAAGCAAATTTAGTAGGTTCTTCTTCATTATTTGTATCATTTCTTATAGCAACATGCATACTATTAAATTTGTTATTGGCTGTTGATACGATATTGAGTGGATGCGTGTTATTATAAGTATCAACATGACCACCTAATGTAACAAAGTTGGGTGTAAACACATTTTTAATGTAATAATTATAATTATAAACATCTTCATAACTGGTATCTAAACCTGCTTGAAAAGGCTGATTTGCAGAAATATTATTGGCATTTATAATAAAATCTCTAATTAAACTACTTGTTAATGGATCACCATCTAGAATAATATTATTGAGTTCTAAACCAGCCGCTTTAACAACACCAGCACAATAAATGTTTTTGTCTACAAATAATGAAGTATCAGAATTTAAAAAATTAGAACTAGAATTTCTTGATGTATTAACAGCGACACCATCACTATTAACTAATAAACTCCATTTGGTATTTCTTTGATTATCTTCTTCCGGATAATATGTTTTTTCACCGACTACAAGATACTCGTTTCTGTTTAAATCTAAACCTTCCACGTTGATAGCATTACCATCTGCATCAACTTGGAATCCAATTCCAACAGAATCGAGTTGTATTGTCGGTGCTATACCTTCATTACCAATAAAACTCATTTATTATGTTATTCTATTTAAAAGAAATATACTATTAATATTTATATGTATATATCTTTATGTATAAAGAAAAAATGATATATACATATAACTTATTTTTTAATATATAATGAAGAGAATAGACAATATTCATAATAAAACAAAGGATATTGATAGCGAAAATCTTCCTTATAACAATAAAAATATTCTTTTACAGGAAGAAAATCTAAGAAAACTATTTAATGATAATGGATTAAAAGATTTGAAATTTAAAAATATTAATTTATATCGCGTTGCTTTTGTTCATAAATCTTATTGTACAATGAAAAATATAGATTTTAATAAAAGTAATATTAATTGTCCGAGTGATTGCTTACCTCTGCAAGATATATCATATGAAAGACTTGAATTTCTCGGAGATTCTTTACTTGGCATGATTGTTGCCAATTATCTATATAGTAGATTTCCTGATCAAAATGAGGGGTTCTTATCTAAAATTAGAACTAAAATTGTCAATGGTAAAATGTTGGGATATTTATCGGATAAAATTGGATTCCCGAAGTTTGCCATAATATCTAAACAAGTTGAAGAATCAAATGGAAGAAATAATTATAAAATTATGGAGGATATATTTGAAGCATTTATTGGTGCTCTATATTTAGATTTCCAAACAGATGAAGATGATGTTGTATTACCAAAACATATTAACATATTGCCATCAACAGGTGCGGGATATTATATTGTAGAATCATGGATAATTTATATAATAGAAAACTATTTAGATTTCAGTGAATTAATAAGAATTAAAAATAATTATAAAGATATGCTAGTATCACATATGCAACATTATTTACAAGATGCGCCTCAATTTAAAGAGCTAAGTGTTGTAACACGTGATAATTATAAAATATTTACATATTGTGTTAAGGATAGAAATGGCACAACTATATCAACATCAACGGGAAAAAGCAAAAAAGAAGCTGAAAATAATGCTGCTTTAGAAGCATTGAAATATTATAATATAAATGTAAATGAATATAATGCAAATATATAAGTAATTACAATTATATTCATTTAATTATGAAAATAACACATTTAGTACTTTCTGGCGGAGGTATGAGAGGTATAATGTTTATAGGAGCACTGAGATATTTATATATAGAAAATCTGCATAAAGATATAACACATATAGCGGCAAATTCCGTTGGCTCATTAATAGGATTATCAATTGCTTTAAAACTTGATATTCATGAAATTGAAGATATTATAAATAAAGGCAAACAAGATACAAAATTATGTAATATTCCTTATAAAAATTGTATTAAAATAATAACTGAATGTGGTTTGACAGATATAAATATTTTTTGTAATTATTTTAAAGAATTTGTTAAAATAAAATATCCCGATATTGAAGAAAATATTACTTTTTCTTATTTGGCAAAACACTTTGGTATTAATTTATATATATCAGCAACAAATATTTATACTTGCAAAAATAAAATATTTAGCTTAGAAACAACACCCGATGTATGTGTTTTTAAAGCTTGTTCAGCATCAATGACAATACCACTATTATTTAAACCAATTAAAATAGATAATTATTACTATTATGATGGCGCATTTACAAATAATTTTCCTATTAATTTATTTGAAAATGTACCAATGGATAATATATTGGGGATGATATTATATAAAGCTTATTATGATAAGGTAATTCCAGATGAACAATTTCAGCGACCAAAAATCAATTTTATGTTTTTATGTAAACAGCTTATACATTTGTATGAAAAAATTAGAACAAGAGCTGTATTGGGTGAGTTAATAGATGTTGATAAAGCAGAATATTATTATATTCCAAATAATATTCCAGATATTCCAATGATGAATATAGAGATAAATAAAAGAAGCTTGCAATTAAATTTACCAGATGAATTATCTAATAAAATGATATATGCAGGTTTTCAAAGTATGTCAGAATATATAATTGAAAGAAAAAAAAAATACATAGAAAAAAATAAAAAAAGATATGAATCATATATGTAAGCTATCATTAATAATAAAAGGTTTTTTATTTATTATTTTTTCATTTGGTTTATATTTTATAAAAATATTTTTTGGCGTATTTATTAAATGTGGTATTATCATTTTATTAATTAAATCTTGTAATGTTTCATTATTTTTTTGTTTTAAACTATTATTATAAATTAATACTAATTTATCAAGTAAATAGTTTGTAAAATATGATACATCATCAGATGGATAATTTTCGATGTAAGACCATGATTTAGGTAATATATTTACATTTACAAAAGCATGTATAATTCTTATATAATCTTCCAACATTTTTGATGTTATTTGATTATTACGATTAATTGATTTAGATAAACCAAAATCAAATATCATCATGTTATATTTGCAACTTTTTAAATAATAATTATTACCATATATATTATAATGGTAATATCCTTCTTCTAAATTTCTTTGATATAAAAAGTTGCCATAATGACAATCTCTATGAATATATCCAATACATTGAAATGTCATAATTGATAACATAACTTGAATAAATACATTATATACTAACATGTCGTCACTTATATATGTTTTTAACTTACACAACTGCTTTAAATCTCCATGTGCCAATTCATTTAAATTTACATAGTAATTTAAATTACTTATAATTGGTGGAACATCACTAGTAATATTATTACATATAAATGTTCTATATGTAAAAATAAAGTGTTTAGATAATTTATTTTTAAGTATTTTATTGGTGATATATTTATTTAAATATATTTCAATACTATTTGATGTATTTAATGCCATTAATTTAGTAGCAATAGGATATTTACCAATTGCATTTTTAATTGATGTTATATATATAGAACCATACTTACTACTACTACCAATTTGTTTTTCTAAATTTATAATATCATTAATAGTATATCCATTATATATTTTTGTTTTTTTTTTGAAATTTTTTTTATTTAAACAAGAGATATCTTTTATTTTTGATATTTTACTATATATATACCTATAATATTTAGCTCTATTTTCAATAGAATATTTATTATTAACATATGATTTAAAAAATGCTTTAACATTTTTATTACTATGCGAAACAGAACCTACTGAAACTGATAAATTAGCATTACTTGATAGTTTGCTTAATTCTCTTAAAGATATTTTATTTGATATTTTAGATTGTGATAAGGTATTTTTAGCATAAGCATTTCCGTTTTGAAAATAAAATTTTTTGTGATATTCACAATTTATATTTGAACATTTAGTCATAATTCTACTATTATATAATAAATATATATTTATTATAATAGATTTGTAATATGGATCCCTATGTTTTTATATTGGATTTAGATGGGACAATAATAGGTGATTGTAGTTATCAATGTGATTTATATAATTTACAAGATATATTAAAAAAAAATATAAAAAATTTCAATAAAGCTACATCAGCATCATTTAATAAAAATAAATTAGATTGTGAAAAAAAATTAAATGAAAGTTATAGTAAAGAATCGTTATTAATAAGACCACATTTTAGTAATTTTATGTATTCTATAAAAAAAATATACCCGAATTCATATATATTTGTTTATACTGCATCTGAAAAAACATGGGCAAATAAAGAAATAGCAATTATTGAAAAACAAAATAATATTAAGTTTAATAGACCTATATTTACACGTGATAATTGCATAGTAGATAAAAACGGCATGATAAAAAAATCTGTTAAAAAAATAATTCCTTATTTATTAAAAACTATGAAAGTTAAAAAAGAGTATGATATTAGTAAGAAATTATTAATAATTGATAATAATTTTACATTTGTAGATTTTAAAGATAATTTTTTACTATGTCCAACATATAATTATATTCAATTTAGTAATTTATGGGAAGGTTTATCAAATAAAGAATATTTTAAATGTAAAGAATTAAAAAATTTTGTTTTTAAAATGATAATCCAAAAAAAAATGCATAATATAAAACAAATTACTAAACCAGAGAAACAGGAAAAGCTTTATAAATGGCTTTATAAAAAACATAGAAATATTAATAAATATAATAGTAGTTATGCTAATGATACATTTTGGAGAGATATTACGGTATTAATAAGACATCATAATATAAAAGAATATAACAAAAATATAATTATGTCATTGCAAAAAAGTATAAAGAATTAGTATTATTTTTAATTAAATGATATATATAAGTTTTGATATAGGTGTTAAAAATTTGGCATTATGTATACTAAGAAAAACTAATAAAATAGAAGTTCTTGACTGGCGTATAATAGTATTAGCAGATAGCAAAAAAGAATTAAAAGGAATTGATGATATTTCAGAACGTGTTTATTATGAAATGGATAATATAGTAGGTTTTTTAAAAGAACAAGAAATTAATACAATAGATTATGTTCTTATTGAAAATCAACCATCTAATTTAAATGGTATTATGAAAACTATACAACATATTATTTATAATTATTTTAGTTTAATAAAACATTGGGATAAAGAAGTTGAAAACGTGATATTAGTTAATGCTTCTCTAAAATCAAAAACACATGATTATGTATCTGATATAAAACCTGATGAAAATGTTGAAAACAAAAATAACAAAAATTTTAAAAGAACAAAATATATATATAATAAAAAGCTAAGTATTGATATTTGTCAAAATTATATTAAAGATAATAATAGATTACTTGATATTTTTATAAATAATAAAAAAAAAGATGATTTAAGTGATGCGTGTTTACAAGCAGTTTCATTTATAAGAACGAATATTAAAAATGAGTCATTAGATAATTATAATGTATTATATTAAAATGAATATATTATTAATATCAATGTATAGTGATAAATGGGATTGGAAAAATAATCATAAACTTTATAAAAAAGCAATTGGAAAAAATGCTAAATTAATTATAAAGAGATATTATGATAAAGCTGGTATTAGAAAAGTTTTAGATAGTGGTAGAATAAGAGGCATAATAATAAGTGGTTCAGATTTTTTTATACTAAAAAAAGGATCTCCACCTGTACCTAAATTAATTTTTAAATATAAAATACCTATATTAGCAATATGCTATGGCTTGCAATATTTAGCAGCTAAAACAAATAAAAAATATATAAATAGTTTTAAAAAAGGTATGAAAACTTATACTAAAAATATAAAAATATCTTATCCTTTTAATGTGAAAACTTTGACATATACATATTTTCATCAAGATTATTTAGTTGGCATCGGAAAAAAATACAAAGTTATAAAAAAAATGGGGGATAAGATAGTTGTTGTATATAATAAATCTGATAATATTCTTGGTATGCAATTTCATCCCGAATATATTACAAATACAGGTAAAATATTTTTTAAGTGTTGGTTTAATTTTATTAAAAATAGTGCGTAATCTAGTATATATATAAATTATTGTAAATATATAAACATTTGGAACTCAAATAATATATAATATGTCTTTAATATCAAATTTAAATAGTAAAACTGATGATTTAATAGAATTAAATAAAGATAGTTT